>SMVA01187062.1_pt1 | contig 26894 bp, 27 predicted proteins | sample 2456451 | NCBI WGS metagenome assembly SMVA01 (sample SAMN11095933, study PRJNA526329) | marine sediment metagenome | biome: Marine sediment; feature: Surficial sediment; material: Deep marine sediment; isolation source: Hadal surficial sediment | place: Pacific Ocean | collected 2014-05 | depth... | reverse complement strand
CCTATTCTTTTGGTCCGCCGTTCGTGGATTTCCCTGCGGCGCAGATGCTGGGTGAGTTATTACTGGACAATGGCGACTAAGACGAGGCTGCTGCTGCATTTGCGGAGCAGTTGCTGCGCTCGCGGCTTAAAGCGGAGGCTTTGGTCGGGTTGGCACGAGCTGAACGCGGGAGAGGGGATGCGGCGGCGGCGGATTACGCGATGGCGTTGTATGAACAGGTTCGGGCGGTTGGCGGTGTGGGATCGAGGTGAGCTGACGGTTAGAAGCGGTGGTCGATAAAGTCCGATAATACAGACGTCATTGCGAGTCGCGAAGCGACGCGGCAACCTCCGTCAGGTTGTAGCAACGCAGACCGAAGGTCCCCTACAGCGTCGAGAGGTTGCCACGCCCTTCGGGCTCGCAATGACGTCGCTTCTATCTGACTTTCAAGCGGCTCAAGCACGCTGCCTGTTCTTCGTCTCTTTCAACAATGGTCGCAAGTAAGCACCTGTAAACGATGCCTTGTTGCCGGCCACGTCCTCAGGCGTGCCCACGGCGATAATTTCTCCACCACCATCGCCACCTTCCGGTCCTAAATCGATAACCCAGTCTGCCGTCTTGATAACATCGAGGTTGTGTTCGATGACAACGATCGTGTTGCCCTTGTCACGCAGCCTGTGCAGCACTGCCAGCAGATGTTCGATGTCATGAAAATGCAAGCCGGTCGTTGGCTCATCAAGTATGTAGAGCGTGTTGCCGGTATCGCGCTTCGACAGTTCCTTGGCAAGCTTGACGCGTTGTGCTTCACCGCCTGACAAGGTCGTGGCGTTCTGGCCGAGGCTCACGTAAGAAAGGCCAACATCCATCAAAGTCGTCAGTTTCCTGGCTATCACCGGTACGTTGCGGAAAAATTCGGCCGCATCCTCCACGGTCATATCGAGGACTTCGTGAATATTTTTGCCTTTGTAGCGAATCTCGAGTGTTTCGCGGTTGTAGCGTTTGCTGCGGCAGACATCGCAAGGGACATAGACGTCTGGCAGAAAGTGCATTTCGACTTTCAGTACACCATCACCCTGGCAGGCTTCACAACGTCCGCCTTTGACATTGAAACTGAAACGGCCAGGCATGTAACCGCGCGAGCGCGCTTCCTGGGTGCCGGCGAATAACTCGCGAATTGGCGTAAACAAGCCGCTGTAGGTGGCCGGATTGGATCTGGGTGTCCTGCCAATCGGGCTTTGACTGATGTCGATGACCCGATCAATCAGGTCAATGCCAGTCATGGTCGCAAACGGCGCAGGATTGCGGCTGCTGCGATTCAGTTCTTCAGCGACCGCTTTGTATATTGTGTCGTTGACCAATGTTGATTTGCCGGAACCGGATACGCCGGTAACGCAGGTCATTACGCCAAGAGGAATCGAAACATTGATTGACTTCAGGTTATTGCCGGAAGCACCGGTAACCGTGAGTTGCTTTTTCGAATCAATCTTGCAGCGTTTGTCCGGCAGCGCAATCGAGCGTCGCCCGGACAGGTATTGTCCCGTCAACGATTGTGCATTCTGGCGGATCATCTCCGGTGTGCCCTCGGCGACGATCTGACCGCCGTGGACACCAGCGCCCGGACCGAGGTCGACGACGTGGTCTGCTGCAAGAATCGCTTCTTCATCATGTTCGACGACGATCACTGTGTTGCCGATATCGCGCAGATGCCTGAGCGTGCCGAGCAAGCGCTGGTTGTCGCGCTGATGCAGTCCGATCGAAGGTTCGTCCAGGATGTACATTACGCCGACGAGACCGGAACCGATCTGGCTGGCCAATCGAATTCGCTGTGCTTCTCCACCAGAGAGCGTATCGGCACTGCGGTTGAGAGTGAGGTAGTCAAGGCCTACATCACTGAGGAAACTGAGCCGCTGACCAATCTCGTTGACAATCTTGTCAGCAATCGTGCCCCGCCAGCCTTCCAGACTCAGTTGTTTGAAAAAGTCGCGGGCTTTGCCTACGGACAGGTCGCTGATTTCGGGTAACGACCGGTCGGTGATGAAGACGTTGCGCGCGGCGCGATTGAGTCTTGTACCGCCGCATTCCGGACATGACTGGCTATTCAGGAAACGCGACAGTTCCTCGCGAACAGCACTCGACTCAGTCTCGCGATAGCGTCGTTCGAGATTCGGAATGACACCTTCGAACCGGTGCAGCTGGCGAATTTGCATGCCACGCGAATTTGCATAGTGGAATTCAACTTTTTCCTTGCCGCTGCCAAAAAGGACAACTTGTTGCAGCGCTTCATCAAGCTCACTGAATGGCGTCTCAATATCAAATTTGAAGTGAGTCGCCAGGCTTTGGATCATCTGGAAGTAATAGGTCGTTTTTCTATCCCAGCCGCGAATTGCACCGCCCGCCAGGGACAGTTCGGAGTTGACGATGACCCGCTCCGGGTCAAAGAATTGCTTAACGCCAAGGCCGTCACAATCCGGGCATGCGCCGCTTGGATTGTTGAAAGAAAACAGGCGTGGTTCCAGCTCAGCAAGACTGTAGCCGCACAAATTGCAGGCAAAGCGATCGGAGAACAGCAACTCTTCGTTGTCGGCATCGTCCATCCAGGCGATACGGGCCACGCCGTCGGCCAGGCGTAGCGCTGTTTCAAAAGATTCCGCCAGCCTTTGCTGCATGTCCGGTTTGATCCTGAAGCGATCAACAACGGCGTCAATGTTGTGTTTGCGGCGCAAGTTCAGGCTGGGCGGATCATCCAGCTCGCAGACTTCGCCGTTGATGCGCGCACGAATAAATCCCTGCGCCTGCAGGTCCTGCATCAGCTGCACATGCTCACCTTTGCGATCGGTAACAATCGGCGCCAACAGCATCAGCCGACTGCCCTCGGGCAGCGCCAGGACCTGGTCAACCATCTGGCTTACCGTCTGCGCTTCCAGCGTGACATTGTGATCGGGGCAGCGGGGAATTCCGGCGCGCGCAAACAGCAGGCGCAGATAGTCATAAATTTCCGTTACCGTACCCACTGTCGAGCGCGGATTGTGTGAGGTGGACTTCTGTTCGATGGAAATTGCCGGGGACAGGCCTTCGATATGATCGACGTCAGGCTTTTCCATCATTGACAGGAATTGCCTGGCATAAGCCGACAGCGATTCGACGTAGCGCCTTTGACCCTCGGCATAGATCGTGTCAAATGCCAGCGACGACTTGCCCGAGCCCGACAGGCCGGTGAATACGATCAGCTTGTCCCGCGGCAGGCTGAGGGACAGATTCTTGAGATTGTGGGTTCGCGCGCCGCGAATTTCGATGGTTTTCATAGGTTGGGTACTGAGTACGTCAAACAACCTGTTAATATACGCCGCCGCGTGTCGGCGACGCAATATTACGCTGATCTGTATTCCGGCCTGAGTACAAGGCTAAGACCACCAAAACCAATCATGAGCAATAAATTCAGTCAGATTTTTGCACCGATGTTGCCGGTCGAACGGCGCACGGTCGGTGTGGTTGCGTCGATCGCAATATTTCGCATGTTCGGGCTGTTTGCATTGCTACCTGTCCTGGCCATCTATGCAGCGGACCTTAAGGACGCCACGCCGGCCCTCATAGGCCTTGCGGTTGGCGGCTACGGGCTGACGCAGGCTTTTTTGCAAATCCCATTCGGCGCCTTGTCCGATCGTATTGGCCGCATACCGGTGATCGTATTCGGTCTCGCGCTGTTTGCGGCGGGCAGCATTCTCGCAGCGCGAAGCGACACGATATATGGCGTTATCATTGGCAGGTTGCTGCAGGGAGCGGGGGCGATCTCCGCGACGTTGACCGCACTGCTTGCGGACGCCACCCGCGAGGAAATGCGCACCCGCAGCATGGCGATATTCGGCATTGGCATTGGCATGTCCTTCCTGATCGCGCTCATTGTCGGGCCGATGATTGCTGCACAAAGTGGCGTCAGATCTCTTTTCTGGGTGGCGGCGGTGCTTGCCGTATTGGCCGGATTTCTGCTGACCTTGTTGCCGCGCGGCATCAAGCGTCCAGAACGTGCACCGGACCGGAGCATCCGGGCCGCATTCAAACCCAATCTGCTGCGCCTTGATTTGTATATTTTTCTTCTGCACGTATTGTTGACGGCCAGTTTTGTGGCGCTGCCATTCGTGCTGCGCAATCAACTGGATCTGGCCCTGACAGCGCACTGGAAAATCTATATTGGCGCTCTGCTGGCTTCGCTCCTGGGCACCGTGCCACTGATTATCAAGGATGAACGTCAGGGCAAGTCATCGACACTCGGGCTGGCCATAACACTGGTGCTGTCGGGCCAACTGCTGCTGGCGTTCGCTGGCCACACCACAGCTGCGGTATTCGTTGCCCTCGCTGTATTCTTCGCTGGCTTCAACTTCCTGGAAGCGGGCTTGCCAGCACGTTTGTCTGTTCAGGCACAAGGAGATCTGCGCGGCGCGTCACTCGGTGTATTCTCAAGCTCGCAGTTTCTGGGCGCATTTGCCGGCGGTTTATTAGGGGGATTCTGCCTGTCCAGCGGCAATCCGGCTACGGTGTTCGTGGCCGGCACGCTACTCAGCGCTATCTGGCTCGCGTTTCACCGGTTGGTCCCTAGCGAATAAACGCGCGAAATCACTGGAAATCGGGCTGGCATTTGGCGTATCAGGCTCTACAATACGAAATCTGCATTTTTCACCTGATGGGCAGCAGATCTCATTAAAGTGAACGAAGCCACGTAGGCTTCGCCAAATCACGCTACAGAAATCAGGTTGCGATTTGCATGCCCGCGCGATTAATTAACCAGAATACAGGGGACCAATATGGCCCGCGGAGTAAACAAAGTAATCCTCGTCGGAAACCTCGGCGGAGATCCGGAAACCAAGTACATGCCAAGTGGCTCGGCCGTCACGAATCTGACCGTGGCCACCAATGAATCGTGGAAAGACAAGCAGACCGGCGAGCAAAAAGACCGGACCGAGTGGCACAAGGTAGCCATGTTCGGCCGCCTGGCGGAAATTGCGGCAGAGTACCTGCGCAAGGGGTCCCAGGTTTATATCGAGGGCAAATTGCGCACTCGCAAATGGACGGACAAGCAGGGCAACGATCGCTACACCACTGAGATTATTGCCGACGAAATGCAAATGCTTGGTGGCCGCGGTGGCGGTGGCGCGCCGGCCATGGGTAGTCCGCCACCGTCAAGCCCACCACCGCAGGGCGCGCCGGGCTCATCAGGTGGTGACGATTTCGACGACGACATCCCGTTTTAGGAGCAATTGCCGCGAAAAAGGACTGACAGCACTGCTGCGCAGTCCGCAATCGACGGCCGCACGCACTATGTCCAGAAAGCTCTACATAAAAACAATGGGCTGCCAGATGAACGAGTATGACTCGGACAAGATGGCGGACGTCCTGCGTGAGTCGCATGGATTCGAACTGACGGCGGTGCCCGAAGAGGCCGATTTGCTGTTGGTCAATACCTGCTCTATTCGTGAAAAGGCCCAGGAGAAGGTTTTCTCCGAGCTCGGTCGCTGGCGAGCGCTAAAGGAAAAGCGCCCGGGTCTTCTGATTGGTGTTGGCGGCTGTGTTGCCAGCCAGGAAGGTGAGGGGATCAGCAACAGGGCGCCATTCGTCGACCTTGTTTTCGGCCCGCAAACGCTGCATCGGCTGCCGCAGATGGTGGATGAAGTCCGCAACACAGGTCGAGTGGTTGTTGATGTTTCTTTTCCGGAAATCGAGAAATTCGACAGCCTCCCGGAACCGCGCGCAGAAGGCCCGACAGCATTCTTGTCGGCGATGGAAGGTTGTAGCAAGTATTGCTCGTTTTGTGTCGTGCCATATACCCGCGGTGAAGAGATCAGCCGGCCGCTGGACGATGTCATCGGCGAAGCCGTGAGCCTCGCCGCGCAGGGTGTTCGCGAAATCAATTTACTCGGGCAGAACGTCAATGCTTACCAGGGGGTGATGCACGATGGCCAGATCGCCGATCTGGCGACACTGATTTACTATGTGTCGGCGATCGATCGTGTGGACAGAATTCGATTTACGACTTCGCACCCACTTGAGTTCACCGACAGCCTGATCCAGGCCTATGCAGAGATTCCGAAACTCGCGAGCTATCTGCATTTGCCAGTGCAGCATGGCTCCGATCAGATTCTTGCGAGAATGAAACGTGGTCACACCGCACTTGAATACAAAGAGAAAATTCGCAAGCTGCGTGAGGCGCGGCCGGGTATTTCTATTTCATCGGACTTCATCGTTGGCTTTCCGGGCGAATCCGATGCAGATTTTGCCGCAACCATGGAACTGATCGCAGATCTGGGCTTCGATCAGTCATTCAGCTTTATTTACAGTGCCCGACCCGGTACTCCTGCTGCCGGGTTTGCGGATGACACACCGATGGCGGTGAAAAAAGAGCGCTTGCAGATACTGCAGACGCGCATTAGTCAACAAGCTATGGAGATCAGCAGGGCCATGATTGGGACGACGCAATCAGTGTTGGTTGAGAAGCCATCGAAAAAGGATGTCAGACAGATGTCCGGGCGTACGGAAAATATGCGTTGGGTTAATTTTGACGCGGATCCGGCATGTATTGGTGAGTTTGTCGATGTTGTGATTACAGAGGCGTTGCCGAATTCCTTGCGCGGCAGGTTGGTTGCTACACGGGCTGTGGCGTAGGTTGTAGTTACCCAGATTCGACTTCGCTATGGGGTAGCCAGCGGCGAAAGGCAGCCCTCGAAACCGCCAAAATAGAACCAACGTCATGGCGAGCCCGAAGGGCGCGGCAACCTCTGTCAGGTTGAGGTAGCGCTGAATAGAGGATTACTACAACGTCAGGAGATTGCCACGCCCTTCGGGCTCGCAATGACGTTGGTTCTATCCACTCCCACCACCCAATTCCCTATACAGATCACATTAATTCGATGTAATCTTGCGATAAGCTTAACGAACGAGTGCCTGAAGGAGTATTACCCACCCCTTGAACGCCAGCCTTGTATCTCAGGACATCATCCTGGAACCCGTCGACAACAGTCGTTTGGCCAACCTCTGCGGCCAGTTTGACGAGCACCTCCGCCAGATCGAAAGCCGTCTCAATGTTGAAATCGCAAGCCGTGGCAACCGTTTCCGTGTTACCGGGAAGCCGGGTGCTGCAGAAATCGGTCGTGACGTGATTCGGTCTCTTTTCAAAATTACGCAAAACGAACACCTGGATCCGGAGCGGGTCCATGCATGTTTACAGGAGTCAGCAATGCCCAATGGTGAAACTGCGAAGGCTGAATCGGACGCCTACGCTGACAATGACAATATTTTCACAATCCAGACACGCAGAAAAATGGTTCGCGCGCGTGGCGAAAATCAGCGCGCTTACCTGCAAAGCATTCACGATCATGACCTGGCATTCGGCATAGGTCCCGCCGGAACCGGAAAAACATACCTGGCGATCGCAAGCGCAATCGATGCGCTGGAGAACGAACAGGTAAGACGCATTGTGCTGGTTCGGCCGGCGGTTGAGGCGGGTGAACGTCTCGGCTTTCTGCCGGGGGACTTGTCGCAGAAGGTGAATCCGTTTTTACGCCCAATGTATGACGCGCTTTTTGAGATGCTTGGTGCCGAGCAGGTCGGTCGACTGATTGAAAAAAATATCATTGAGGTAGCGCCGCTTGCGTTTATGCGTGGACGTTCACTCAATGATTCATTTGTCATTCTGGACGAAGCGCAAAATACCAGTGTGGCGCAGATGAAAATGTTTCTGACTCGTATTGGCTTCGGTTCACGTTCCGTAGTAACCGGCGATATCACGCAGATCGATTTGCCATCCGGACAACAGTCCGGATTGAAAAATGCAATGGAAATCCTTGCGGACGTAAAAGGAGTTGCGTTCACATTCTTCACGCCAGGGGATGTGGTTCGCCACCAACTCGTGCAGCGGATTGTTGAAGCATACGAGGCCGACGACAACGGCAATGATGCCTGAGCCGAAAGTTGCGATTGAAGTGCAGATCGTCAGTGATGTTGAGAGCGTACCGGACGAGCAGGCGATTCAATCCTGGATTGAGGAAGCCATAAGTTGCTCGGGCAGCGCCGGCGCATCAACCCGTGAAATCTCTGTGCGTGTCGTTGACGAGGAGGAAGGACGTGCGTTGAACAACCAGTATCGCCAGCAGGACACGGCAACCAATGTATTGTCGTTTCCTGCGGTCGGTGCCGGTGAATCGGATCTGCCTTCTGAACTGTCGCAGTCACTTGGTGATATCGTTATTTGCGGCCCTGTGGTTGAGCGGGAGGCCGCTGAGCAAAACAAGGAAGTTGCCAGTCACTGGGCGCATTTGCTGGTCCATGGTGCACTGCACCTGCTCGGATACGATCACGAAACCGACCAGGATGCGGCTGTGATGGAGCAGCTTGAAATCGAAATATTGGCAGCCCGCGGAATTGATGATCCTTACGCGGTTAAGAATTGAGGGAAATCACGTTTTGATTTTTGCTGAACTGCTACAATATTGGCTTGTGTGACCCACCTTGCCGGTGGCAAACGCTTAATTTTTCAGACGAATTTTTCAGACTATAGTTAAACAGGGTAAATGAACGACAAACCACCAAGTACCGGCGGCCCAGGAACCGCTGGCGTATTCAAACGAGTAATGCGCGCCATCAAAGGCGAACCCTGGAGCCGCGAAGAAATCCACGACCTGTTGCAACAAGCCGAAAGCGTCTTCGATCCTGAGGTAAAGGAGATGTTGAATGGCGTTCTGGAAGTAGCAGAAACACGCGTTCGCGAAGTCATGATTCCCAGGTCGCAAATGATTGTGATCGAGCGGGAGCAGACCATTGACGAAATGCTGCAGGTCATCATTGAGTCCGGACACTCGAGATTTCCCGTCACCGGGGAAGACCGGGACGAGATACTGGGCATTCTGCTGGCCAAGGATCTTCTTAGATTTTTCGGTGATACATCCAGCGATGAATTACTCATCGAGGATTATCTGCGACCGGTTACAGTCATTCCGGAATCCAAGCGCCTGAACACGCTGCTGAAGGAGTTTCGCGATAGCCACAAACACATGGCAATTGTTGTCGATGAGTATGGCGGCATATCCGGGCTCTTGACGATCGAGGATGTCCTTGAAGAAATCGTTGGTGAAATAGATGACGAGCATGATGTTGATGAAGTTGAGTCTGTCCGCCCGGATGTCGATGCGGAAGGTCGGCCTTGTTTCGCGGTCCTGGCGCTGACCAGAATCGAAGACTTCAATGAATACTTTGGCTGTGAGTTAACGGAAGAAGAGGACTATGACACGGTTGGCGGGCTCGTCATGCATGAGCTGGGCCGTCTGCCGCGACTTGGTGAGACATTGCATCACGGTGGTTTCGAATTCCTGGTCACCAAAGCAGACAGACGTCGCGTCAACGAATTACAGGTGCACCGGGCCGCGGACGACTGACAATCGTGGCGCAAAACTTTTCCCTGAAAGATTCGGCGGTCGCATGGCCGCGCGTAACAAGGCTCGCATACTTTCTTTTCGGTGCACTCCTGATGCTCTCATTTGCGCCGTTCGGCTGGTTTGCCCTGGCGCCGGTACTGTTACTTCCGTTTCTGTATTCCACGCTGTATGCAGAACCGCGACTCGCCGCCCGGCACGGGTTTTGGTATGGAGCTGGTTTGTTTTTGGCCGGCACGTACTGGTTGTATATCTCGATACACGTGTTCGGCAAGGCACCATTTTTCGTCGCTGTCTTCCTGATGTTGGCGCTGGTCGTCATTATGGGTTGGTACTATGCGGCGACCGCATTTCTTATCAGCAAATTGGCTGCGGGCAACGCCTGGCGGTTGCTGTTGGCGGCGCCTGCAGTCTGGGTCGCGGTTGAATGGTTGCGTGGCTGGTTTCTCAGCGGTTTTCCGTGGATGACCCTGGGTTACGGCCAGATAGATTCTCCATTGGCCGGATTCGCAGCGGTTGCCGGTGTGTACGGCATTTCATTAATACTCATGATCAGCACGAGCGCATTGCTGGTGGCTTTCGTCGTAGAAAAAAAGTTACGCCTGGTTGCCGCAACGATCGCTCTTGTGCCCTGGCTTGCGGGCGCACTAATCGGCAATATCGAGTGGACGGATAAAGCTGGCCCGGCCATGCGTGTGACGATTGTACAAGGCGGTATTTCGCAGGACAGGAAATGGTTGCCGGAGCAATTCACGCCAACGTTAAATCTATATCGAGAATCGATATCCGCAAATCAGGACAGTGATCTTATTATCTGGCCGGAGGTCGCATTGCCGGCGGCCCTTGATCAGATCGAAGGTTACATTGAGCAATTACAATCCGACATCAGTGAACGCGGACAAACGTTGCTGTTTGGTGTTCTTGAGCGGGATGCAGAAGCACAGCGCATCTACAACAGCATCGTGATGATAGATGGTAATAACGAGGGTGCGCGGCAGATCTATCGAAAACGGCACCTGGTGCCTTTTGGTGAATTCTTTCCAGTGCCGGAGTTCGTCCGTGAATGGATGCGCCTGATGAGCCTGCCACATAGCGACATGAATGCTGGTGAAGCCGAGCAGCCGTTGTTGCGCATGGCAGATGGTAATCAACTGGCGGTCGCCATCTGTTACGAGGATGCGTATGGCGCCGAGCAATTGTATGCATTGTCGGCAGCCACCTTGCTCATCAACGTTAGTAACGATGCCTGGTTTGGTGATTCAATCGCGCCACATCAACATCTTGAGATTGCGCGCATGCGCGCGCTGGAAGCAGGTCGCTACGTTGTGCGGGCGACCAACAATGGTGTCAGTGCATTTATTGGCCCGGATGGCAGTCTTCTGCAGACCGGTGATCAGTTCCGCTATGTCTCGATAAGTCATGACGTGATACCGCTTTCAGGGCTTACACCCTACGCCAGGGTTGGTAACTGGCCGGTTATTTTGTTCGCCTTGTCTGTGGCCGGTTGGTTGGCTTATCGTCTGCGGGTTCGTTGATTTTTCCATGAAATCAATGGCACTATTGATTATGTAACTAGTTAACTTGTTGATAAATAATAAATAAAAATATTACTTGCTACTAATTCTATAGATCTATAGAATTTCCGGAAATCGAAATGAGGCCGTAAAGACGCATCGTGCCGGAAACCAAAAATAATAAATATCAATACCAGCGTCTGCAGGCCATCCGGTCCGCTGCTGCTGTCTTTGCTGAAAAAGGTTTTCACGGCTCGAGTACCAAAGACATTGCAGAGCGGATGGGTATCAAGCAGGGCAGTCTTTATTACTACTTCAAGTCGAAAGAAGAAGCGCTCGGTGAGGTTTGCCTGTTGGGCATCACGGATTACGTTGATCGAATGCACACAATTGCAGCGAGTGATCAACCATTCGAAGCAAAGTTGATGGCGACAATTACCTCGCACCTGTCGAGCTATAGAGAAAAAAATGAGGCGCTCAAAGTATATAACGATGAGCGTCTGTATCTGCCGGAAGCCAAGCGAAGCACGCTGAAAAGCATGGGTAGTGGTTACCGGCAATTGCTGGAGAAGATTTTTGAAGAAGGCGTACAGAGTGGCGCGTTGCGTGACTCCATTGATTGCCATTTTGCAGCTCAGGCAGTCATTGGTATCTGTAATGCATGGGGCGACATCATCGTTCGCGATCCGGATGTCGACTTGTTCGGCATCATTCAGAAATGTACGGATCTGTTGTTAAACGGATTCAGTGAACGACGCAAGATACAACGCACCGGCGATGAAACAGATGTTGCTGGAAATATGAATTAAAAGAGAAATCATCAATAAAAAGGACGTAAAGATGGCTAAGCAAATCGCAACAAATGTTACCTGGCACGATGGAGAGGTGTCACGGGAAGATCGTCACGACATTCTTCGACAGAAGGGCGCGACGATCTGGTTTACCGGATTGTCAGGCAGCGGCAAGAGCACGATTGCCGTAGCGCTGGAGAGAGTTCTGTTCGATATGGGCAAGCTGTCTTATCGACTGGATGGTGACAATGTACGTCTTGGTATCAACAAGAATCTCGGCTTTTCCGAGGCTGATCGTACCGAGAATATTCGGCGTATTGGCGAGATTGCGAAATTGTTTGGCGATGCGGGCACGATTGCATTGTCGAGCTTTATCAGCCCGTATCGAGGTGATCGGGATGAAGTGCGTGCGTTGCACGACGCAGCAGACCTGAGTTTTGTCGAGGTGTTCGTTGACTGTTCGCTGGCGGAAGCTGAGAAACGTGATCCGAAAGGCTTGTACAAAAAAGCCCGAGCCGGAGAGATCAAGAACTTTACCGGCATTGATGATCCCTACGAAGCTCCGACCAAGCCTGAGATTCACTTGCACACAGATCAAATGACTCTGGAAGAGGAAGTAACGATCGTTATCGAATATCTCGTCGAGAACGGCATTATCAGGCGTGACTATTTCACCCGGTCTGAAGACCAGGCGACTGCCGCGGTTGCCGGTTAAACGGACATAAGGAAAGCAATAATGATTAAGCCACACGGGGCTGAGGTCCTTAACCCTCTTTACGTCGCAGACGAAGCTGAACGTCAGGCGCTTATCGCCGAGGCAGAATCGCTGCCCGCGCTATTGTTGAATTCTGCGGCGGCAGCTAATGCCGTAATGCTTGGCGCTGCATATTTTACGCCGCTCGATGGATTCATGGATCTCGCTGATGCGCTGAGTGTTGCCGAGAACATGCGTACTACCGATGGGCTATTTTGGCCGGTGCCGGTATTGAATTTGACTGATGACATTAGTGCGATCGACGGGAAGCGGCGCATTGCGCTACGTGATCCGAATACTGAAGGTAATCCGGTCATGGCGATTATGGATGTCGACAGTATCGAGGAGGTCAGCAGTGAGCAAATCGATTTGATGACCGAGCAGGTTTATGGAACGCTGGATAATTCGCATCCTGGTGTTGCTGTTTTTCAAAGTCTTGGTAACTACTGTGTCTCTGGTGATATCCAGGTATTGAGTTTTAGTTATTTCCAGGCGGACTTTCCTGACACATTCAGGACGGCTGGTGAAATTCGCGACGAAATCAGTGCGCGTGGCTGGGAGACGGTGGTCGCGTTTCAGACACGTAACCCGATGCATCGTGCACATGAAGAACTGTGCAGGATGGCCATGGAGCGCCTTGGTGCGGACGGTATTGTTGTGCACATGTTGCTTGGCAAACTGAAAGCAGGGGACATTCCTGCTGATGTTCGTGATGCCTGTATTCGTAAGATGGTTGAACTGTACTTTCCTGAGAACACGGTCATGGTGAATGGTTATGGCTTTGACATGTTGTTCGCCGGTCCGCGGGAGGCTGTTTTGCATGCACTGTTCAGGCAGAACATGGGTGCTACGCACCTGATTGTCGGGCGGGATCATGCTGGCGTTGGTGATTTCTATGGGCCGTTTGATGCGCAGGCCATTTTCGAGCAGTTGCCGGAAGGTGCTTTGGAGATTAAGATTTTCGCTGCTGATCATACGGCCTATTCGACGAAGCTTAAGCGGGTCGTGATGATGCGCGAGGCTGAGGATCATTCTCCTGAGGATTATGTGATTCTTTCTGGTACCAGGCTTCGTGAGATGCTTGGGGAGGGGATTGCGCCACCGGCAGAGGTTGCCCGGCCTGAGGTTGCGGATATTTTGATGGCGCATTATCAGCGGGAAGAAGCGGCTTAGGTCGGTGTACCGCCTGGCGCGTAATATATAGTGGTGAATTCCTGCTTTGCCGCAGGAGTGCGCCCGGCATGTCCCATTCGCTCAGACACTGCTGCGCGAACTCGTTCGGTGTGACACACCAGACACACTTCTGCTGCAGGGTGCCAGTTCTCCCGTTCAGCGCCTGGATTGGGTGCGGTGGAGAATGAGTCTGTTCAGATTTCTGTCGGAATCGGAATAGACCCTTATTCCATCGCGATTTCCGCAACGCCTTGCGGTATCCTTTCGCCCTTTGAAAGCAGCGATTCAGAGCGAAGAATTAGTAGATGGACGTTACCTATAATCCGGATTTGGTTGAGAAAGAGGCTCGTGAGTATTGGGACCGCGAGCAGTGTTTTGTCGTTGATGAGGATCCGGATAAAGAGAAATTTTATAGTTTGACGATGTTTCCGTATCCGAGCGGGCAGTTGCATATGGGACACGTTCGGGTTTTTACGATTAACGACGTCATTGCGCGGTATCAGCGGATGCAGGGTAAGCATGTCTTGCAGCCTATTGGCTGGGATGCATTTGGTATGCCTGCTGAGAATGCTGCTATCAAGCGTGGCATTCCTCCCGCTAAGTGGACGTATCAGAATATTGAAGACATGCGCGCGCAGTTCAAGCGGCTTGGTTATGGTTATGACTGGACGCGAGAAATTACGACCTGCAAGCCCGAGTATTATCGTTGGGAACAGTGGCTCTTTACGAAGTTGTTTGAGAAAGGGCTGGTCTATCGCAAGAATTCCATTGTTAACTGGGATCCTGTTGATCAGACGGTGTTGGCCAACGAGCAGGTGATCGATGGCAGGGGCTGGCGGTCCGGTGCGTTGGTTGAGCGGCGGGAGATTCCGCAGTGGTTTATGAAAATTACTGCTTATGCTGATGAGCTGCTCGATAATCTGGATCGGCTCGACGGCTGGCCGGATTCAGTTAAAACGATGCAGCGCAACTGGATCGGGCGTTCTGAAGGTATCGAGCTGTCGTTCGATGTCCCGGGTGAGGACGACAAGTTGAGTGTCTATACGACGCGGCCCGATACGTTGATGGGTGTTACCTACATGGCGGTTGCCGCCGAGCATCCGTTGGCGCAAAAGGCTGCTGCAACACAGCCTGACGTCGCTGCGTTCATCGAGGACTGCAAGACGATGCAGGCTGCGGAGGCGGCACTCGAGACTATGGAAAAAAAGGGTATGCCGCTGGGTATATCTGTCACTCATCCAATTAGCGGTGAAGAAGTGCCGCTGTGGGTAGCAAATTTTGTGTTGATGGGTTATGGCACTGGCGCCGTTATGGCGGTACCCGGGCATGATCATCGTGACTGGGAGTTTGCCAACAAGTATGGCCTGCCGATTACGCAGGTCATTGCGCCCCTGGATGGCAGTAGTATCGATGTATCTGCAGGCGCTTACGTTGACCATGGCCTGAGCGTAAATTCGGGCGATATTGACGGCATGACGTTTGAGCAGTCATTTGCGGCGATCGCGGAGAAGTTCGAGGCGGAGGGTCGTGGCAAGAGGACCGTTAATTATCGGCTGCGCGACTGGGGTGTTTCGCGGCAGCGTTATTGGGGCACACCTATTCCGATCGTCTATTGTGATGATTGTGGTGCACAAACCGTGCCCGAGGATCAATTGCCGGTAGTGCTGCCAGAGGACGTTGAATTGACCGGCGTCGGTTCGCCGCTGAAAAGCATGCCCGAGTTTTATGAAACCGAGTGTCCGAAGTGTGGCAAGCCGGCGAAGCGCGAGACGGATACGTTCGACACATTTGTTGAGTCTTCCTGGTATTTCTCCCGTTATGCATGTCCTGATAGTGACAAGGCTATGCTGGATGAACGTGAAAGTTACTGGATGCCGGTTGATCAGTACACGGGCGGTATTGAGCACGCAATCCTGCATCTTTTGTATGCGCGCTTCTTTCAGAAATTACTGCGCGACATCGGCCTGTCTTCTGCCGATGAACCGTTTACCAATCTGCTGACGCAAGGCATGGTGCTCAAAGACGGCGCGAAGATGTCCAAAGCCAAAGGCAATACCGTTGACCCACAGGCACTGATCGATAGATTCGGTGCCGACACGGTTCGGCTGTTCATGATGTTTGCGGCGCCACCCGAGCAGTCGCTGGAGTGGTCTGACGATGGCGTTCAGGGTGCATCGCGGTTCTTGAAACGATTCTGGAACGCTGTACAGAATTACAGCGCCGAAGGTACTGCACCGGCTCTGGATATCGATGCTCTGGATGATGGTCAGCGCGACCTGCGTCGCAAGACGCATCAGACGATTGCCAAGGTCAGTGATGATATCGGGCGTCGTTACACCTTCAATACTGCTATTGCCGCGGCGATGGAGTTGCTGAATGCGGTGAATCGATTTGCAGACTCCACAACTCAGGGTCGGGCAGTGAAAGGCGAAGCACTCGAGGCTGTGGTGTTACTCTTGTCACCGATCGTGCCGCATATTTGTCATGTTCTCTGGCATGTACTGGGGCACGAAACTGCACTGGTCGATGTACGCTGGCCCGCGTTCGATGAGTCAGCTCTGCAGCAGGATATGATAGAAATTGTTGTGCAGGTCAACGGCAAATTGCGTGGCCGAATCAGGGTCGCGACCGATACGGACAAAGATACAGTCGCCGAGCTCGCCCTCGCCGATGGAAATGTGCAGCGCTTTATTGCCGGCAAGGAAGTACGTAAGACCATTGTAGTGCCTGGAAGACTGGTTAATGTCGTCGTCTAGATTTTTCCGGAAAATAGCGATTGTGCTGGCGCTACAGATGGTATTGATAACTGGCTGCGGATTTCAGATGCGTGGCGCCACATCAGTTCCGACGGAAATGTCGCGCACATTTATCGAAACCACAGATCGCCACAGTCTTTTCTATCGCCGCCTGCGAGACAATTTTCGCAGCTCAGGTATCGAACTGGTCGAATCACCGCTGGATGCCAGCGCTACGTTTTCGATCATCACCGATATCACAGGGCAGCGCGTTTTGTCGGTATCCGCACGCAACGTACCGCGCGAGTTCGAAGTCTTTTACACGGTCATGTACAGCCTGAAAACGGAGAAAGAATCGCTGCTGGATCCTCGTTCACAGACGCTCATTCGGGACTACACCTGGGATGAAACGCAGGTTCTCGGCAAAGAAAAAGAAGAGCAATTGATGCGTGAAGCAATCGTTGAGGACCTGGTAAGAACTATCCTGATCCAATTGTCAGCGTTGTAACAGGATACAACCTGGCCTGCCATGAGCCAGCCTGAAACCAACAACAAGGTATTGCAGGTATCCGATGTCGATGCAGAAACGATCGATCGGTTGTTAGGCCGATACGGATTGAAGACGGAACGGGTATCCGACGCTGCACCGATCAATGCAAGTTTCTGGGGCGAGCCGGAAGCCGGTATCGTTGGCCGCACGGTTTTTGTTCGCGGTGATACACCAGTGCATTCTTTATTGCATGAGGTCTGTCACATTATTTGCATGAGCGCCAAGCGGCGCGATTCTTTATACCGTGATGCTGGCGGAAATGATCTTGAGGAGTCCGCCGTGTGCTATTTGCAGATCATACTCGCGGACTGCCGGGCGGGCATTGGCAGGACGCGGCTTATGCAGGATATGGATCGATGGGGTTACAGTTTTCGTCATGGTAATACTGCATGCTGGTTCGCCGGCGATGCCGATGACGCGCGCAGCTGGCTGCTGGAGAAAGGCCTCCTGACGGTCGAAAACAAACCGGTTTTCAGGTTGCGTGGTACGTGCCGCGACGGAGTGACGCGACGATCCCTGAGTGAAATCAGTGACTTATCGTTTCTGCTGGAACTTATGCGGAACTCTGTGCAATATGTTGGTCCGCTCTCGTCGGTCGTCGGCAACGCATGGTTCTCATTCGCTACATTCTGTATTTTTTCGGTATCGCTGTTTTCACGTGGCTTCTCACGCTGCTGGAGATTGCGTCGCCGGGAACGCTGCAGCCACAAGCGTATCTGGATTCTGGTGTAACACCCGTCGGCAGAACCTATTCACCGATCGAAATCATTCAACCCGGGATCCTGGTAATTTGCGCGTTGCTCTATGCCTGGGTCGCGAAAAACTGCCCGTCACAACGACCAATCGCATTCTTGTTTGGTGGGATGGCCGTGGCATTTACGATCCGTGAACTCGACTTTTTCTTTCATCGACACGTTGCTGACAATTTCTGGCAAGTACTGGTCGGAATTATTGCCGCGCTCGTCATTGCCTACACTTACCGACAGCGTCGGCGCTTTCGTATTGCATGGCTGCGCCTGTGGCCGTCGCCTGGATTGACGCTATTGTTTGCGGGCGCCATCATCATGTTTGTTTTTGTGCGCCTGGTTGGCCACGAACCACTGTGGATGGCAATTCTTGGCGATGGCTATCAACGCATCATGAAGCTGGCCGTGGAAGATTTCATCGAGCTTATTGGTTATTTCCTGTGGTTGATAGGCACGATCGAATACACTTACCAGGCGCGGGCGATTGCCTTTCGGCAACCACAGCCCGCTGCGGCCAGGCGCCGGGCGCAAAGATCCCCAAAATCGGCAGGCCGTTTCTAGACCAACTTCCAAAAAACCGGGGTCGAACCCACTGCTGTCCCATAAACTCAAAATCGGTGTCCGGATGAAGTATCAAGTTGACTTGAATCGCCCGCTGGGCGGGCTCCTACATTGCTAATTAGTATTGTAGGAGCCCGCCCAGCGGGCGATTGCCGGCTTTCGAATCGAACACACACAATTTTGTGGCACCGATTTAATATTTATCGGACAGCAGTGGGTTCGACTCCGGTTTCAGCTTGTTGGTATCATTGCGCAATTCTCCTGAACATCGACAAACACCTGGGGCCCGCAAGGCCGAATACGTATGACTCTCTTTTTGCATGACACATTGCGTGGCGAAAAACGCGTTTTTGAACCGTTACGAGAAGGGCAGGTAACCATGTACCTGTGCGGCCCCACGGTCTATAACTATGCGCATATCGGAAACGCCCGGCCTGCTGTTGTATTTGACCTGTTGGCGCGGCTTTTGCGACGGAGCTACAAACTGACTTTTGCGCGCAACCTGACCGATGTTGATGACAAAATTAACCAGGCAGCGATTGATACCGGCAAGACTATTGATGAGATAACCGCCCGTTACATCAAAGCCTATAACGACGATATGGGAGCGCTTGGGGTGCAGGCGCCTGATATCGAACCGCGCGCCACGCAGCATATCGACGTCATGATTGACATGATCGTGGCACTTATAAAAAACGGTTGTGCTTACGAAGCGGAGGGACATGTCCTGTTTGATGTTTCGGCGGATCCTGACTATGGCCAGTTGTCAAAACGCGATCTGCGCGAAATGATTGCCGGTGCACGAGTTGAAGTGGCGCCATACAAGAAGGCGGCACACGATTTCGTTTTGTGGAAACCGTCAACACCTGAGTTGCCCGGTTGGGATTCTCCCTGGGGGCGGGGTCGACCCGGGTGGCATATCGAGTGTTCGGCTATGGCGAAAAAACACCTGGGCCACACGATTGATATTCACGCCGGCGGGCAGGACCTGGTATTTCCGCATCATGAAAATGAACTCGCACAAAGTCGTTGCGCACACGATGGGGAACCATTCGCGCGCTACTGGTTACACAATGGATTCCTCAGCCTCAATAACACCAAGATGTCCAAGTCGCTGGGTAATGTGTTGCTGGTGCATAACATGGTCAAAACCATTCCCGGTGAAGTCATTCGTCTTGCACTTTTGAATGCACATTACCGGCAACCACTCGACTGGTCCGATGATTCGCTTGCCGCTGCAAGGCGCATGCTGGATCGATTGTATGGCGCTGTACGGGGCATTGAGATTACAAAAGAGGAAAGAGCGCAAGCGGAGCCGGCTGCTGCCGTCGTGGCGGCGATTGAGGATGATCTGAATACACCGAAAGCGCTGGCCGAAATGTTCAATCTGGCCAGAGTTTTGAACAAAACGACGGCGGATGATGAACGTAGTCGTCTTGCGGCGGAATTGCTTGCGTCCGGCGATCTCGTCGGCCTGATGCAAAAAGATGTCGAAGAGTGGTTTTCCGGGGACGACGATGGCGAACTCTCTGCTGATGATATCGGGAAATTGCTGCAGCAACGTGAAACTGCACGCGCGGGACGTGACTTTGCTGCGGCCGATGCCATTCGTGACCAGCTGGCCGCGAGCGGAATTACCATTGAAGATGGTTCAGGCGGTTCACGCTGGCGGCGCAGCGGATGAACGAAGTGCAAAGTGCGCAGGAGGAACTGATCGAAGAATTCGCTTTCTTCGATAACTGGATGGATCGCTATCAGTACATTATCGACCTTGGCAGACGGCTGCCGGAATTTCCGGAGGCGGACAGGACGGCTGCCAACAAGATCAGAGGCTGCCAGTCTCAGGTCTGGTTCGTCGCAGAGAAAAATGCCGATAAACTCGAATTCAAGGCGATTAGTGATGCAGCGATCGTATCCGGTCTCATCGCGCTGTTGCTACGGGTCTACAGCAATAAGCGCCCGCAGGATATTCTCGATACGCCGGCAGATTTTGTGCGCGCGTTGCAACTTGAGCAGCATCTCAGCCCGACCCGCAGCAATGGCCTCGCCGCAATGGTGCAGGCGATCCGAACCCTTGCTGCGGAGGCCGTACAGGCCACCTGATCATGAAGTTCCTGGGGTCCTTGCTCGCCTGGCCGTTGCTTGGGTTGGTCTGGATCTACCGCATCCTGATCTCGCCTTTACTTGGTGCCAATTGTCGTTATGAGCCAACTTGCTCCGTTTATGCGGAGCAAGCACTGCGGCGACACGGTGGCATCAGGGGTGGCTGGTTGGTTCTGAGGCGAATCGGTCGCTGTCATCCCTGGGGTGGTTCCGGCTACGACCCGGTGCCGGAGAAACCGATTCCGGAGAGACCGGGTGCGGAGAGTAATGAGTAAGCAATTGCGGTTTGCCGATGTTGTGCGGGAGATCCTTTATCCGCTAAAAAATACCGGGATCGTCATCGCCTTGCTGTTTTTCTGGTTCATCTTCAGCCTGGCGGATTGGGGCGGAGCGTTTGGCATACCGTTATTACTCATAGCGGTACCTGCCTACATCCGCTACCTGATTTATCTGCTTGAGACACACGCGAACGGCCGCTCTCCACCGGTCCCTGACCTGTCCATGTTTAATCCAATCGACAACCTGTGGAGTTTGACGCCCGCAATTTTTGTCGCCATCTTTCTGTTGGCCGATGCATTGTTGGCTGTCCCGGGTTTCACCTGGGCTGCGTTTCTGCTTGGTGTAGCGCTGTTGCTGATAGCGCCATCCTCCCTGGCGATTCTGGCGGTGACGCATTCGCCGACTGAAAGCCTGAATCCGGTTGCAATCGCAAAGATGATTCGAATTTGTGGTGCTGCATATTTGCTGGTCCCCGCTGTCGCGGTACTACTCTATCTCTTGTTACGATGGCTTGACGGGATCGGCATACCCGCGTTCCTGATTGATCTGGGCAAGAGTTATCAGGTAATTTTGTTCTTCACGTTAACCGGTGCGTTGCTGCACGCAAATAATGTTGTCGAAGAGGTTGCTATTTTTTCGCCACTTGCGACTAGCGATACAAAAGTGTCCGCTGACCTTGTAAAAGAGCGACAGAGAGTGGCGAATCATGCCTACGGTTTCGTTAGCCGAAATAACAGGGCCGGTGGCCTGGTGCATATCAACCAGTGGATTGATAAAGAGACAGATACCGATGCCGCGTACGCCTGGTTTTTTCAGGAGATGCTGACCTGGGAAAGCAGCACAGCGGCGCTTTTTTTTGCACAACAATATTTGCGTCATTTGCTTCACGGGGAGCAGGAAGGAGCAGCATTAAAACTTGCCGCTCGCTGTTTGCACCAAGATCCTCGGTGGAAGCCGCAGCATGAGGATCGGGATGTGTTTCTGGAATTGGCTGAGCGGCACGGGCGCAATGATCTGATTCGTCAGATGAAGCGTTAAGAACGACTGGATTACCAGGAGCACATGCGATGATGTCGCAGGAGCTGCCCGCAAAATCCCCCTGCATTGTTGGTCGCTCGCTGGGGCGGGCTACACAGCCACAGTGGCCCTGCAGTTGCGTGACAGTCGGCTGTTTCGATAATGTGCCAGCGCGAGGATGACAGAACCGGTAACGGTAAACAGGCGATCAGCGACAACGCCATATAGGTTGTGCGCCAGCGTGGCCCCGACAATCAGAAGTACGAGCCCGGCAATTCCCCAACCGAGGATGTGTTTGTCTGCGTGACGCCGGAAACCAATGCTCAGCGCAATCAGGCTGATTGGCAATACAACGATCAGTATCTCTGCATGCAGATGCCGTTCACTGAATTGCGCAAAAAACGGCAGCACGGCAATGATGACAGGCATTAACAGGCAATGCAGCAGGCACAGACCCGACAGCGCTACGGCCACCTTGTCCAGCGCATCTGACTGATTGGCAGAGCTGTTATCCATCGTCGCTTCCCGCTATCCTGCAAAACAGGCGGGCGCATTTTGCCGCAGAGACACGGCAGCAGAAGACCCGCAGACATATAATGTTATAACATAACAGTATCACTATCAAGGTGCCGTATCCAGGCGGTCTGGTCAGGCTATTATGGACAAAAAACTGCTCGCAATTCTCTGCTGCCCGGTGACCCATAAAGGGTTGTCGCTGGCTCGTGCCAGTCTGCTTGATTCAATTAACACCGCCATCGAGGCTGGCGAACTGGTCAATCGCGACGGTGCGCTCATGCGCGAAAAGCTCAAAGAAGCCCTGGTCACGGACGATGGCAGGACCCTGTACCCGATCAATGACGGCATCCCGGTCTTGCTTGAAGGAGAAGGCTGCGCGCTTGACCAATCCGCGATTCGCGACCTATGCAATCTCCAATAAAAACCCATACCCGCATGCCCACATGAAAATTTCCGCGAATCAGCTTAGCGGCCACCTGCAGGGCAAACTGCTGCCCTGTTATATGGTCACTGGTGATGAGCATCTGCTTGTGCAGGAGGCTCTCGATGCCATTCGATCTGCTGCACGTGAACAGGGTTTTGGCTCCCGCGAGCTGTATACAGCGACGACCGGATTTGACTGGAATGATCTTGCCGGTGCCGGGGGTAATCTTTCGTTATTCGCGGATCGGCGCATCATCGAACTGCACCTGCCGACGGGCAAACCCGGGGTTAAAGGTAGTGCGACAATAATCGACATGCTCAGCACACTTGAAGACGATCTGCTGTTCCTGATAAGTGCCCCAAAACTCGAGCGCAACGCCGCGGCCGCAAAGTGGTCCAAAGCGATAGAAGCGACAGGCGGTCTGGTGCAAATCTGGCCGGTTGGCTTACGTGAGTTGCCAGCCTGGATAAATGAACGCATGCGACATGCAGGGTTACAGCCGGATCGCGAAGCCGTGCGGCTTTTGGCAGATCGGGTGGAAGGCAATTTACTCGCGGCGCAACAGGAGATTGAAAAACTCCGGTTGTTGCACGGCGAGGGTCCGGTAAGTGCCGCTGAGGTCGACACGGCCGTTGCCGACTCGAGCCGATTCGACGTTTACAAGCTGGTCGATGCTGCAGTCGCCGGCAATGCCGCCCGGGCGGTGCGGATACTGGGTGGCATCCGCGCTGAGGGCGTGGAGCCGGTTATCCTGATGTGGGCGTTGACGCGCGAGCTGCGCATGCTGGCCGGACTGGCCGATGGTATCCAGTCGGGCACAGACTTAAGCACGGCCATGCGTAAGGCGCGCGTGTGGCAAAACCGGCAAAGCCTGGTACGCGCTTGTATCGGCAGGCACCAGGCGGCCGACTTTTATCAGCTACTGCAACTTGCGAGGCTTGCTGATGCCTGTGCCAAGGGACAAATGCACGGCGATCCCTGGCAACTTGCAACTCAGATTGTGATGGCGCTTGCGATGGGTGGCGCACGCGCCGCGTAGTGAGGAATTACTGAATTGAGTTCGATAGGAATTTTTGGTGGTACGTTTGATCCGATTCATTACGGACACTTGCGTACCGCTTTTGAAATGCTGCAGGCGCTGCGTTTCGATGAGGTGCGCTTTGTGCCTTGTGGCAATCCGCCACATCGAGGCAAGACTTATGCTGATGCAGAACTGCGGTTGGAAATGGTGCGTGTGGCGACAGAGGCGCAACACGGTTTCGTCGTGGATGACAGGGAACTGAGACGAGACGGGCCATCCTACTCGGTCGATACGCTGGCGACATTGCGTAATGAGTACCCGCTACGGCCGATAGCGTTGATGATCGGTATGGACGCGTTTCTCGGCTTGCCGAAGTGGTATCACTGGCGTGAAATATTGCAGCTTGCACATATTGTGGTGGCGCATCGTCCGGGATGGCGAGCACCGGATATCGGGCCGCTGGGAGAATTGCTGGCCGATCGCGGTACGCATCGAATCGGTGACCTGCACCAGGCAAAGTCCGGGCGCATATTCATTCACGACGTGACGCAGCTGGAAATTTCTTCTACTGAAATACGTGAGCTGGTTGCTGTTGGCCGGGATCCACGTTTCCTGATGCCGGATGCGGTACGTGACGTAATTGAGAAAAGTGGTTGCTACGCGGCGCTGGAACGCGAAGAGACATAAGTAACGAGTCAATATTTTTAAACAGGACAATGCATGAATAGTGAAAAATTAAGCGAGTTGGTCATCGCCGCGCTGGATGATGGGAAAGCGCAGAATATCGTCAAGCTCGATGTGCGCGAACTTACAACCGTTACCGACTACATGATCGTGGCGAGCGGAACATCGAGCCGGCATGTCAGGGCATTGGCCAACGCGGTTGCGGACAAAGCCCGTGAAGCCGGGCACCGACCTGCTGGCATAGAAGGTGAAGAGGGCAGTGAATGGGTCCTGCTGGACCTGCAGGATGCGCTGGTTCATGTAATGCTGCCGCGCGTCAGGGAGTTTTATAGCCTGGAAAAACTCTGGTGTCTGAGCCCCGTCACTGAACAGACCGCCTCCATCGAATCGTGATCGGTGCACATTCGTCTGCAAGCAGTCGGTGACCGGCAACCGTCCTGGGTTGATTCGGCATTCGAGGGATATGTTCATCGGCTGCCCCGGCAGTGGCAGTTCCGTCTTGACTCGATCAATACAGCGCGACGCAACAAGGGAGTGTCAGCCGAGGTCGCGAAAGGCGCTGAAGGCAAGAAGATTCTGGCGAAGATCAAAGCGGCAGAATTCGTCATCGTCCTGGACGAGCGCGGCACAGAATTTTCCAGTAAGGAATTCGCCGCCAGGCTTGAAGAGTGGCAAACCGTCGGCCAGGACCTGGTTTTCGTTATCGGTGGCCCGGAGGGCGTATCCGCGAATTGCCTGCAACGTGCCAATTTGCGCTGGTCCTTGTCCAGGCTCACATTGCCGCACGGCCTTGCCCGTGTACTGTTTGCCGAACAACTCTACCGCGCCTGGTCGCTGACGACCGGTCATCCGTACCACAGGGAATGACGTTGCATCAGCCGGTTCTGCATCTGGCCTCATCGTCGCCGCGCCGCCGCGATATTTTGACTGCAATGGGCGTGTCATTCAGCCATGCTGGCGTCGACATTGATGAAACGCCGGCACCGGCTGAGGCAGTGGCCGACATGGTGCAACGGGTAACGCGCGCGAAAGCGCTGGCGGCTTATCATAGTGGCAATTTCACGTTACCGATTCTTGCCGCAGATACTGTCGTGGCGCTCGGCGACCGAATACTTGGCAAACCAGCAGCAAAGGAACAGGCGCTGGAAATGTTGGCATGCCTGTCCGGGCAAGCGCACCAGGTCCTCACTGCGGTCGCGTTGCTGGTGGCAGGCCAGTTGCGGACCGCCCTGTCCGTCACGTTGGTTACGTTTCGCAAAATTGGTCCTGACGAGGCGCTGGCTTACTGGCAAAGTGGTGAGCCGCAAGGGAAAGCCGGTGCCTACGCCATTCAGGGAAGGGGCGGGATATTCGTGGCATCCCTGTCAGGCAGCTACTCCGGAGTAGTGGGGTTACCGGTTTTTGAGACAGCACTATTGTTGCAGGCGGCGAACATCGACGTGTTGCCGCAGCAGATTATTGGCAATGCAGGCAGGACATGACGGACGATTCACCAAAAGAAGAAATACTGATTAATGTGACGCCGCGCGAGGTACGCGCGGCGTTGCTGGAAAACGGCATCCTGCAGGAAGTCTACATCGAGCGTGCCGCCCGTCGCGGGCTGATCAGCAATATATATAAAGGTAAGGTGTCGCGAGTGCTGCCTGGCATGCAGGCAGCATTTATCGATATCGGCCTGGCAAGAACCGCATTCCTGCATGCCTCGGACATCTTTAGACCCGACAACGCCGAAAACGGCAGTGGCGATCAGGCGCAAGCGGATATCAGGGAGTTGGTTCGCGAGGGTGAGGAGGTTGTGGTACAGGTCGTGAAGGACCCACTGGGCAGCAAGGGTGCGCGCCTGACGACCTTTATCACGCTGCCATCGCGGTTTCTTGTCCTCTTGCCTGCTGGCAACGGCGTCGGCGTGTCCGCACGAATTGAGGACGAAGAGGAACGCCGCCGCCTGCGGTCAGACCTGGAGCAAATCCTCGACGACGATGAGCACAACGACGGCGTCATCATTCGCACAGTGGCAGAGGGCATCGGACAGGACGCCTTACGCGCCGATCTCGAATTCTTAAGGAAATTGTGGGCTGTCATTCAGCTTGAGTGCAGCAATGCCAGGGCAAAATCACTGGTGCATGAGGACTTACCGTTGCCGATTCGTGTTTTGCGTGATCTTGTGACCAGCGATGTCGAACGCATCCGCGTGGATTCGGCGGTAGATTTCGAGAAAATGCAGTCGTTTGCCAGGAGTTTTCTGCCGGAGCTGGAAACCATACTGGAGCTATACAGCAGGCGTCGGCCGATTTTTGACCTGCATGGCACGGAGGATGAAATCAAAAAGGCGCTCGGCAGAAATATCTCTTTGAAATCAGGCGGATATGTCATCATAGATCAAACCGAGGCGATGACGACGATCGATGTGAATACAGGCGCCTATGTTGGTCATCGTAATCTTGAAGAAACGATATACCGGACCAATCTTGAAGCTGCGGTAACGATTGCCCGCCAACTGCGTCTAAGAAATCTGGGTGGCATCATAATTATCGACTTCATTGATATGGAGGAGGATCGACATCGTCAACGTGTAATGCAGGTACTTGAGCAATCCATGGCGCGAGATCATGCGAAACACCAGATAACACCGGT
>SMVA01181983.1_pt1 | contig 26916 bp, 26 predicted proteins | sample 2456451 | NCBI WGS metagenome assembly SMVA01 (sample SAMN11095933, study PRJNA526329) | marine sediment metagenome | biome: Marine sediment; feature: Surficial sediment; material: Deep marine sediment; isolation source: Hadal surficial sediment | place: Pacific Ocean | collected 2014-05 | depth... | reverse complement strand
CTGGATGTTACCCGTATCAGCCACATCATCAACTACGACATTCCCTACGATGTGGAGGCCTATATTCACCGCATTGGTCGCACGGGCAGGGCGGGTAGAGAGGGTGAAGCGATTTTATTTGTCGCCAATCGCGAGCGACGTCTGCTGCGGGCCATAGAGAAAGCCACCAGCCAGCAGATAGAGAGAATGGTGTTGCCTACGGCAGAAGAAGTGACCGATAAGCGCATCGGCAAGTTCAAGGCGCGTATCACCGAGACACTGGATACGCGTGAGCTCAGTATGTTCAGGAAACTGGTCGACGAGTATCAGCATGAGTTCGGCGTGCCAGTGATTGATATCGCCGCGGCGCTGGCCTGTCTGGCCCAGGGAAAACAACCACTGGTGGGCAAGCCCGCCGCCGCTGGGAAACCCGCCGGGGCAAGCAAGCGCGAAGACCAGCGCAAGGCAAAGGACAAAGACAGAGACGCCAGACCGAAAAAGCCCAGGGAGAAGAAACCCGCGGCAAAGCTTTTTCCCGACAGTAGTAACCAGGCCCCGGTGCCGGGAAAAGATATGGAGCGGTTTCGTATAGAGGTCGGCCGCAAGCACGATGTAAAGCCGGGCAATATCGTCGGTGCCATCGCTAACGAAGCGGAGCTGGATTCCGAGCACATTGGCCGTATCGAGATTTTTGAGGACTACAGCACGGTAGACCTGCCCGAGGGCATGCCCAAGGAATTGTTCAAGCACCTGCGCGGTGTGTGGGTGAGTGGCCAGCGCCTGGAAATTACCCGGTTGGTCCGGCGCGAAAAATCGGCGCCCCAGCGCAAGGCAACAAAAAAAGCAAAGACTGGCAAGAAGAAGTCCTGATGCAACGCAGTTGCCAGGGAGGCTAGTGTGCCGCTGCTGTTTGGGGTGGTATTGCTGGACCTGATAGGGTTTGGGATTGTTATACCCATACTGCCGTTTTTGTCGCCCCAGTTGGGGGCGGACAAAATGGATATCGCTTATATCATTGTGGTCTACGCTATTTTCTCGGGGCTATTTGCACCTTTTTGGGGGCGTTTGTCCGACCGCATGGGCCGCAAGCCGGTCATTATGATCTGCCTGGCGGGTGCCGCCTTGTCTTATGTGATGCTGGGGCTGGCCTCGCAACTGTGGATGATTTTTGTGGCCAGGGGCTTTGCCGGAGCCATGGCGGGCAACTTTGGTGTAGCCTCTGCCATGATGGCCGACATCACCACGCCGCAAAATCGCGCCAAGGGCATGGGCATGATAGGCGCCGCCTTCGGCCTGGGCCTGGTGTTGGGTCCGCTGCTGGGGGGGCTGCTGGCCGGTGGCGGCAACAGTTTTCTGTTGCCCTGTATTGTGGCCGGCGTAATGTCGGTATCGGCGATTATTGCCGCGGCCCTGTTTTTACCCGAGTCGCTGTCAGCGGAAAAACAGGCGGCCAATCGCCTGCACCAGGCAACGGGTAATCAGGCGTCCATATTGGCCATGCTGCGGGCGACTGGCAATCGATTGTTAGTATTTCAATACATATTGCACAACGCCACGGTGAGCTCCATCACCTATCTCTTTCCCCTGTGGGTGGGAGACCTGCTGGACTGGAGCGCCCGGGAGGTGGGTATCGTGTTCGGTATCCAGGGCGCGTTAATCGCAATCTTACAGGGCGGGGTGATGGGGCCGGCAGTGCGAGAACTGGGCGAAACTCGCTTATTGCGGCTGGGTGTGAGTACCTGTCTGCTGGGTGTGCTCACCGCGGTATTCGCTGACACCATGCCGTTGATGCTGGCGTCTACCTTTATTGCGCTGTCTGGCGCAACCCTGTGCATGCCCCTGCTCAATACCATTGTGAGTTACCGAACGCCCAACGAATTGCGCGGTCGCATGATGGGTACAACCGGGGCCGCATCCTCCTGGGGCAGAGTGGCTGGCCCACTGCTGGCGGGCGCTAACCTGGCCCTGTTTGGTTACACCGGCGCATGGATAGGCTGTGTGCTAATCGTTATCGTTTACTTTTTATGGGCATGGACCCTACAGGAGCGCTCGGTGGAGCGAATTGCATGAGCGAATACTCTTTTTCAACGCTGTCTTTACCGCCCTCACAATTGGAAAACCTTGAGGGCCTGGGTTATAAAAGTATGACGGACATTCAGGCCGCCGCCTTGCCATTGGCGCTGGCGGGCAGGGACTTGATTGCCCAGGCAAAAACCGGCAGTGGTAAAACCGCGGCCTTCGGCCTCGCTCTGCTGTGCAAACTGAACCCCAGGGATTTCGGCACCCAGGCCTTGATCCTGTGTCCCACCCGGGAACTGGCCACCCAGGTGGCGGTGGAAATTCGCCGCCTGGCGCGCTATCAGCAGAATATTAAAGTTGTCACGCTCACCGGTGGCCAGTCCATTGGGCCACAAATCGGTTCGCTGGAACACGGCGCACATATTGTGGTGGGTACCCCCGGTCGCCTCAAAGATCATTTGCGTAAGAAGACCCTGGACCTCAGCCGGGTGAGTACCCTGGTGCTGGATGAAGCGGACAGAATGCTGGAAATGGGTTTTGTCGACGATATTGAAACCATCATCGCCGAGACACCGGCCGACCGGCAGACCCTGCTGTTCTCCGCGACTTACCCCGATGACATCAAGGCGCTGAGCGCGCGTTTCCAGAACAACCCCAAACAGGTCTCGGTGGAAACCCTGCACAGTGACCAGCACATAGACCAGCAATTTTATATCTGCCAGAAAAGCGGCAAACTGGATGCACTGCTAAAGTTGCTGGAGCATTTCCAGCCGCGCTCAGCGGTGGTATTTTGCAATACCAAACAGTATGTGCGCGATGTCTGCGGGTATTTGCAGCAGCGGGGCATTGCCGTCGCCGCCCTGCACGGCGACCTGGAGCAGCGCGACCGCGATCAGGTGTTGGTGCAGTTCAAGCAGCGCAGTTGCAGTGTGCTGGTGGCCACCGACGTGGCCGCCCGGGGGCTGGACATAGACGACTTGTCCGCAGTCATCAACTATGAACTGCCGCGCAACCCCGATGTCTACGTGCATAGAATAGGTCGCACCGGGCGCGCCGGCAAAGAGGGTCTGGCGCTTACCCTGTTTGCCGACTCGGAACGCTACAAGTTGGATAGCATAGGCAATTACCTGAAGCGAGAGCTGGAGTTTGAGGCCATTGAGACACTACCAGACAGTGTTGATTCGCTGCCCGCCCCCGCTTTTGTCACACTGTGCATCGCCGGCGGCAGAAAACAAAAAGTGCGCCCCGGCGATATCCTGGGTGCGCTCACCGGTGAAGCCGGCATCGATGGCAAGGCAGTGGGAAAAATTGACGTCATGGATTATGCGGCCTATGTTGCTATAGAGCGCAGCGTGGCGGACAGGGCCCTGGGCCGGTTGATCAATGGCAAAATCAAGGGCCGTAAGTTCAAGGTGAGAAAGCTATGAGCAACAACAATAATATTAGCTATGTGGAGTTTCCGGCTAAAAACATCCCCGCCACAAAAACCTTTTTTGAGACGGTTTTTGGTTGGGTTTTCGTCGATTATGGTCCCGAATACGCCTCCTTCTCCAGCGCGGACGCCGGGCTTGACGGCGGTTTTTTCAAATCTGATCTCGCGGCTTCCACCGATAATGGCAGCGCTCTGGTCGTGCTTTACAGCGATGCCCTGGAGCAGACTGAGGGGCGCGTGAAACAGGCAGGTGGGGTGATTACCAAGCCCATATTTACCTTCCCGGGTGGCAGGCGTTTTCACTTCACCGAGCCCAGCGGCAATGAGCTTGCCGCCTGGTCGATTAAGTAATCACCTTCAGGCGCCCGGGGCGGCACTGAACCACTCAACAATTTGCCGATGAACCTGTTCATCACTGAGCAGGTCCAGATGACTCTTTTCGTGAAATACCCGGCAATTCTCTGGATTGATATTCAAATGTCGCAGGTCATCGGAATGCGACCCCAGGGCGCTGTCCAGGCGTACTAATAAGTCCCCCAGGGCATGCCCAATTGGATCGTGCTCATCCTGCCCCAGGGTAGCTGCCGCGAAAAAGTAGTCCACATCGGGTAACAGTGGTACGGGCTGGCGAGTATCTGGCCGGGCGTGGTCGGAATGGTGCCCCTGCCAGTCTTGGTCGAGCAGGTCGCCGTGTCTCAAATCTTTGATGCCAGCGCTGCGCTGCCTGCCAAAAGCCAGTGGCTCAACATAGGGGATTTTTTCCATGGCCAGGGTGAGGGCGTGGCCGGCTTTTGCAACCGGCGAACCGTGGTGGGGCGTCCCCAGGCACACCACACGTTCCAGCTGCTTCAGCCATTTACTGCGTGCTTTGTCGGCATACCAACAGGCACTGCGAATAACAAGCCCGCCCATGCTGTGGCCAATTAGCGACAGTGATTCCACCGGCACTGGCCACACCTCGCACAATTGCTCCAGCAGGTCTGCGAATTCCTGGCCATTGGTGGAGATATGGCGCCCACTGTTGTAGCGCAAATACAGGGCTGTGTAACCCAGTTCATCCTGCAGTCGGCTGCCCATGCAGGGCGTTTCTTTGCCACTCCAGCATAGCTCTGACATGCTCAGCCCGTGCAACAAAATGACCAGGTGAGGGCTGGCCTGCGGTATGGCGCTGGCCAGTGCTTCTTTTGTGAGCGGCAATTGCTGCGCGGGCGTGGTCAGGACCATGGGCAGGGCAAGTGTATTAGCCGTGGCCTCAAGATGATCACCCAATGCGCCGTTGAGTGCGGCGATGGCCCGGATTTCAGCGCTTGACTGCACGGCGTCACCGCCTGCCATTTTGGGCAGCAGGGCAAAGGCCTTGTCTGCCCCCTGGCACAACATACTGTTGACACCCCGGATGGTGGAATATACCGCAGAGGCGATAAGTCCGTGCGCTGTATCGGGTTCGCCGGGCGCAGAAGACCACGACAGAGCGCGCCGGGCGATGGTTTCATGCATTTGCTCTACCGTGTTGGTGATACCCTCCACAGAGTCGAAAATGAGCTGGCTGCCACCGTGTAAGGTCTGGATTGAGGTTTTCATTGAGATGCTCCCTCCCCGGTCGACAGGGTGGCCAGGCATTGCGTGCACAGCAAGAGTGGGCGTGTCTGTACCGGCACGCCCACCGCTGCATTTTCTCCCTTCGCGAGAATCACATTGCACTGTTCGCAGACGCCGTTGCGGTTCAGAGTCGTTTCCTGCCAGCCAATGACGGCAGCTTGGCCATCATCGGAACCGTTCGCAGGTGCAGCTGGCCGCCCCTGTATTACCCGGGCAATTTGCGCGCTGTCAGAGACAACACCCTCAACCAGGTTGAAGGTGTGCAGCAGCACATTGCGTACGATGGTGGAAACCGACAGACCCAGGTCCTCGGCCCGATCACGCAATTGCTCATCGAGTTGCTCGGGGATTCGGGCCTGTAATACCCGGTCTTTTTTCGGTTTGCGGCTGCGCTTACTTTTCTCGGCCATGGTTTACTCCGGCGATAGGCTTGTCTTGAGCCGGCAATGTAATACAGTTGTAATACAAATGTCAACAATTGTAATACAAAAAATGCAAGGTGGTGAGATGCCTCAATTACTCCATAAACGTGGCAATATCATCCAGTGACTTCTTGATCAGCGCATGCTCCGGTACCGTGGCATCTGCCGCAGGATAGCCAGTCACCAGTAGGAGAAAGGCCCGCTCCCCCGGGTCGCGCCGGCAGATTTCGTTGAGAAATTTCATCGGGTTGGGTGTGTGGGTCAGCGTTGCCAGGCCGCAGTGATGCAGGGCGTTAATCAGGAAGCCGGTGGCAATGCCCACAGATTCCGGCACGTAGTAATTTTTCTGCTGCTGTTCGATGTTTACCCCGCCCCGACGCTGGGCAAAAATGGCAATCAGCCAGGGGGCCGTTTCCAGGTAGGGTTTGTCTGCGTCGGTTCCCAGGGGTTGCAGTGCATTCAGCCAGATTTCTCCCCCCTTTCCTTCGTCGTAGAACGCGCGCTCCTCTAACTCGGCTTTTTGCCGTACCGCCTTCTTTACCTTCGCACTACTTATGGCAGTGAAATGCCAGGGCTGATGGTTAGCGCCACTGGGCGCTGTGCCCGCCGCGCGGATGCAGTTCTCGATAATTTCCCGTGATACGGGGCGATCCGAGAAGCTGCGAATGGTGTGTCGCCGTTTTATTTCCCGGTAGAAGGTTTGGGACCGGGCTATCATTTCCGCTAGGGGATATTCGTGAAAATCTGACAGCGGAACCGAGTCATGCTCTCTCATTTGAACTCCAAAACAGTAACTATATTCCAGTGAACCAGTATAGTGGCAGATTGCTGTGGTGTTCAGATAACTAACAACGAGGATGAGAAATAATGGCAACAAATCTATTTGACCTGACCGGCAAGATAGCCCTGATCAGTGGCGCCAGTCGTGGCATAGGCGAGGCGATAGCCAAACTGCTGGCCGAGCAGGGCGCCCATGTAATTGTATCGAGTCGCAGGATCGATGGCTGTAGCGCAGTGGCCGCCGCCATCACCGATGCCGGCGGCAGTGCCGAAGCATTTGCCTGCAATGTTGGCAATATGGATGACATAGCGGGCTTGTTTGCGCATATACGCGAGGTCCATGGGAGGCTGGATATCTCGGTGAATAATGCCGCCACCAACCCCTACTTCGGCGATGTGCTGGATACCGACCTGGGCGCTTTCAATAAAACCGTCGAGGTGAATATTCGCGGTTACTTTTTTATGTCGGTGGAGGCCGGGAAAATTATGCGGGATAACGGCGGCGGTGCCATCGTCAACACCGCCTCGGTCAATGCGTTGCAGCCCGGCCCATACCAGGGCATTTACTCCATCACCAAGGCGGCGGTTGTCAATATGACCAAGGTGTTTGCCAAGGAGTGCGCACGACACGGCATTCGCTGCAATGCGTTACTGCCAGGCATTACCAAGACCAAGTTCGCCGGTGCCCTGTTCAGCAATGAGGACATTTATCAACAGGCGATGGAGGCTCTACCCATGAAGCGCCATGCGGAGCCGGAAGAAATGGCTGGCACTGTACTGTATCTGGTCTCCGATGCCAGCAGTTATACCAATGGCGAGTGTATTGTGGTGGACGGGGGCCTGACCATTTAGCCGGTATTTTCCCCGTAGCGCGGCTGACGCCTGTGGCCAGCCGCTTACTGATTTGTCGCTTTCATTCGTTATAGTACAAAGAGGTAGGGATTTACAGGGAGAATGGTAGGTGGGTTTAGCGGATATTCATCCCCAGCTAATTGCAGATTGCCACTATATGGGGGCGCTATCGGCCTGCGATGTTTTGTTGAATCGCAATGCGGCTGTGCCCTGGTTTATTCTTGTTCCCGATTCGCAATTGGCCGACGTGCTGGACCTGCCCCAGACGCAGGGCCGTGCGGTGATGTCCGAGTGTGCCGCCATTTCCGCGTTTATCAAGGGGGAGTTGGGTTACACCAAAGTCAACTTCGCCGGTCTGGGGAATGTTGTCCCGCAAATGCATTTACATATTATCGGGCGCAGTACGGCGGATGCCTGCTGGCCACTGCCGGTATGGGGCGCGCTGCCCGAGGGCGAGGTGTATCAGCCCGAAGTATTACGGCAGTGGCAGGAACTGTTGGTGGCGTCTTCGGCGCTGCAGCCAGCACCTCTGTAGGGATGAACAGGAAAATAGCGGGTTTTACAGGAATGGCTAAGCATGGATAAAAAGATTTTTGTAACACACCAATTGCCCGGTGAGCGAATTCACGATCTGGGTCAAATGTGTGATATGAACGTGTGGATGGGGCCGGGGCTGTTACCCGGGGGAGCGCTGCGCGAGGAGGTGTCTGAATGCCAGGGGCTGCTGTGTCTGCTGACAGATGCCGTGGATAAAAAATTACTGGACAGCCTGCCCAACCTGGAGTTTGTCTCATCCATGTCCACCGGTGTTGATCATATCGATGTCGCGGCCTTGACCGAGCGCGGTATCCCCCTGGGGCATACGCCCGGGGTGCTGGTGGATGCCACGGCCAATGCAGCCTTTGCCCTGTTGCTGAGTGCGGCGCGGCGCGTGGTAGAAGCCGACCGCTATATCAGGCAGGGAAACTGGCGCAACGATAACGCCTGGTCACCCGAGTTTTTTACCGGTAAAGATGTCAGCGGTGCCACTATTGGCATCATTGGGCTGGGGGCTATTGGCCAGGCCGTGGCGAAGAGAGCAGCGAGTTTTGGTATGCATGTGCTGGGCTTTAATCGCTCTGAACGGGATGTGCCGGGGGTAGAGAATGTTTCCCTGCAGGAACTTCTGTTGCGCAGCGATTTTGTCAGTGTTCATGTGCCTCTCACCGCGCAGACACGCAACCTGCTGAACGCAGAAAGAATTGCCAGCATGAAGCCCGGTGCGGTACTGGTGAATACTGCCAGGGGTGGTATTGTCGATGAACAGGCGCTGGCGAAAGCGCTGGCTGCAGGCGACCTCTATGCGGCGGGCATCGATGTCTTCGCAATAGAGCCCGTCGAACCCGATAATCCGCTGTTGGCGCTACCGAATGTTGTGGTTGCACCGCATATAGGCAGTGCCACCACGCGCACCCGTGTCCGGATGGCAGACCTGGCGGTAGATAATGTGATTGCCGCTCTGCATGGGCAGCCCATGCCGTTCTGCGTTAACCCGGAAGTTTACAACTAAGCCACTGCGCGCTCATTGCTCCGGCCGGTTCACCGGGCATCGGGCAGAGTGCGCATGCCCTGGGTAATCGCTGAATTGACCGATTTGCGTAAGCTGTCGTTCGGTGTGGTATTGGCATCTTCAACCAGCTTGGTGATCACCACTCGCCACACTTCCTCTCTGCGCCCGATGTCATTCAACTGAATGCCAATATTACGCGTCTCTTTCAAGCCCCCCAGGGCATAGGCATTATCGATGCTGGCCTGGTCCAGGTTGCGGTCGGGTACCACGCCCGGGTGTGTGGACAGGTTGCTGGCCTCTGCACCTTTAACGCCATCGCGCACGCCCTCGGCAAAGATGTAGTCAACACTGAATTGCGCGCGCTGCTCATCCATTACATAACCCTTGCCCTGCAGGCTGGAATTGATTGCGTCTCGCAATATAGGGTCCAGTCGATACATGGGGTCCCGGGAATTCGTGCTATTCACGATGGGTTCGCTGCGCCAGCTGTAAAAATGGTAGTTGCCTGCAACAAAGCCCTCTATGTCGGAAGGGCGAGTTTCAACGCCGTTGCAGGCAGATAAAAACAGTGCTGTGATAATCAGTAGTGGGAAAGCGCGCATGGGCTGCCTCATTGGTAGTTGGGGATGCTGCTGAGCACTTGTCGGGCGCCCCATCGCATACGTTGCTCACGAACCTGAACCGGTGCCATTTCCGGGTCGGTAAAAACTTCCAGAGCGCCGCGCCAAACCACAGTGGTGGTACCGGCGGGTGCCAGGGCCACCAGAATGGTGCCCCGCTTATAGCCTTGTGCGGGAGCGCTCAGCGAGGGGTATAATCGAAATACCTCTTCCACCTGTTGGTGCCCGCGGATATCGCCCAGCAGTGCCACCGCCAGTACGTCGTAGTTGGCAGCCTCATCGGCCCCCACGAAGCGGTATCCCTTGCTTTCAAACTCGTTTTGCAGAATCTCCTGCAATACGCTAGCACTTCGCTCAAAGCGGCCATCCGGGTCGTCAATCCAGAGCAGGTCAGAGTGCCAGCGCAAAACGGTATCGGCAGAGGTAATAAACCCGGGCATGGCTACCGAGACAGCGCTGGATTGACGCAGTGGGTCGGGGGTTTGTATGGGTGTGTCTGAGACACAAGCGGTCAGTGTCCAACTCAGGCTAATCGCGAAAAGCAGGCGTAATGCCACGGGTTTACTCCCTGTATCTATCGTGCGCAGATAATAACCTATTTGGGCGCGGAACAAACACCGTGAAATGCCGGAAAGACTTTGTTAGCATCAGTGATATACCAATAAGTTATTTCTAGAGGCCATTATGATATCCCGCCGATTGATCCGCACCGACCTGAACCTGTTGGTCGCCCTGCAAATTTTACTGGAAGAGGGCAACGTCACCCGCGCAGCGGAGCGCCTGTCTGTATCCCAGCCGGCCTTGAGCAAAACCTTGCAAAAACTGCGGGAGTCCTTCGATGACGAACTTTTTACCCGTACGGCTCACGGTCTGATTCCCACGCCGCGGGCCGAGGTATTGGGCCGAGAGCTGCCGGCACTGCTGGAAGCGGTAGAGCGTGTACTGGGTTCCGATGAATTTATCCCGGAGACTTACACCGGCAGTTTTAAATTACTGTTGCCACCGATTCTCAGTGAGGCACTGCTACCCGGGTTGATGGCAGAGCTCAGCAAGATTGCCACCGGCGTACAGATCATTACCGGTGACGTTTCACCCGACTACCAGGAGCTGTTGAAGAAAGGCGAGGCCGATTTTGCCGCCTTTGTGGCGCTGGAGACCCAGCGTGACATTCTGGCCGAGCCTATCGCGGCGATTGCGCCGCGCTGCTATATGCGCATCAGCCACCCTCTGCATAACAAGGAGATGGGCTTGAAGGAATTTCTAGCCTTTCCCCATTTGCGGCTTTACCTCCCCGGTCTGACCCGGGAAAACACCAGCATGGTTGACGATGTGTTGGGCCAGTACGGTGTGCACAGGGATATTCGCCTGGAGACCACACAGTTTGCATCGGCGGTAGGTGTGCTCACCTGCACGGATTCATTGTTGGTAGCCAACGCTGGCTTCGAAGAGGGGGGGCTATATAGCGACAGAATTGTGGGGCGGGAGTTGCCGGCCGAGTTGCAGCGCATGATTCGCAATACGCACAGCAGTAATCGTGGGAAAATGTCTTTGATGCGCCACACTCGCTCTTCCCGCAGCGCGCCCCACCAATGGATGCGAGCGTTGCTGATGAAGCACTTGACCCGCTCGGGGAGTAAAATTGAGGACGGCAACAGAACCGGTGAAATGTTTGCCCAGCCCGACGCGTCGCAAAAAACTTAGGGGTTCTTTTTAAACTGCTCGATAATACTGGAAAAGTCCCGCCGTTCGTTGCCCTTGCCGGCGTGCAGTGCGTACATGCTGCGCGCCAGTGAGCCCATGGGTACGGCGGACTTGCTGCTGGTGGCCGCATCCAGGGCCAGGCCCAAATCCTTTAGCATTAACATGTTCATAAACCCCCCCTCGTAATTGCGCGAGGCGGGCACATTTTCCATTACCCCGGGGTAGGGGTTGTAGTTTTCCAGCGACCAGTTGGCACCGGAACTGTTGAGCATGATCTCCGAGAGCACCGCGGGATCCAGACCGTTGTCCACGCCCAGTTGCAAAGACTCGGCGGTGCCCACCATGTGTACCGCCAGCAACATATTGTTGCACATCTTGGCGATCTGCCCGGCGCCGCTGTCACCCGCCAGGAACAGCTTGGCCCCCATGGCGTTGAGCACCGGGCCAGCGGCCTCAAAGGCCGCCTTGCTACCACCACACATGAAGGCGAGGGTGCCCGCATCGGCGGCGGCGACACCGCCGGACACGGGGGCGTCTATACAGCGTATGCCGCGCGCCGCCGCTTCGGTGGCCAGGCGCCGGGAGTTTTGCGCGGCAATGGTAGAGCAGTCGATGAGCAATGCGGTCTTTGGCATGGCGTCCAGCAACTTGTCATCGTCAATGTAAATACTTTCTACTATGGTGCCATTGGGCAGCATGGAAACCACATAGTCAGCCTGCGCCACCGCTTGGGCTGCGCTGTCGGCTACCTTGCAACCCGCTTTCACGGCGCCGCGCAGTGCCGCCGCCGACAAGTCGAAAGCCACCACCTCGAAGCCCGCCTTAACCAGGTTGGCCGCCATGCCGCCGCCCATATTACCCAAACCGATAAATGCTAGCTGAGCCATGCTGTGTTCCTTTGTTGAGTGCCTGTTAAACGGCAATATCGGCCAGTGGGTTTTCCGGCCAGGGCGCGGTTACCATCTCGACCATGAGTTGCTTTGGCACATCGCGCACAGCGGCGTACTGCCAGCGCGGATTTTTGTCCTTGTCGATAAGCAGTGCACGCACGCCCTCGGCGAACTCCGGGTGACGTACTACATTGGTGACCAGCACCAGCTCAAACTGAAACACTTCCGCCAGGGACATGTGCAGGGTTTTCTCCAGTGCCTGGTTGATATTGCAGGCGCTGAGGGGGGAGCCATGTGTCAGGCCGCTGCTGGCCCGTTGCAGCCAGGGGTCGTTGGTTTCCAGCGTGACAATGGCATCGACGATGTCGAAGAAGCTGTCCTGGTCTGTCAGATTCTGGATGATGTCGTAGTGCGCCGCCACCTTGCCCGCTGGTGCTTGCTCCACGCTTTGCGCTTCAAAGCGGCGCAGCAGCCGGGTGATTTGTTGGCTGTGAATCTCGCGCTGGTCATGCCAGTGCAGTGCGCACAGTTCCCGCAGTACATCCTCGAGTCGTGAGCTGGCAATAAAGCGGTCTGCAATGCCTGTGTAGATGCAATCCGGGCCGTTCATCTGTGCGGCGGTGAGGGCCAGGAATAAGCCGGTGCGCCCGGGCATGCGATTGAGGAACCAGCTGCCGCCCACGTCGGGAAACAGGGCGATGGTGACTTCCGGCATGGCCATGCGTGTTTTTTCGGTGACAATGCGGTGGCTGCAGCCCGCCAATATACCCAGGCCGCCACCCATGACGATGCCGTGGCCCCAGCACAAGATAGGCTTGGCGTAGGTGTGCAGCAAGAAGTTCATGCGGTATTCCAGTTCGAAGAACGCCTCGGCCTCCACACAGGGGCCACCGGGTTGTTCTATGGCTGAGCGGTACAATTGCTGTACGTCGCCCCCGGCACACAGGCCCTTGCTGCCGGCGCCGTGAATAAACACACAGGCGATTGTGTCATCCGTTTGCCACTGGCGCAGTTTTTCTAACAACAGGGATACCATGTCGAAGCTCAGGGCATTCAGGGTTTTTTCTGAGTTGAGCGTGGCGATACCCACGCGCTTCCCCGCGCCCGAGGCCCGCTCTTCAAATAATACGGCTGCTTCGTTCATCGTATACTTTTCGCTCCGTCGTCCTGCAGTAATCGGCGTGCGGTGATAAGCCGCATAATTTCGTTGGTGCCTTCAAGAATCTGGTGTACCCGTGTATCACGGAAAAAGCGCTCTATGGGGAACTCGCGAAGATAGCCGTAGCCGCCGTGAAGCTGCAGGGCTTCGTCGCATACCTTAAAGCCGATGTCGGTGGCAAAGCGTTTTGCCATGGCGCAGTAAGTGGTTTTTTCCGGGTCGTTGTTGTCCAGCTTAAAGGCGGCCAGGCGCACCATTTGCCGGGCGGCCACCAGTTCGGTCACCATGTCGGCCAGTTTGAACTGCAGCGCCTGGAATGCCGCCAGCGGCTGGCCGAATTGCTGACGCTCCAACATGTATTGCTGTGCGCGGTCTACGGTGGCCTGGGCGGCACCCAGCGAACAGGCGGCTATATTGATACGTCCGCCATCCAGACCCATCATGGCAATCTTGAACCCTTCGCCCTCAGCGCCCAGCAGCGCGTGGGCGGGTACGCGTGCCTGTTCGAAGGTAATTGCCCGGGTGGGCTGGCTGTTCCAGCCCATTTTGGCTTCATTCTTGCCGTAGTGTATGCCCGCTGTATCGGCGGCCACTGCGAAGGCAGAAATGCCTTTGGCGCCATCTTCGACACTGCCGGTTCTGGCCATGACCACCAGCAGTTCGGTGGCACCGGCGCCGCTGATAAACATCTTTGAGCCGTTTAGTACATAGCTGTCGCCATCGCGTTTTGCGCTGGTGCGCAGGTTGCCCGCATCGGAGCCGGCACCGGCCTCTGTCAGGCAATAGGAGCTCAGCTTCTGGCCGCTGGTCAGGGCCTGTGCCCATTCATCCTTTATTGCGGTGCTGCCCCAGGTGCACAGCATCCAGGTAGCCATATTGTGGATGGAGATAAAGGCGGCGGTAGAGGTGCAACCGCCGGCCAGTTCTTCCAGGATAATGGCAGAATCCAACCGGGCAAGGCCCAGCCCACCATCTTCCTCCGGGCTGTACATGCCGCAAAATCCCAGGGCGCCTGCGGCGGTCAGGGCCTCCTTGGGAAAGATTTTTTTCGCGTCCCACTCCTCGGCATGCGGTGCCAATTCGCCGGCGGCAAAGTCTCTGGCGGCCTCCTGGAAGGCCAGCTGCTCCTCGCTGAGATTGAAGTCCACGGCTACTTCAGTATTTCAATTACATCGCCAAACAGGTCTTGGTCTGTTGGCAGGGTCTTGGGTGTGGCCAGGGGCTTGGATATCCAGGTGATGTTAACCAGATGCTTCCAGTTGATATTTTCGTTGGTGGAGTTGCCCCCCCAGGTGCCGCAGCCCAGTGAAAAGGTCTGGCGCATGCCATTCCACAGGTTGCCACTGTTGGAGGCGGCCTGTGGCTGGTTGACCATCACCCGGGAAGTCTTGGTGCCCATGCCCAGCTTGAGAATGTTTTCATCGCTGTAGGAATAAATGCCACAGGAGTGACCCATGCCCTGGTAGGCCTGGATTTCGTTGGTCAGCGCCACCGCCTCGTCGATATCCTCAACCTTGTAAAAGGCCATGATGACGGACATTTTTTCACCGGAATAGGGGTGCTCCGGGCCCACGCCGGTCTCGGGGACAATGATGAACAGCCGGTCGTCGGGGATATCCACGCCGGCCATCTTGCACAGTACCTGGGGCTTTTGTACCACGGCCTTGGGGTTGAGGTGGCCGTCTTCCCACAACACGGCGGCAATTTTGTCGTAGTCGCCGGGCTGTATCACGTAACCTCCCTGGGCGATCAGTTTTTCCAGCAATTGGTCGTGAATTGCCGCCACCGCGATAACGGCGTTATCGGCGGAGCAGGACGCGGCCAGATCCAGGGTTTTGGAGATACGGATTTTCTCGGCCGCCTCAATCAGGTCCGCTGTTTCGTCAACGGTGATAACCGCATTGCCGGCACCCACACCCAGTGCCGGCGTGCCGCTGGAGTAGGCGGCCTTCACCATGGCGGGGCCACCGGTGGCCAGTATGAAGTCGCACTGTTTCATTAATTCATTGGTGGTACCCAGGGAGGGTGTGTCAATGCCGATAACCAGGTCCTCGGGTGCGTCCATTTTTTTCAGCGCGGCGCGCATAAGGTCGATAACCTTCTTATTGGTAATTTTTGCGCGGGGGTGGGGCGCCACAATAATGGCGTTGCGGCCCTTGACCGCATTGATGGCCTTGATGACTGGCGTAGCTTCCGGATTGGTGGAGGGTGACAGTGCGCCAATGACGCCCATCGGCTTGGCGATTTTAATGATGTTACGCTCGGTATCTTCCTCGATAACCCCCACGGAGCGGTCCGGCAGAATATCCATCAGAGCGGCCCGTGTCTTCACCGATATCTTGAGGAATTTGCCGTTGTAGTCACCCAACTGGGTCTCATCGACTGTGTGTTGGGCCAGCATTTCTGCCACGCCGGGCTGGGCGCAGGACCATACCATGGCCTTGATCAGTTCGTTCACCTGCTCCTGGTTGTAGTCCTCAATTTGCGCCTGGGCGGCGTGCGCTCTTGCCACCAGGGCGGCAATAAATTGTGCGTCTTCGGTGGTTGCTACGGTTGCTGCTTGGGCCATGCTGGCACCTCCTGTTTTGGGCTGGAATGCTGCGCTACTGGGTGCCAAACAGTAGCACGAAGCCCAGGGGGAAAAAATTGACTTAATTGCGCTATTCATGGACTATATTGCTGCTTAACTAATGCGCAGTAATTTTCGAAAAGCTAGTTTATGGTTATAAAACAATAGTATATGGTGGCAGAGCTTTCCCAGTGGCCACTGACATCTGATGGAATACGTATCATCGTGCCGGCCTTTGTGCAGGAATTTCTCGCCGCGAATGCCTTTAGCCGCGACTGCTATCCCACCGCCTTCGGTTATTACCCCCATGCCAGCGGCCACCGCATGACACGTACCCAACACGATGACAATCTGCTCATGTGTTGCACCGCGGGCCTGGGCACGCTGGAACTGGGCTCCCAGAGCCTGCCGGTGAAGCCCGGTGATGTCCTGTTATTGCCCCGGGGCAACGAGCATCGGTATCGTGCCGACACAGAAAATCCGTGGACCATTTACTGGGTACACTTTGAGGGTGCCCTGGCAGAAAAGTTTCTGGCCACGGTACGCGGTGGCAATCAATTTTCTCCGGTACTGCATGTGGGAATGCACGCCCGCTTGATTGCCGACTTTGAAACCCTGATCGACACACGAAAAACCGGCTACAACCGTCGCGCTTTCATTCACGCGGCTAACTTATTGCGTCAGATGCTGGCCTATTTGACCCTGGTGGCACCCGTGGCACGCGCGAAAGCCCATCATGCAATGGACCTGGATGGTATCCACGCGCTGATGGAAGAGCGATTACACGGCCATCTGGACCTGGCCACCCTGGCCGGCCATGCCAACTTGTCCAAGTACCATTTCTCCAATAAGTATAAGGCGCTGACCGGGCATTCACCCATTCAGTATTTCCTGCACCTCAAAATGGAACGGGCCTGTTATCTGCTCGATGTCTCGGGTATTAGCGTCAAGGATGTCAGCCGCACCCTGGGCTACGAGGACAGCTATTACTTTTCTCGCCTGTTCAAGAAAATTATTGGCGTCGCCCCCAGGCAGTATCGAAACCTCAGGCGGGGTTAGCTAGATGTCGTCGATATCCTTCAACTTTTTCTGCTCGGCATCTTGCAATACACTTTCTACACCCCTGGCCTTATCCATGGCGTCCAGGTGGCCCTGGGGAATAACGCCTGTGGGCTCTTCCTCGGCCTCGCCGCAGGCCGTCAAGGTAAATCCCAGCAGTGCAATAACAACTATTCTGGCAACATTAAGCATAGCCTTCTCCGTGATGATTACCGCTAAATTCTAGCAGTTAAACTGGCGAAAAGTAGATTTTGTGTCTACCCTGTAACTGTGTAGGTCAGGTGGAGGTGTGCTGGGCCAACGGGTCCGGATCACGACACATTTTATGGCACTGATTCAACAACTTAAGCGTCGCCATATTTTTCGCGTGGGTATTGTTTATTGTGTTGTGGGCTGGCTGGTTCTGCAGCTGGCCCGAATCATTGTGCCAATGATAGGCCTGCCAGAGTGGATAATGCCAGTATTGCTACTTGCCGGGGTTTTTGGTTTTCCCTTCATCCTGCTGTTTGTCTGGGTTTACGAAATTACACCCGAGGGGCTCAAACGCGCAGTACATGTCAAACCGGGAGAGTCGCTGGTGGAGGAGACCCGCGCTACCCTGAACAAAGTCATCACCGCCCTGCTGGCTCTGGCCCTGGTGTTGGTGCTGGCCGAGCAGTACTTCCCCCTGCTGGAACCACCCCCATCCAACACTGTTCTTCAGTCCGAGTGATTCTCGGCGCCGCCTAGCCGCTGTGCATCCACGGTTGCAAACTTGTCGAAGCTATAGCCGCTGAGGGTAAAGAACAGGGGCTGTCCGCTGGCGTGAATATAGTGACTGGCGCCCAGGGTAAACAGCTGGTAGCGCACATCGCCCTGTTCGCTGCCAATATCCAGCGTTAAGGTGGGAACCGCAATGGACAGCGTTGTGCGCATGTCTTCATCGGCCACACCCTGAACTTGCAGGGTGGCCAGGGCCTGTAGCAGTGCATTGAGTTCTCGTGTATCGGGGGACTGTCCACTGGGGGTGCGCCATTCGTTTTGCCGCTTTTCTATGCTGAAGGCGTCGGTGGAAATCGACACGGGCGCGGGAATCTGCAGCAGCCCCCTGTCCAACCAGTCGGCGTCAATGCCCGACGCGTCAACACTGTTGTACGACACCGTAAAAATAGCATCCTGGGTACTGTTTCTGACATGGGTTTTTTTAAAACCGGGTGAACTACCCAGGTAGAGGGTGCCGAGTAACTCGCCATGGCCTATCAGCGTCAGGCGTCGCAGGAAGTTGTAATCAGTCAATTGGAAGCGCTGCCGGGCGGCCACCGACTGCGCCACCGGCCAGGGCGGGTTGGCCTCGATGACACCGCGTAACAGTTTTTCTATGAGACCGGGATTTACCGCCAGGCCACCCAGGTCCGGTAGTATCCAGCCATCGCCCGCCCTGAGCAAAACCGCCTCCCTGCCCTGCTCGTCACCGATATGAATTTCGTCAAGCAAAAATACATCGAAGGGCAGCAGTTGTTCACTGCCTCGGGCGCCGGCACCACCGGCATCGGGCCAGTACAGGCCAACAACCATGGCACACTGAATGGCGAAAATGAGTAGCAGGGCATTGATCAGCGCTTTCATGACACGCCCTTTGTCGACAGCGCGTTGGCGTATTGTCGTTTGCGCAAAGCCTTGCGCAGGCGGTGCAGCGCCGCCAGCGCCAGTAGAAACAGAAAACTTGCCGCGTAATTGAGGGTCTCGACCAGCTTCTGGTCAGCGCGATTCATGCGGGGCAGGGTGCGATTAAAATTCCCCAGGGAGCGAATTTTCAGCAGGGCATCGTCCTGCACGGCCCAGTCCAGCGAATTCATAAACAATTCCAGTGGCCCTATGTACTGAGTGCCCGCCGCGGTTACCACCGCGTTCAAAATCTGGTCATCCAGAAAATCGTTGGAAGAGTAGAGAATGATCCGTGCGGAGTTGGGGGAGTGCGCCACCAGAGTTTTGATACCGGGGTCGGTATCGCCTTGGGGTGGTGGCAGCGGGTAGGGCTTGTTGCTAAACCATGACTCAAAGCGCCCCTGCACCACCACGCCAATATCACTGGGCTGCCTCTGGCCCTGCTTATCAAAGGTGAGCTCGCCGTCGGCACTACGCTGGGGCATTACCTCGACGCTGTTGGACAGCCAGGATTGGCTAGAGCTGCGCAACAAGGTGGTTACTTTTCTGCCGCTGCGCCTCTGCACTGTGATTGGCGAGGCCCATGCCATGGTCAGCTGTGGCAGGCTACTGGTGACCGGGTGGCCCACCGCTAGCCCCGGGGCGCGAACATCGATGAAATAGGGGTAGTCGATAAACTGCACGTCCTGAAACTCGTAGTCGTCGGCGTAGCGCGTGACCGGGGCTGGAAACGGAGAGTTTTGCTCGTCCAGTACCAGGGCTTTGCCAATTTCAATGCCGTGATGGGCAAGCCAGTCGCCCAGGCCGCTGTTCCAGTCCTGCAGGCGCAGCAGCCCACCGGCCAGCTCGGCAGAATAGTGTGAGCTCACCAGTATCAAGGTACCGCCGCGCATCACAAACTGGTCTATGGCGAAAATCTGCACCGGGCTGAGTTGATGGGGGGCCACCACGGCCAGAATATCGGCCTCCGGGCTTACCCGCCCGTTGGCCAGATCCTCCAGGCGAATACTGTAGTCTCGTGTGATCAAACGCTCCAGGTTGATAAACGTGGGGCCGCCCAGGTGGTACAGGGCCATTTGCTCATTCACTTCGGGCAACACCAGTGACACGGTCTTGGTGAAGCCGCTGGCGAAGCGCTGCAGGCCAGCTTGCAGCTGTGCGGCAAAGTTCTCTGGCTCAAACTGGTCCGTGGGCAGCTGTACCACCTGCCGGGTGTCGGCCAGTGTGAGATAGAAGAAAAATTCACGGTCGGAGTCCAGTGCCGTGACCATGGGCTTAAACCCCCATTGCTGATCTATCTGCTTGGCGATGGCCCCATCTCTGGCCTCGGGCTCTATGAAGCGCACCGAAAACTTGCCCTGCGTTTTCAGCTCCAGTGCCTGCAGCTGTTCCCGAATAGCATCTTTGTAGGTCAGCAACAAGTCGGGTAATAACTCATCCCGGGAGACGTAAGCAATGAGTTCCACCTCACTGTCTATGCCGTCGAATAGCTCCCCGCCAAGCTGATAGGCGTACAGAACCTTTTTTATCGCCCGGGTGATATCGAACTCGGGGTTGCGTAACAACACTTCCGCCTGGGTGTTGGTGCCCGTCTTTGCCTCAATCAGATCGGTAAAGTCCAGGGTTTCAAATTGGTCACCGTAGCGCACCAGAATATTGAAATAGGAGCTGCGCAATGCAGACTGGTAGCGGTCGGCAATCTGGAAAGGGGTTGCGTGTATACCGTATAACTCGTTGGCTTCCTTCTCCAGTGCCGGGTTTTCGGCGGGATCCACGAACTCAACTCGAACCTTGCCTAGCCCCGCCACTTCATATTCTCGGATGAGGTCGCGCAGCTGCGGGATCAACGGCGACAGCAGGGGGTGGGTCTTGGCGCTGAAATATCCGCGTATAAGCAACGGCTCCTCCAGCCTGTCCAGGTAGTCCAGGGTGGATTCTGAAATGGAGTAGAGTTGGCCTTCGGTGAGGTCAACGCGCAGATGGGTGATACGGTTCAGCCAGGTGTTGGCCAACAGTACGTTGGCTATCAACAAAAAGGTGGCCACACGCCACTGCCAGTGGCGTCGAATGGCAGCGCCGCGTGCCCAGCGCTCTCGCTCCAGAGAAAACATATTCAGGGTGAGAAAAACCACTATCACGCTCAGGTAGTAAAACAGGTCGCGAATATCCAGCACGCCGCGGCTGATGCTGTCGAAACGCGAGCCGCTGCCGAAAAAACGCAGAACCTCTGCAGTACGGTTGTCAAAGGAGTCAGTGACAGCCGGGCTACCCAGCAGGTACAGCGCACCGCACAGGCCTATGGTGCCAATCAGGCTGACGATGGCGTTATCGGTTCGGGCTGAGACGTACAGGCCGATGCTGATGTAGGCGCCCCCCAGCAGGCTGGTTGCGAGGTAGGCGGCAAGCACCGGTCCCCAGTCCAGGTTGGCAATGAGGGCCACGGTCAGCGGCAGTGACGCCGTTGTCAGTAGCGCCAATAACAACAAAAAGAAGCAGGCTCTAAATTTTCCCAGCACAAAGTGCCACAGACCAACAGGTTGGGTGAGCACATGTTCCAGGGTGCCCGTCCTGCGCTCATCGCTCCACATACGCATGGTGATGGCCGCGCAGAGAAAAATCAGCAGCCTGGGCATCCATTCAAACAGCGACCTGACGTCGGCAATATTGCGGGCAAAGAAGGACTCCACCCAAAAAAAGGAAAAGAGGCTGACCGCGGCAAAGCTTGCCAGAAATAACCAGGCCACCGGTGAGGCAAAGAACAGTCGAATTTCCTTGCTGGCGATGCGCTTTACGATACCCCTATTTGACATTGGCAAGCGCCTCGCCCGCGCTGGCAGTCCTGAAAATACTCTCCAGATCGCGTTGTATCCCTTGCAGTTCATACAAGCGGGCACCGGCCTTTACCACACACTGGGCGATATTATTAGCCGCGGTATTCGGGTCGGAATTTTCGTGCAGGCTTAAAAAAAATGTCAATTGCCCCGGGCTCTCTACCTCCATGGCGACCTTGGATACCTGAGGCAAACGGCGCAGATAGGTGGTGAGAGAAGGCTGGCTGTCACAGGTTTTCAGACGCAGGGTTCGGGTGCAGCACAGGTTTTCCAGGGTTTCATCCAGCGCCAGTTTTCCCTGGCTCAAGATCAACACCCGGTCACAGACGGCCTCGACTTCCTGCATAATATGCGTTGACAGAATCACGGTGGCCCGGCGCGCCAGATGTTTGATCAAGCTGCGCATGTGGTCGGTTTGCTCCGGGTCCAGGCCATTGGTGGGTTCGTCGAAAATGAACAGCCGGGGTTTGCCCAGCAGAGCTTGGGCTACACCCAGCCGCTGGCGCATGCCACGAGAAAGCGTGTTTATGGGGTGCAGAATTTGCTGCTCCAGTCTGGCGGCCAATACCACATCCCGCACTGCCTCCATCCTCTCCTTGGCTGAAATGCGTTTCAGGGTGGCGACGTATTCCAGGTAGTCGGCCACCATCATTTCGGGGTAGATGGGCAAATTTTCGGGCAGGTAACCCAGTTGCTGTTGTATGGCGCCGGGGTTTACCGCCATGTCGATACCGGCGATGTGGATGCTGCCCCCTGAGGGCTCCAGATAGCCGCTAAGCATCTTCATGATCGTGGTTTTGCCCGCACCGTTGTGCCCCAACAGGCCCACGACCTCATGGCGTCCGATGTGGAAGGAGACATTGCCAACAGCGGTATTTTTGCCGTAGCGGCGGCTTAGGTTGCTTACCTCAATCATGGGAAAAACAATAATTTGATGATGAAAATAACGAGCACGGCGTTCAGTACCCGGCGAATAAGTACTTCACCCCGTTTGACGCTGAAGTGCGCACCCACGTAGCCGCCAATTGAGGTGCCTATAGCCAGAGCGGCCCCCGCCGCCCACAAAATGGGTACCTGGGATGCAAACACGGCCAGTGCGGCAACCGTGTACACCGCAATGATAAACACCTTGTGCATATTGGTGCGCACCAGGTCCAGACCCATTACCCGGTTCAACACCGGCATGATGATAAAGCCCACACCGATCTGGATAAAGCCGCCCCAGAAACCTACCGCTACCATTAGAATGTGACCCCTGATTAACTGTGTACGGCTGGGCTGGCCAGTGTGCTGCGCCGCGGCGGAGCCCTTGTCGAGATACATGACCAGCATGACGCCCAGCATTATCAGGGCGAGTATGCGATTAAACCACACGCCCTGCAGTTGCACCCCCAGCAGTGCGCCAACAATTGCACCCGGTACCGCGCAGGCGGCAAGCGACAGGCTCAGCCTGAAATCGCTGAAGCCTTTTTTGAAAAATGCGATGATTGCGCTCAGGTTCTGGGCCAGTATGGCGATACGGTTAGTGCCGTTCGCCACCGGCCCGGGCATGCCCAGAAAAATCATTACCGGCACGGTGAGCAGGGAGCCACCGCCGGCCATCACGTTGAGGAAGCCGGCGATAACGCCTACAAAAATAAGCAGGCCGGCCTGCCACAAGTCGGGGCTCATGCTCAGTCTTCGGTCCAGGGCTCGCGCATGGTGACAAATTCTTCCGCCGCCGTCGGGTGTATGCCAATGGTGCTGTCGAACATCGCCTTGGTCGCGCCCGCTTTCAGCGCAATGGCAATACCCTGGATGATTTCCCCCGCATCGGGCCCCATCATATGGACGCCCACCACCCGGTCAGTGGCCTTGTCCACAATCAGTTTCATAAAGGTCTTTTCATCGCGTCCACTCATGGTGTGCTTCATGGGCTTGAAAGTGGACTTGAACAGGCGGATATGGCCGAACTTTGCCCGCGCCTCATCCTCGGCAAAACCCACCGTGCCGATATTGGGCTGGCAAAATACCGCAGTGGGGATAAAGTCATACTCGACCTCCGGTTGCAGTTTATTGAATTCTCGCCGGGCAAAAGCCATGCCCTCGGCCAGTGCGACGGGGGTCAACTCCATGCCCCCGGTAACATCACCCAGGGCAAAAACACTGGGCTCCGTGGTGCGGAAGTGGTGGTCTACGGCAATGGTGCCGAACTCGGTCAATTCAACATCGACATTTTCCAGCCCCAGGTCGGTCAGGTGGGGTTTGCGGCCGGTGGCGTACAGCACGGTGTCCACGGTCAGCGAGGTGCCGTCGGTAAGCTTTAGTAGTAATTCACCGTCTACTTCACTAATGCTATCCACATTGACCTCGAAGCGCAGGTCGACGCCGCTTTTGGAAATTTCCTGGGCGGCATGGGCACGAATGTCCGGGTCGAATCCTCGCAGGAACAGGGGGCCACGGTAGAGCTGTGTTACCCGCGAGCCCAATCCATTGAAGATACCGGCAAACTCCACCGCGATGTAGCCGCCACCGACGATGGCCAGCCTTTTGGGGAAGGTGTCCAGGTCAAAGATCTCATTGGAGTTAACCGCCAGCTCGCTACCGGGAAAGTCCGGGATATAGGGCCAGCCCCCGGTCGCGATGAGAATTTTTTCCGCACTGTGTGTTTGGTCATTGACCTCCACCGTGTGGGCATCGACGATGTGGGCGCGCCCGTCGATGGTCTCCACATCCACGCCGTCCAACAGGTTTCTGTAAATACCGTTTAACCGGGATATCTCCGCTTTTTTATTGTCCCGCAGGGTCGCCCAGTCGAAGGCGGGGATTTCGCTGTCCCAACCGAAACCGCGAGCGTCCTCAAATGCGTGGCTGAATTCCGAGGCGTAGACATAGAGCTTTTTTGGTACACAGCCGACATTGACGCAGGTGCCCCCCAGATAGAGGTCCTCTGCCACGGCTACCCGTGCGCCAAAGCCCGCGGCTATGCGGGCTGCCCTGACGCCGCCGGATCCGGCACCGATTACGAAGAGGTCGTAGTCCTTGTTGTGGCTCATATTGTTTGATTCCTCGATTCTGATTGTGTTGATTTTAGCGCAAAAGCGCTGCCTTGGACGCGCTTGAGAACTTATAGTTCTCAATTTTTAATTGAAAGTCCCCCGGCCGGGAACACCACACAGGGTACGCGGTCGGTCAACAGAGGGGGAATGATACGCAATGCGCGCAGCTTTCGTAGTGGTAAAGCTGCAAGTCGCTTATAGTATTTAGCTTGTCGCTTACTTGTGTCCTTTTCATTCGATGGTTGATGGAGATTATTGTGTGTTGAGTTATCCTCTTTCACAATAAGTATGCTAACTTAATATTTTAAATAAAAACAAAGGCTTAACGCTTTTTGGGACTCTCGGAAATTTGCGAATCACGCGATGTTGAGGATAGAAGCCACCCTAAATGGTGAAGCACAGGGAAGAAATCAATGAAAAAGCTTTTGACTGGGATACTGCTCGTCATAATGGTCGCGGTGGTTTGGCGCTATCTACCCATGGGCGCACATTTAGCCACGGGGTATTCCGCCAAGCAGCTGTGTTCGGGGATATTCGTGGCGGGCCTTCCGGAGGAGTTTATCGTTGAGCGGGATATTCTGCCGCGAATGGCCACCCTGGGGCCGGCACTGCCCTTGCTCAAGCTGGAAACGGATACCGGTGCGAGTCTGACCAAGGCCAGTTTTCTGGGTTTTTCCAGCACGGCGCAATACCAGCCCGGCACCGGCTGCACCCTGAACCCTCTTCCGAACGGGGCTGTTGCCAACATACAGCGGGCGCTGCCCAAGGTAGAGGCCGCGCAAGCAGCGCTTGCACCACAGGGCGCCCTGACCGCCACCTTGCAGCAAGCGTTTGCAGAACCCCCGGGTGGGGGGCGCAACACCCTCGCAGTCCTGGTGATGCACAGGGGGGAATTAATCGCAGAGCGCTATCTGGCGCCGGTGACTGCCACCACGCCGCTACAGGGCTGGTCCATGAACAAGAGCCTTATTGCTACCTGGATTGGCATGCAGGTTAAAAAACAAGAGATGTCACTCAGCCTGGGCGTTGTTGAAGGCCTGCGGGCAAGCGGCGAAAACGTGGAGGACATTGCCCACAAGATAGATACCGGCCTCACCCTGTTCAACCTGCTGCACATGGAAAGCGGCTTTGATTTTGTGGAGACCTATGAGCCCGGTGATGACGCCACGCAGATGCTCTACAACAGCTCTGCCATGTGGCGAGCCGCGCCCCAACAAGGGCACAGTCATGCTCCCGGCGATTATTTCAGTTACTCCAGTGGGGATGCCAATCTGGCGGCGTTCTTGTGGCAAGCCTCATTGCAGGGCGAACCGTATGCACGCTGGCTGGCGAACAACTTTTCCGGCCCTTTGGGGCTTACCCGCTTTACCGCTGAACACGATGCCAGTGGCGTACAAGTTGGGTCTTCCTACACTTATATGACGGGCCGGGATTGGCTGCGCGTGGGCCAGTTCTGGCTGGATGCCTGGCACGATCGCACGGAACTACTCCCCGCCGGCTGGCAGCGCGGGGCGACCAAGCCCACTCGGTCAAATTACCTGGGGAATTATGGCCTGTCGTTTTGGCTGAATACCCAGGGTAGCCAATTCCCCTCGCTGCCCAAAAATCTGTTCAACGCGGGGGGCAATGCCGGCCAGCGTGTCATGGTATTCCCCGACCAGGAGTTGGTGATTGTACGCCTGGGTTTAACCCAGAGCGGGGTTGACCAGGGGGTGGAGCTTTTATCCCGACAAGTACTGGATATTGTCGAAGGCTAGCACCATGGTTGCTCGCGCCGCTGGTGAAGATAGCGGCAATCCGTCTGCAAATGCTATGGTATTGGGCTGTCCTCTCACCCCGGCATTTTGAATGACAAAGTTTACGCTGAGCGAGATCAATATCTACCCGGTGAAATCCTTCGCCGGTCTTACACTGGAGAGAGTACAACTGGACCGCTTTGGCCCAGTCGGAGACCGGCGCTGGATGCTGGTGGATAAATGCGGTGTCGCCATCACCCAGCGAGACCAGCCGCGATTGGCGCTGATGCAAACGACGTTAGGTGCAAATGGGCTGGGTTTGCAGTTCGAGAATGACCAGATTGAGCTTCTTATTCCCGCTGGTGGGGCAGAAAAATGCCGGGTGAGGGTATGGAACGATGAAGTTAGCGCGCTCGATGGCGGCGATGAAGTAGCAACCTGGCTGGCCGCGAGACTGGATGTGGACTGCCGCTTGGTCTACATACCGGATGACAGTAACCGGCCGGTAGACAGCAACTACGCCAACGCGGGGGAGACCGTTGGCTTTGCCGATGCCTTCCCCCTGCTGTTGATTTCCCAGGCCTCCCTGGATGATCTCAACACGCGCCTGGAAAAACCGGTACCCATGAACCGCTTCCGCCCCAATTTGGTGGTGTCTGGCTGTGAGCCCTTCGCAGAGGATAACTGGAAGCGAATCAGGGTAGGGGAGGTGGAGTTCGATGTGGCCCAGCCCTGTGACCGCTGCGTTGTGCCCTCCATTGACCAGGCCAGCGGCCAAAGGGATAAGAACATCAATCGCGTGCTGGCCAGTTTCCGGCGCCGGGATGGGAAGATTTATTTTGGCCAGAATTTACTGTACCGGGGCATGGGAATATTGCGCTTATCAAGCGCTGTTGAAGTGCTGGAATAGCCGCCTTTTTGCTCGGCGACCGATACCGTTCGGGTTGAGACAAAACTTCGGCACAGAATTAGAAAGGGTATAGACAATGATAGGAAAAAAACAGGCACTGATTACACTGTTGGTGTTTGGTATCTTT
>SMVA01403283.1_pt1 | contig 26943 bp, 22 predicted proteins | sample 2456451 | NCBI WGS metagenome assembly SMVA01 (sample SAMN11095933, study PRJNA526329) | marine sediment metagenome | biome: Marine sediment; feature: Surficial sediment; material: Deep marine sediment; isolation source: Hadal surficial sediment | place: Pacific Ocean | collected 2014-05 | depth... | reverse complement strand
CCGGCCGACGCTTCCCTATCTGGGCAATTGGATCGATCTGACGCGCAGCCGGCTGGGCGTGCACATCATCCACCTTCCCGTGAATCAGAGCTTCACCTGCGAAGCGGGCCGCACGATCTGGGGCTATCCGAAGACGGTCCAAGAGATCGACATCGACTACGCCAACGACCGGGCCACCTGCAAGCTGGTCTATGACGGACAACACGCGCTCACGCTGACGGTGCCGCGGGGTGGCGACAAGTCGGTCTCGGGCCAGAAGATGACGACCTACTCATACATCGAGGGTGTGCCCCACGTGACCTCGGCCGACCAGGCTGCCGAGGGCATGGGTGTTTCCTTCTCGGGCGCCGAGCTCACGTTGGGAACGGGCGTGATCGCCGATCAGCTGCGCAGCCTGGGTCTCCCCAAGCGTGCGCTCATGTGTGCGTGGATGGAGCGGATGTCTGCGACGTTCGGACCGGCCGAAAAGCTCTGAGACGACGCGCGCTCAGACGGACCTTGGTGTCCTGTGGCTCGAGCGGCTGGTGGCAGTGGCTGCAGACCAGCTGGCCACGGGTGGCGTGTCCACAGGGCCGGTGGGTGAGGGAGACGGACGGGGTCGTGCCTTCGTTCAGCCAGCGATCGCCCCAGGCCATCAGGGCCACCAGGATCGGGTACAGATCGCGGCCGCGTTCGGTGAGCCGGTACGCGTAGCGGCGCGGGCGGTCATGGTAGACGGCCTTCTCCAGCACGCCGTGCTCTACCAGATGGGCCAGGCGCCCTGCGAGAACGTTGCGCGCGATGTCCAGACGGTTGCGCAGCTCGTCGAAGCGCGACGCCCCCAGGAACACTTCGCGCAAGATCAGCAACGTCCAGCGTTCGCCGACCACGGAGAGCGTCTGGGCGATCGAGCAGGACGTGTCCTGGACCGAGCGCCAACGCATTCGAACCCCCCCAGGGTTTCTTTAGCGGATCCCCACGATGTATGCGATCCAGGCCGGGTCGTCCGGGGCGTGCTCCTTCAGGGTGAAGATGCCGTTGCCCTCGCCATCCCCATCCTCCCCTTCCCAGTAGATCTCGGTGTGCCGGAAGCCGGCTTCGATCAGCAGCTCCCGGATCTCGGGCAGGGTCCAGAGGCGCCAGTCGTAGCGGAAGGCCTTACGGATCTTGCTCCCATCGGAGAACTTGAAATGGATGTAGTTGGTGACAGCGTGGCTGATGGGATCGAAGACGTGTTGATCCCAGATGTAGGTGAAGCCGTCGACCTTCCGGTCTTCCTCGGCCGTAATCATGGAGTCGCCTCCGCCGTAGGCATCGAGGAAGAACATGCCCTCGTCCTTCAGGGTGGCCTGGGCCTTTTCGAAGTAGTTGCGTAGCTCGTCGCGGGTCTTGAAGATGAAATAGGAGAAGTTGAAAGCGCCCGTGATGTCCACGGGCTCGTGGCCGACCGTGAGCACGTCGCCTTCGATGAGCTTGAGCCGGCCCGCCTGCTCGTCCGTGAGCTTCGAGATGTGGTGCTCGCGGCCCCATTCGAGCGGGGTCGGGTCCAGGTCGATGCCCCAAGCCCGGTTGTCGGGGTTGCGTTTCACCCATTCGGCCGCGAAGACGGCGGTACCGCAGAAGTCTTCCCGCAACAGCTGAGGGTGACGCCCGTAGCGCTTCTTGAAGACCCTGCGTACGAATGAGATGTCGGCGTCGGGCTGCTGCACGCTCTTCTCGTAGAGCTCGTAGCGATCGGCCCGCTGGGCCTGGGTCTTGCGGGACGCCGTGCGTCTCGGCTTGCCCTTTCCCTTGCCTTTCCGCTTGCTGGCCAACGGTTTTCCCCCCTTGAATACCTCTCGGCGGCTGCGCGTCGAAGCTAGCAGACGATCCAAGAGGAGGAATCCCGATGATGCAGCGAAATCGATCCCATTGGCTTGAAACCATTTGCTTGGCCTTGTGTGCAGCCGTCCTGACCCTGGGTCTGCCGGGCTCTGCCGATGCGAAAGAGCGTGGCGACCGTCACCGCTACGCGACCGTCAAGGACGATGATCGCGCCAACCACCGGGACCAGGGCCGGAGTCACGCCGAGCGACGCAGCCATGCGCGTGACCGCTGGTTCCATCGCCACACTTCGCCAACGCCGTATCAGAGAACGCTCCATGCCCGGCGTCACGGACATCACTACCGCCACCACGCCAAGCGCCAGCACACGCCCCACTATGCCCAAGGCGTGAAATACACCAAACACTACGCGATGTTCCAATGCAGGGCGTGCAACCACGCGTTCCGCTACCAGCGGGACTTCTACGACCACGTGCACCAGCGGCACCATGTGCCGTTCTGGCGGATCCCGTTCCTGCTGCTGCACGCGAGTACCGGCTGGATCTTCTACGGCTGAGACCGCCAGATCCGCGCACTCTGGGAATTCAGCTCCCGATCCCTGGGTGAGTAAGAGGGGGGGGAGAGCATTGTCGGTGCTCTCCCCCCGACTCGTTTCGGGAGCCGGAAGCCCTCGTAACCCGCGATCCTCCGGGTGCGTAATCCTTCCGTGCATGGAACACCGGGAGGTTCGCGGCTCATGAGGCTCCGGCAGGTGCTCCTCATCCTGGCAGCGCTCGGGATGGCGCTCCCGAGCGGGGCCGCGAAGTCGCGGCGCAATGGATTTCTGCTCGAGCCCTCGGCGGTTCCGGTGGACGAAATCCTGGCCGGTGGGCCGCCGCGAGACGGGATTCCGGCGCTCACCGACCCCGACGTCGTCGCGGCTTCCAAGGCATCCTGGCAGGACGACGAGGTCGTGCTCGGTGTCGAAGCAGGAGCCGAGGCCCGTGCCTATCCCCTCTCGATCCTGGTCTGGCACGAGATCGTGAACGACACGGTCGGCGGAAAGCCGTTGCTGGTTTCCTACTGCCCGCTCTGCGGCACGGGTATGGTTTTCGAGCGGCCCATCCATCGCGAGGATGCGCGGGGCAAACCGATGACGTTCGGCGTGTCCGGGCTGCTATATCGGTCCGGCCTGCTGCTCTACGACCGCGAGACCGAGAGCCTGTGGTCGCAGATCTCGTCGCAAGCCGTGACGGGTCCTTCCATGGGGCGACGACTCACGTTGTTGCGGTCGCGCATGATGTCCTGGGGAGACTGGCGGGCGTTGCATCCCAGCTCGGAGATCCTGTCGCGGAACACGGGGTACGATCACCCCTACGGTCGGGGCCCTTACGGTGAATACGCGAAGTCGAAGCGCCTCTTGTTCCCCGTGATGTACGACCGGAGCTACCACCCGAAAATGCCCACCGTCGGGCTGCGTGTTGCCGGCACCGCGGCCCGGGCGTATCCGGCAGCCGAACTCATCGCCGCGGGCGGTGATGTTCGGGAGCAGTTCGCGGGCCACCCGGTCCGGATCCGCTTCGACCCGGATCAAGAGGTCTTCGATGTGGAAGCTCCCAACGAGGTCGAGATCGTCGAGGCCTACTGGTTCGCGTGGGTGGCCTTTCACCCGGAGACGACCGTTTTCAGGGCTGCGGAACGTTGACGGGGCTGGCTGCGGGCGCGGGCGGTGTCGACAAGGCTGCCTCAACGATGTGTTTCAGCAGCTTGGTATCGCGGAAGCCGCGGCTTCGGTTTGCAAAGCGCACCACGACGAGATCGAGCGACGGGATCACGTACAGCCGTTGACCGCCCTGACCGGGGGCAACCAGCAGGTCGGGAAGTCCTTCGGGGTAGAAGCTCTGCCGTTCCACCATCCACGGTGCCCGGGTTCCGTCCGGCTTCACCAGGGGGTTGGTCCAGATCGACAGGCCGAAGCCGGGGTTCGATTTCGTGCCTTCCCGCAGTGTCGCCATCGCCTCCGGCCCGAGCAGGCGGTGCTTCTTCCAGATCCCGTCGTCCCGGAGCAGGCGCCCGAAGCGGGCCCATTGGCGCGCGGAAAGGTGCGCGCCGCCGGACAGGTCGACGTTGCCGGCCGCGTCCCGATCCCAGCGGACCGAATCCACGCCCAGCGGTTCGAAGATCTGCTCTTCGAGGTAGAGCGCCGGGTCTGGGTTGTAGCCCGCGGCGGCGAGCTTGCGGCGCAGCAACTCTCCAAAGACGGTCAGATGACTCGGCCCGTATTGAAAGCGCTCAGCGGGTCGGGAGATCATTTCGAGCTCGAGGGAAGTCTCGAAGCGGTTCTGGTCCGCATGCTTGAGGGCGGTGAAACCCGCCTCCAGGCCGCTGCTGAAGCGCAGCAGCTGGCGGATCCGCACCTCACCCTTGAGCGGCTCGTCGGCCCATTCCTCAAGGGTGAAGGCCACAGGTTCGTCCAGGTCGAGCAGGTCCTGCTCGTCGGCCACCACGGCGACGACACCCCAGAACGCTTCCGAGCCGCCGTTCAGGGGATGCAGGGTCCGGGAAGAATGACCCCCGACAGCGGCCTCGAAGACGACCTCATCGCCTTCAACCACCAGCAACACGAAGCCGCCGTGGGCCTCGGAGTAGGCCGCGGCGGCTTCGAAGCGCGCCTTCCTCAGCTCGGACTTCGGTGCTGTGGCGTCGGTTGCGCGGGCGTCGGATCGAGCGTGCTCTGGAGCGCTCGCACAGGCGATGCACACTGGAAGGCCGAGCGCGATCACCCATCGCCGTGCCCATCGGAGCCGTGTGTTCATGCGTCGGGATCGTAACCGAGATTCGGGGTGAGCCAGCGCTCCACCTCCTTGAGGGCCAGGTTCTTTCGTACAGCGTAGGACTGCAGCTGGTCATGGTCGACGCGTCCGAGGGTGAAGTAGCGGGCACTGGGATGTGCGAAATACAGGCCGCTCACGCTGGCGGCTGGAGTCATGGCGAAGCTCTCGGTCAATTCGATTCCCAGCGACGGGGCATCGAGCAATTCGAACAGTTTTCCCTTCTCGGTGTGGTCCGGACAGGCCGGATAGCCGAAGGCTGGACGGATGCCGCGATATTTCTCGGCGATCAGATCGTCGTTGCTCATCCGTTCGTTCTTTCCATAGCCCCAGTCGCGCCTTGCGCGCTGGTGGAGCGCTTCGGCAAAAGCCTCGGCCAGCCGATCCGCTAGCGCCTTTACCATGATCGCCTGGTAGTCGTCGAGATCGCGCTCGAACGAGGCGGCCAGCTCGTTACATCCAATGCCGGCCGTGATGGCGAAGGCGCCGATGTGATCCGGGAGGTTCGCGCTCGCCGGTGCGATGAAGTCCGCGAGACTCCGATTCGGTTTTCCGTCGGGTTGGATGTTTTGCTGTCGCAGCATGTTGAAGCGCAGCTTCTCCTGGCTGCGCGTTTCGTCCTCGAAGAGCACGATGTCATCGCCGTCGCTCGCCGCCGGCCAGAATCCGTAGACGCCGCGTGCCTCCAGCAGCTTTTCGTCCAGGATGCGGCGCAGCAGCGTCTGACCGTGGTCGTAGAGCTCGCGCGCCGCCTCGCCGTACTTCGGATGGTCGAGGATCTTCGGGAACCTTCCCTTGAGTTCCCAAGCGGTGAAGAAGAAGGTCCAGTCGATATGACCGGCAATCTCTTCCAGGGACAGGTCTTCGACGACGCGTCGGCCGAGGAACGCCGGCTTGGACACGTCCTCGGCACGCCAGTCGATTTTCGTCGCATTGGCCGCCGCCTTCTCGTAGGCGAGCAGCGGCTGCTCCTGCTTCTGACTGTAGACGAAGCGCAGCTGTTCCTGGCGCTCGCGGTTCTCGGCGTCGAACTTTGGTCGTTTCTGTTCGTCCAGGATGCTGGCCACGGTGTTCACCGCCCGCGATGCGTCGAGCACATGGATCGTGCTGCCCGAATACTGGGAGGCGATCTTGACGGCCGTGTGCTGCTTGCTGGTGGTGGCTCCCCCGATCAAGAGCGGCTTCTGGATGCCGCGACGCTCCATCTCCTTGGCGACATACACCATCTCATCCAGCGACGGAGTGATGAGGCCCGACAGCCCGATGGCGTCACACTTCTGCTCCACCGCCACATCCAGGATCTTGTCGCAGGCGACCATCACGCCAAGGTCGATGATCTCGTAGTTGTTGCAGCCCAGCACCACGCCCACGATGTTCTTGCCGATGTCGTGGACGTCGCCTTTGACTGTCGCCATCACGATGCGGCCCCGAGACGTCGTGCCAGATTCGCTCTTTTCGGCATCCATGAAGGGTTCGAGGTAGGCGACGGCGCGCTTCATGGCCCGCGCGCTTTTCACCACCTGGGGCAGAAACATCTTCCCCGCCCCGAACAGATCGCCCACGATGCTCATGCCGTCCATCAGCGGACCTTCGATCACTTCGAGGGGGCGGTCGAATTTCTGGCGGGCTTCTTCCGTATCCGCTTCGATGAAGTCGACGATGCCGTGGACCAGCGCATGGCTCAGCCGCGTCTCCACCGGTTCTTCCCGCCACGTCAGATCGATTTCCTGCTTGCGTCCCCCGCCCGACACGGTCTCGGCGAACGTGACCATGCGTTCGGTGGCGTCCGCGCGGCGGTCGAATACGATGTCTTCCACGTGCTCCAGCAGGTCCTTCGGGATGTCCTCGTACACCCCGAGCTGGCCGGCGTTGACGATGCCCATGTCGAGGCCGGCCTCGATGGCGTGATAGAGGAACGCGGTGTGGATCGCCTCGCGTACGGGCTGATTGCCCCGGAACGAGAACGAGAGGTTGCTGATGCCGCCGCTGATCTTGGCCCCCGGACAGGTTTGCTTGATGATCCGGGTCGCCTCGATGAAGTTGATGGCGTAGCGGTTGTGTTCCTCGATGCCGGTTGCGATGGGCAGCACGTTCGGATCGAAGATGATGTCCTGGGGGTCGAAGCCGGCCTGTTCAGTGAGGAGCTTGTAGGCTCGCTGACAGATCTCGACCTTGCGCTCCGTCGTGTCCGCCTGGCCGATCTCGTCGAACGCCATCACCACCACGCCAGCACCGTAGCGGTGGATCGTCCGGGCCTTGGCCAGGAAATCTTCCTCGCCCTCCTTCATGCTGATGGAGTTGACGATGCCCTTGCCCTGAATGCACTTGAGTCCGGCCTCGAGAACCGCCCACTTGGAGCTGTCGACCACGATCGGGACGCGGGCGGCTTCGGGCTCGGTGGCGATCAGGTTCAAGAACTTCGTCATGGCCGCTACCGAATCCAGCATGCCTTCGTCCATGTTGACGTCGATCAGGTTGGCGCCGTTGCGCACCTGCTGAATCGCGAGGTCGGATGCCGTGACGTAATCGCCCTTCTTGATCAGGTTGAGGAAGCGGCGCGAGCCGGCGACGTTGGTTCGTTCGCCGATCATGGTGAAGTTCGAATCGGGTCGGATCTCGTAGGGCTCGAGCCCGCTGAAGCGTGCCAGATTCGTCTCGGGCGCCGGAATTTCGCGAGGGGACAGGTCTGCGACGGCTTCGGAAATGGCCCGGATGTGGGCATCGGTGGTTCCGCAGCAGCCGCCCAGCAGGTTGACGAGACCACTCTCGGCGAATTCAACCAGCTTGGGGGTCATGATCTCGGGGGTCTCGTCGTAACCGCCGAAGGCGTTGGGCAGGCCGGCGTTCGGGTAGCAGCTGACGGGGACTGGAGCGATCGCTGACAGGTCCGCCAGGAACGGTCTCATCTCGTCGGCGCCCAGCGCGCAGTTGATTCCCACGGACAGCGGCTGTGCGTGGCTCACCGCGGTCCAGAAGGCTTCGATGGTCTGTCCTGACAGGGTGCGCCCGCTCCTGTCGGTGATGGTGACCGAGATCATCACCGGCAGGCGTTGGCCCAGCTCGTCGAACAGATCCTCGACGGCCACCAGGGCGGCCTTGGCATTGAGGGTGTCGAAGATGGTCTCGATCATCAGGATGTCGACGCCGCCTCCGACGAGGGCGCGTGCCTGTTCGACGTATGCGTCGCGCAGCTCGTCGAAGCTGATGTCCCGGAACGATGCATCGTCCACGTCGGGCGAAATCGACAGGGTCTTGTTGGTCGGCCCGATGGCGCCGGCAACGAAGCGCGGCCGCTCCGGCGTCTTCTCGGTCCAGCGGTCGGCGACCTTTCGCGCGAGCTGGGCTGCGCGGAGATTCAACTCGGGAACCAGGTCCTCCAAGCCGTAGTCTGCCTGGGCGATGCGGTTCGCACTGAAGGTATTGGTCTCGAAGATGTCCGCGCCAGCGGAACAATAGGCGTCGTGCACCTGCTCGATGAGCTCGGGCCGCGTCAGCACCAGCAGCTCGTTGTCACCCTTGAGATCGCGCGCGTGGTCGCGGAAGCGATCGCCGCGGAAGTCGGCCTCCGAGAGCTCGATGGCCTGGATCATCGTGCCCATGGCGCCGTCGAGGATCAGGATGCGCTCGGCCAGCAGGCGCTCGAGCTCCTCGGTGCGGTCAGGCCGGCACGGGATCGGATCGGAGGACATGGGTGATGCGAAGCCTCTAGTGGGGCGATCGGCTCGCCCGACACACCAGTGTAGTTAAATATCAGGTTATCTCAATATCCAGATTATTATCTTCCCCGTGGGGATGAGGGCGACTGCTAGGCCAGCGAGAAGCCCAGGACGTCCCGGAGTTCGACCAGGGCGGCCGTGGGATCGTCCACCTTGATCGTGTACATGCCGAGTTGACGCGCGGTCTTGAGATTGCTGCCGATGTCGTCCAGGAAGACCGCCTGGGCCGGCTCGACCCCGATCTGCTCACAGGCATAGGTGTAGATGCGGGGGTCTGGCTTGCGCAGCCCGACCACGCTCGACTCGACGAAGACGTCGAAAAGGACGCGCAGCCGGTGCGGGTCGCGATCGGAGCCGTCGCTGGCCCAATTGTTGGTCAGGGCCGCTGTGGCCAGGCCCGCTCTCCGGATGCTCGCGATGGCCGTGAGCATTTCGGGGCGTGGCGAGGAGGCGGCCGCCATGCGTTCCAGCATGACGCGCGCGTCGATCCGTTCTCCTGCGGCCGCACAATCGGATTCGAACGCCTCGAAGAAGATCTCGAGACCCATCTCGCCGCGCTCGAGCCGCGACCAGGCACCGTTCGGAGCGGTGTCGACCACGACGCGGTTTACGAAGCCTGACGAGATTCCGAGGTCTCGTTCGTAGGCGGCGATGGCATGCAGCGGGGAGCCCAGGACGACGCCTCCCAGATCGAAGATGACGGCCTTCGGAGTCACGGCGGGCCCTTCCTTCCGAGGCTTCGGCGGCCGGTCATTCTCGGTGATCTCCATTCTCGGTCAACCCCGGGTGAGGCGGTGGGCGCCAGCACGACGCATGGAGTCGAAGGAATACAACACCAGGGCGACCCAGACGCAGCTGAAGGCGATGAAGTGGGGTCGGGTGAACGGCTCGTCGTAGAGCAGCACTGCCATCACGAAGGTGATGCTGGGCGCGATGTACTGGAAGAAGCCCAGTGTCGTGAGACGCAGTCTCTTGGCGGCGCTGTTGAAGCAGAGCAGGGGAGCCGCCGTAAACGCCCCGCTGCCGATCAGCAGCAGGTTCGTTACGACATCCGGCTTGGGAAAGCCCAGGTCTTGAGTCGCAGCGAGCGTCACCAACATCACCAGCGCGAAGGGCGCGAGCACCCATGTCTCAAAGGCGAATCCCACGACCGGGTTCACGGGAGTGACCTTCCGGATCAGCCCGTAGCAGCCGAAGCTCAAGGCGAGATACACGGTGACCCACGGGAGCTCGCCGTGCGCGATCGTCAGCTGCAGGATTCCGACAGCGGCCAGGGCGGCGGCGGCGCCCTGCCATCGAGAGAGCTTCTCCCGCAGGAAGAGAAGCCCGAACACCACGTTCACCAGCGGCGTGATGTAGTAGCCGAGGGAGGTGGCCAGCACCTGATCGTGCAGCACCGCCCACAGGAAGGTCAGCCAGTTGCTTCCGATCAGGAAGCCGGTGGCCAGGATCGGGACCCAGTGCCGGCGCGACGACAGCAGGACGCGCAACTCTGGCCCTCCTCGGGTCACGCCAACCAGCAGCATGCCCAGCAGGGCCGACCAGATCACCCGGTGACTCAGCAGCTCGACCGCGGGGAGGTCGCCGAGGGCCTTCCAATAGACGGGGGCGACGCCCCAGAGCGCGTAGGCGGCCACGGCGTAGCCCACACCGGCCAAGGCCGAGCCCGTTTCGTACTTCACGATTCGACCCGTTTCGTCTTCACGATAACGGCCCGTTTCGTCTTCACGATAACGGGGAGGCTATTCGGGGTCCTGGAAGTTGGGGTCGCGCTTCTCCAGATTGGCTTTCACGGCTTCGATCTGGTTCGCCGAACCCAGCAGCGCTGTCTGGAGCTTCGCCTCGAGTGCGAGACCCTCTTCGATGCTTCCGATCGTGGCCTGCTCGAACAGCTTCTTGCCGGCTCGAATCGCCTCGGGCGACTTACTGGCGATCTCCCGGGCGAGTTCGAACGCGGCCTCCCGCGGTGTGTCCGACAGGTGGGTCGCCAGTCCGAGTTCGACCGCCTCCGATCCCGAAAATATCCGACCGGTGAACGTGAGTTCCTTGGCCAGGTCGAGCGGGATCAGGCGTCGCAGCGTCTGGGTAGCGCTCATGTCCGGGATCAGGCCCCACTTGATCTCCATCACGGACAGGCGCGCGTCTGGCGTGACGAACCGGATGTCCGCACCGAGCGCCAGCTGGAGTCCGCCGCCATAGGCCACGCCGTGGACGGCCGCGATCACGGGAACCGGGCACTCGGTCCAGATCCAGGCCGCCCGCTGCGCGAAGTTGGCGGGGCTCTCGTCGCTGCGCTCCATCAGGTTTCGACCGCCCTTGGCGCCCGCAAAGCTGAGGACGTCCAGTCCCGCGCAGAAGGCACGTCCTTCGCCACTCAGGACGACGGCGCGCAGGGACCGGTCGGCGGCCAGCCGCTGGCCCGTTGCGACAAGGGCCTCGAACATGGCGGCGTCCAGGGCGTTCAGCTTGTCGCTGCGGACGAGGCGGACGTCGGCGACACCGTCTTCGATGCTGAAGGAAACTCGATCAGACATGGGACCTCCCGGTGGGTCGGTCGGCAGCCGAGGATACCGCGTCCCCTTTCCGTCGTCCGGTCAGCGCCGACGGGGGACGAAAGACCCTCCAGATGCAACCGGCCGCCGTCCGGCCGTAGCCCGAGATGATGAAGTCGTCACCGACATTTCCATGGCGCTGCCAATCGTCGCCGTGCGGATCACACCACCGATCAAGGAGCCGTTGAAGGCCGCGCCGGCTCCGACACCCGAGAACAGGAAGCGATGGGTCAGTCTGGATTTTCGCTGGGCAGGACGCGCAGCGGTCGTCTCGCGTGGTGCACGGCACCGAAGCGGTCTCGTGCCCGGATCTGGAGCCAGTGTGTGCCAGCAGGGAGATCCGCGGGCAGCTTGGCTGCCCAGAGGTGCGGGGAATCGACGCGCGGCGGAAGCTCCCAGCCATAGGGTGGACGCAGGCTCTTTTCGCGTTCGAACAATTCGGCGTATCCGGGATCTTCTCGCTCGACCCGCTCGAGTCGTAGCCACGGCCCACTGTCGCCGACTCGCAACTCGAGCTCCGCGCGTGACGATCCCGCAAAGAAGTTTACGACGACCTCCGTCTTCGACGAGGTGTCTTCCCGGATGCTGTCGGGGGCGTGGATCTCCATCTGGTACGAGGCGGGCCGGCGCGCCGCCTTGAAGCGCGCGCGGTAGTCGTTGCCGTTGAATTCGAAGATCCAGTAGCCGTTCGGGGCTCCGCAACGCATGGTCGCATGGGGGATGCCGTTCTCGTCCGGTGCACCTCTCCACCAGCTTCCCGACGTCGCTCCCAGATTCATGTGGGGGTGCGGTTCCGGTCGGGTCCAGCCGTCCTCGGGGCCGAGAAAGTGCATCTGCTGCATGTGCATGTGGGCGGAGAGGGAAAGCGTATTCGGGTGGCTCGAGAGGATCTCCATCAGCTCGCGCCTTTGCGGAACCTGATGATAAGAGGGCCCCACCAGCGGGATGTGCATGACCAGCACGATCAGATCCGACCGTCGGACACCGGCGAGATACCCGCTGATGAAGCTGAGCTGGTCGTCGGTCAAGCCGCCGGCGTAGGCGCCGAATGCTCCGTCTTCGCTGCGTCCCGCGTAGATGACGTCATCGAGGACTATGAAATGGACGCGTCCCACCTGGAACGCATGGGTCGGCGGACCATAGACGCGTTCGAAGCTCTCGTCGGAATGGGCATCGTCGATCGCATCGAGGTTCATGTCGTGGTTGCCGAGGACGTTGTACCAGGGAATTCCCAGCGATCCGATGATGCGGTTCAGCGGTTCGAAGAGGGCCAGGTCGTCGCCGACCAGATCGCCCAGGCTGAGGCCGAACAGGGCTTCGGTTCCCGCTAGCTCGGCGATGACGTCGCGTCCGAGCCAGTCGACCTCCTGCAGCGTATAGGCCTGGGGATCCCCGAACACGAGCACGCTGAAGTCACGCCATTCCGACCGGCGGCGCAGGGGAAAGTCGATCGACGCGGGTAGTGCTCCAGTCGGCGCCACACCGGGAAATTTCAGGTCGTCCGGTGAGCCCGCCGGTCTGTGGATCCTGTAGAAGCGAGGCAGTCCGTTTTCGTCGATCGGCGTCATCCAGCCGCGTGGCTTGACCACGAAGAATGTCACGTCGTCATCCGCCGGCAGACGCCAGCGCCCTCGCCAATCGGTGCGCACCACGTCGCGACCGTTCGAAACGGCCACACCCCATAGTCCACGCTCGAAGAAGCTCTTTCGACCGTCACCGTCGTAATCGGCGAAGACGAACCCGTGCGCCCAGGCGCTGGCTTCGGTCTCGACCGGCTCCCGGGTCGTGGCGCAGGCGCAGAGAATCAGGACGAGCAGAATGCGTCGCATCGAAGCGAGGCTAATAGGTGGGCGGCGGCGCCGCAGGCTCGATCTCGGAGGCCTCGCCGCCGGGCTGGGGGCTCGCTTCGGGTGTGGGTTGGTTGGCCAGCGGCAGGAAGACGACGAAGGTCGTCCCGAGGGCCGGGTCGACCTCGACCGACAGGTCGCCGCCGGCACGCTGGAGGATCCGGTAGGCGGCCGACAGGGGCATCCGTCCTTCCGCGGCCCGCGCGGCCGTGTGGCCATCGACGGCCTCCTCCTCGGAATCGAAGACCCTGGCCAGGGCGTCGGCGTTGATGCCGCCGCCCGGACTGTGGACCGCGAGAGTGACGTAGCGATTCGGCGCTACCGGGCGCATTACGTCCGGGTCACGACCCGCAAGCTCGAGATTCGAAGTCGTGATCGTGAGATTGCCACCAGGGTCCATCGACTCGGCCGCCTTGCGCACCAGGCTGAGGATGATTGCGTCGATCGGCAAATGGAGGTCACGCGCCGGCTCGAGACCGGGCGCCAGCTTGACCACGACATTGACGCGCGGACCCAGCACGCGCTGGATCCGTCGCTCGAGCCGTTCCAGTACGGCATTGAGATGGAGTACCGGTGTGTCGGGGATCTTCCGGGGACGCACACGAACGCGCCGCGCGGCAGCGCGTGGGGGTGGCGGGCTGGAGATCTGGGCGACGGTGTCCCGCTCCATCTCGGTGCCAATCCATTGGGCCATCAAGACCAGCAGATCCTTGTGACTGGCGGTGAAGCGCTCGCTGCGCGGCTCGAGGCTGGCGAACTCGAGCGTGCCGAACACTTCGTTGCCCACGTAGATTGCGGTGCCGAGATACGCCTCGAAGCCAAGCGCCGATCGACCCGGGCGCTCGAGCCAGTGCGCCTCCTGCAAGCTTTGCACGGCAACCGGGCGGTCGCATTGGATGGTACGTGCGGCATGGGTTTCGCCGAGATCGAAGCTTGAACCCTTGAACACTGGAAAGTCTTCGGGCGCCCGGAGGAAGAGCACCTCGTAGCGGTCCGTGCGTATCCGCGTGACCAGGCCGATCGCGAGTCCGAGACGTTTGCAAGTCATCTCGAGGAGCACCGGCATCCGATCCTCCAACGAGGTTTCACGCCGCGCCGCCAGGTCGGTGAGGCCGCGAACGCCTTCCATGTTCTCCCAGTGAAGCGCCTCGGCGCGGTCGAGTTCGTTGACCGTCCGGTTCATGGCGAGGGCGGCCCCGAGCGTGAGAATGCTCGCGCCGAGCCCGAGGACTGCCAGCGTAGTGATCGGATTCAGTCCCAGTTGTGCGTGACCGAGTATCCACAGGACGACGCCCTGCTGTGCGGCCAGGAACAGGATCAATCCGAGCAGCACCACCAACCGCGTCTCACCACTGCGCACCAAACCCAAGGTCGCCACAACCAGTGCGGACAGCAGCACGGCTATCGAAATCAGCAGCAGGACGCTCAGGGCATCCTCCGTTGAAGAGGGGTGCTTTGCGCGACGGGGGCCCGCAACAGGCGCTGTGAGGCTAGCGGAATTCTATCGCTTCGGGTAAGTGACCCGCGTGTGTGGGGGTGTCGACGCACGTGTGACACGCCAATCGATTGGGACGAGAAGCAGCGTGCGGGAGGGTGGAATGGCGTTTCGGCCCGTTGTCGGGCTCGGCTTATGTGTCGTGGATCACACTTACCGAATCGAGGGCTTCGACGCCGATGAGGTTCGCACGCGTTTCATTGAGCGACGCGTGGCGGCCGGTGGAATGATCGGTACCGCCCTGTGTCAGGCGGCTGCCCTGGGATGTCGGACCCATGTCCTCTCGGTCGTGGGCGACGACGCCGACGGAATCGTCGTACGCAATGCCCTACGAGATGCAGGGGTCGAAACCCGACGATTGTTGAGGAGTGCGCGGGTTCCCACCACGGTGGCTGTGGTCCTGGTGGATCGGCGCAGCGGTGAGCGCCGCTTCATCGTGCCCGACCGCCGTGGCATCGAAGCGATGGCCCCGGCCCTCGATCTCTCGGTCATCGGCCCCAAGACCGTGCTGTTGGTCGACGGCCACTTCCCGGAGCAGGCGCTTGCAGCCGTGCGCCGTGCCCGTGATCTGGGCGCTACCGTCATCGGCGACTTCCACCGGCCGCGGCCGGGTGTGCGGCGGCTGCTTCCCTACGTCGACCACCCGATCGTGCCGATGGAATTCGTGAACGCGCGCGGTGATGCCGACGCGCACGAGACTCTTCGCGACCTGGCTGCACGCCACGGGTGTCGTCCAGTCGTGACCCAGGGCACCCGCGGCGGTCTCTTCCTGGATGGCCGGCGCGTGCGCCGTTTCCGCGCACATGCGGTCGGGCGGGTCGTGGACACCACGGGTGCGGGCGACGCATTCCACGGCGCCTTCGCCGCCGGCCTGGCCCAAGGGTTTGCTTACGAAGCGGCGCTGGATCTCGGCGCATTCGCCGCGGCCCGGAACTGCACGGCTCTCGGTGGAACCGGTCGACTCACGACGCGGGCGGAGATGAGGCGTGAATGGCGGTATTCTGGCTCCGTGAGAGGCTCACGAGGTCGCTGAGCACGCGCAACGCTTCTGAGAGCTGGGGCGTCGGCTTGTCTTCGTCCGCTTCCGACCCTTCTTCCTCATCTTCGTCTGCTTCTTCCTGGCGCCGCTTCATGATCTCATCGACGCGGATCTTGCCCTGACCGCTTTCGATCTTGTCCAATCGCTTGCGCACTTTATCGAAGTCGGTGCTCGAGCTGACACGTGTCTCCGATCTCTTGGCCAGGATCGTGATGATCGCGCCCTTCACGGGATTCCAGTGAATTTCGGGCAGGGGACTGTTCACCTCGGTGCCCAGGAACGGCGTCGTCGTCTGGGCTTCGAGCGAGAAGCGCTGGTGCTTCTCGCCGTAGTCGTCGCTGGCGAGCACCGAAGGCAGGACGACGTCGGCGTTGACGCCCGAATGCTGGGTCGACTTGCCCCCGGGCCGGAAGAAGAGGGCCGTCGTGATCTTGAGCGCACCGTTGTTCCCAGGCAGGGGCGACACGGTCTGGACTGTGCCCTTTCCGAAGGTGTGGTCGTCTCCCACGATCACGGCGCGTCCGTAGTCCTTCATGGCACCGGCCAGGATCTCCGAAGCCGATGCACTCACTCGGGACGTGTGGACGACCATGGGTCCGCGGAAGAGGATATTCTTGTCACCGTCAGTGAGGATCTGTCGGTGGCCGCGTGAGTCTTCGATGCCGACGATCTCACCCTCACGAATGAAGTAGCCCGAGATCGTGACGGCGTGCTGGAGAAGTCCGCCGCCGTTGCGGGAGAGGTCGAGGAGCAGTCCGTCCGCCTTCTCCTCGTTCACCTGGCGCAGCAGCCGGGCGACATCCTCGGTGCACTGGCGCTTGCTTGGATCCTGATCACCGTAAAAGGAAGGCAGCTCGAGAATGGCGAGCTTGTACGTCTGGCCGTCGTGCTCCTTGTCCTCGAAGCGCAGACTGGCCGCCTGCTCCGACAGGTCGATCTTGGCGCGCACAATCTCGATGTTGAACTTCTCGATGGTCTCGCCCTGACGCAGGATCGTGAGCCCGACCGTGGTGCCGGTCTTGCCGCGGATCAGGCTGACGGCGTCGCGCAGGGGCATGTCGATGATGTCGACGAACTCGCCGTTTTTCTTGGTCACGGCGATGATCTTGTCCTTGGGCTTCAGCATGCCGTGCTTCTCGGCGGCGCCGCCCGGGATGATTCGCTCGGCGACCGCGTAGCCATCCTGCTCGGACAGTGCGACGCCGATTCCCTCCAACGAAAGGGACATGCCGATGCGGAAGTCCTCGAGAACCTTGGGCGAGAGATAGTTCGAGTGCGGATCGAGTGCGGTTGCGAACGCGTCCATGAAGGCTGCGTAGGTCTCGTCTGGTGAGATCTCGAGGAAGCGCCGGAAGCGGCGCTCGTAGCGACCGACGAGCTTCTTCTTGGCCTCCGCCAACTCGGTGCCATTCGACACGTAGGTCGACATCTGGAAGTGCACCAGGAGTCGCAGCAGGTCGTCGCGTTCGGCCTCGGTTTTTGGGTGCCCACGATCTTCGGGGTCGAGCGTCAGCTCGGCCGTTTCGTCGATGACGTAGTCGTCCCGGTCCACGTAGCTCTTGACGAACTTGGCTGCGTACTCGTGTCTTCGGACCAGCTTCTTGTGGAGGTCGGTCAGCGGCTTGCAGTTGCCGCGCTTGATGCTGTCGAAGACGCCGTCGATTGATGCCGCCAGCTGCTCGAACTGGTCCTGGGTCAGCAGCATTCGGGACGAGTCGAGGCGCTGCAAGTGGTTCTCGATGCTGCGCCTTTCGAGCTCGGGCGTGAGCTCGTGGTAGCGGACATGGTCGCGGAGGTAGCGGCGCACGTACTCGGGGAGGGCCGTGCAGCTAGGGGCCGCGCTCGCGACTGAGGCCGCGGCAAGACCGGTCAGGAGGAGAATCGCGCCTAGGGCGCGCCGAAAGACGTTTCTGCGCATATTGTTTCGGATCGGGGGCCTTCCTGAATACCTTTACCTCAGCTTGGGGAATCAGGCTCCTCGTACCTCGGGGGAGCCTCGAAGCCGCCCAGCTCGCTCGACAACAGCTGGGCGAAGCGGATCGAGGTGAAATCCTCCAGGAACGGAGCCACGATCTGGATTCCCACCGGCAGGTCCTGGGCGGTGCGCCCCACGGGCGCCACGGTTGCCGGTAGCCAGACCAGGCCGATGGCTCCCATCCAGAACATGTGGTCCGTGTAGGGCCTCGTCGCTCCGTTGACCTCGATGGTTCTGAGGAACTGGGGCTCGCGATGGTCGTGGCGGATGGCCGGCAGCGGACTGACCGGGCAGAGCATCACGTCGAAGCTCTCGAAGAGGCTCGCCCAGCCCGCCCGCATCTGCTCCCGTTGCTGGTGGAGCTTCAGCCAGTCCCGGTGGCGGACGCCCACCGACTCGGTGAAGCGCTCGATCCAACCCGCCGGCTCGCTTGGGGGTGAGTTGGTGACAGCGGTCAGGGCGCTGAACTGCTCGTCGGTCATCGTGCTCGTCACGATGGGGGCGAGCATCCGTTGGTAGAGCGTCACCGCTTCCGACATCGACACGGGCGGTCGCGCACGATCGTCGACCGAAACGCCCGTCTTGCGCAGGGCTTCGACCGTGGACTTGAGGATATCGAGGACGCTGGAGTCCACGGGACAGGCTTCGTCATCGAGCCAGGCGGCGACCCGGAAGTCCTGAAGACGCTCGGCGCGTGGTTCGGGGAGCTCCAATCGCCAACCCTTTGCCCGGTCCTCCAATGGGCCCATCAGGACCCGCAGGGCGATCTCGAGATCGTCCGCGCTGCGGGCCAGCGGGCCGATCACGTTGATGTCGTCTTCGATCAGACTTCCCGGCGGGCCCGGGATGTGTCCGCGCACGGGAACGATTCCCCAGCTCGGTTTGTGCCCGAACACGCCGCAACAGTGCGAGGGAATCCGGACCGACCCGCCGATGTCGCTGCCGAGTTCGAGCGCCGTGAATCCCGCCGCCACCGAGGCGGCCGATCCGCCCGACGAGCCGCCGCAGGTCCGCTCGAGATCCCAGGGATTGTTGGTGGTGCCGAACAGTTTGTTGTGGGTCTGCCAGTCCATGGCCCAGGTCGGCGTGTTCGTCTTGCCGAAGACGATGGCGCCGGCGTCGAGGAGCCGCTGGACTGCGACGGCATTGACGGTCGGCACATGGTCGGAGAGTTCTCCGGCCCCGGCCGTGGTCCGCAGGCCGGCTGTCTCGAAGCAATCCTTTACGGTCATGGGCAGACCGTGGAGCGGACCCCAGGACTGGCCTGCGCGCCGCGCCGCATCGGCTTGGTCGGCGCGCTTGCGGGCGCGCTCGGTGTCGAGGGTTACCACGCTGTTCACGGCCGGGCCGAGCCGCTCGATCCGCTCGAGATAGTGCTCCAGCAGCTCGCGACTCGAAACCCCACCGCTCTCCAGCGCTTCGATCAGATCGCGCGCCGATCGCAGTCCCAGCGTGGTCATTTGGGATCCTGCCTCCGCGAACCTCGCCCTCCGGTGGCGTCGGGCGGATACACTCTAGCCTCTTGATCCGGGGAGGAGCGTCTGATGAAGAAATTGTTGATCGGCGTGGCGGGCCTTTTCGTTGCGTTGCTGGTGGGAGTGTCTTTCTACATCAACGAGATCGTTGGTACCGCGATCGAACGGGGCGGGACCTACGCGCTCGGCGTCGAGACGACGGTGGGTTTCGTGCGGCTCTCGCCTTTCGGGGGGAATTTTCGCATCTCGAGTCTCCGGATCGCGAATCCGCCGGGATTCGAACGGTCGAGCTTCCTCGAACTCGGTAGCGGCAACATTGACGTGGCGCTCGCAACGCTGACCGAGTCCGTGGTGCATGTTTCCCGATTTCACCTGGACGACATCGAAATCACGCTCGAGCGCGCGAAGGGCAGGACCAACTACGGCGAGATCCTCGACAACCTGGGGCGCTTCGAGAAGGGCAAGGCGCCAGCGCCGAAGCAGGAGGACAGCGGGCCCGGGACTCGTGTCGTGATCGATGAGCTGGTCATCACCGACGTCACGGCCAACGTGGAGTGGATCGATGCTCCCGCCAACCTGGCGATGACCAAGATCGAGATCCCCGAGATCCGCCTGCAAGGCATCGGCGCCCACAACGCTCAGGGTGTCGCCGTGTCCGAACTCAGCAGCATCATCATCAAGGCCATCATGGGCGCGATCGCACGCTATGGCGGCGACCTGCCCTCGATCATGCTGGGCGAACTCCAGCGGAGCATGGGCAGGCTGACCCGTCTGCCGGGGGTGATGGTCGAAGGCATGGGTTCGAACCTGGTCGAAAGCGTTGGCAACGCCATGCCCGGCGCTGTGGGAGATGCAGTGCGCGGCGTCGGAGAAACCACCGGCGAAGCTGCCAAGGGCGTGACCGACGCCGTCGGCGCCAAGGCAAAGAAGGCCCTCGGGGGCCTCTTCGGTGGCGACAAGGACTGACAAGCCCCCCCCGGATCCACCTCCAGCAGCGCGCCGCTTCGGCGCGATGCAAGCTACCGGCCTTGCCGGTAGCCCGCCGCTTCGGCGCGCTGCAAGCCCTTCGAAGAAGGGCCACGCCCGCGCTAGTCTGACACGATGCGCCGGATCCGCCCGCTCCTGATCGGTATCGCCATCGTGGCGGTTTATTGGGGGGCTTCGTTGCTGCGGGCCTCGATGGGAATCGAGTGGTCGGCGACCTCGATCCAGACCTACGTCGCGGGTCTCGGCATCAAGGCGCCGTTGATCTTCTTCGGTCTCGTGGCCTTCCGGCAGGTCCTGTTGATTCCCTCCGCGATCGTTCTCACGGCGGGTGGGCTGCTCTTCGGCGTCGGCATGGGCACGTTGTTGGGAGGCGCCGGAATCGTGCTGTCCGGTTGCATCTGCTTCCTGCTGGCGCGGGGCATGGGGGGCGAGTGGGTGCACGAACGCCTACAGGCCCGGGTCAGTCAATACGACGAGCGTGCCAACGCCGCCGGTCCGATGCTGGTCGGCCTGATGACGGCCCACCCGATGGGGCTGCTCACTCCATTCCACCTGGCGGCCGGTGTCTCCGGCATGTCGTTGCTGGTGTTTCTGGCGACCGTGCTGCTGGCGGGCCCGATCCGAGCGGCGTCCTACTCCGTGTTCGGCTCGAGCCTGGTCGACATCGGTTCGCCGCGCTTCTATGTGGCGTCGGGCGTATTGATCCTGATCACGTTGCTGCCGTTCGCGCATCCGAAGGTGCGCAAACGGATCTTCTCCCGCTGGAAGTAGGCGAAGAGGCGGACGTTCGCCAACGTCCCGCCTCGTCGCTGAAGCAGGTCGACGCTGGCGCCTAGTAGCGGTAGTGCTCGGCCTTGTACGGGCCATCGACCGGAAGGCCCAGGTACTCGGACTGATCTTCGGTGAGGACCGTGAGCTTCACGCCAAGCTGGTCCAGATGCAGCCGAGCCACTTCCTCGTCGAGGATCTTGGGCAGCACGTAGACGTCCTTGCCGTACTTGTCGCCGTCGCGGTGCTCCCAGAGTTCAATCTGGGCCAGCACCTGGTTGGTGAACGAGGCCGACATCACGAAGCTCGGGTGGCCGGTGGCGCAGCCCAGGTTGAGCAGGCGTCCCTCGGCCAGCACCAGCACCGAGTGGCCATCTGGGAAGATCCACTCATCGTACTGGGGCTTGATGTTCACGCACTGGATGCCGTTGACCTTCTTGAGTCCGGCCATGTCGATCTCGTTGTCGAAGTGGCCGATGTTGCCGACGATGGCCTTGTCCTTCATCCGGCCCATGTGGTCGGCCGTGATGATGTCCTTGTTGCCGGTGGTCGTGACGAAGATGTCGGCCGTCTCCACCACGTCTTCGAGCCGGGTCACCTGGTAGCCCTCCATCGAGGCCTGGAGCGCACAGATCGGATCGATCTCGGTGATGATCACGCGGCAGCCCTGGCCCTTGAGCGCCTGAGCGCAACCCTTGCCGACCTCACCGTAGCCGCAGATCACGGCGACCTTGCCGCCCAGCATCACGTCGGTGGCGCGCATCAGGCCGTCTGGCAGCGAGTGCCGGCAGCCGTAGATGTTGTCGAACTTGCTCTTGGTGACCGAGTCGTTGACGTTGATGGCCGGGAAGCCGAGGCTGCCGGCCTTGGCCATCTGGTAGAGGCGCACCACGCCCGTCGTCGTCTCCTCCGAGACGCCGCTGATCTTCTCGATGACATCGGACCAGTAGCTGGAGTTGCGCAGCTGCTCTTTTCGCAGCAGATCGAGGATCACGCCCCACTCTTCGGACTCGGTCTCGGGGTTGAAGTCCGGCACCTTCCCGTCGCGTTCGAACTCGGCGCCCTTGTGGATCAGAAGCGTCGCGTCGCCGCCGTCATCGACGATCAGGTCGGGGCCCGAGCCGTCGGGCCACTCGATGGCCTCGCCCGTGCACCACCAGTACTCCTCGAGGGTCTCGCCCTTCCAGGCGAAGACCGGGATGCCCTGGGGATCGTCCGGCGTCCCCAAGGGACCCACGGCCACCGCCGCGGCGGCCGGGTCCTGGGTCGAAAAGATGTTGCAGCTCACCCAGCGCAGATCGGCGCCGAGTTCGAGCAGGGTCTCGATCAGGACCGCCGTCTGCACCGTCATGTGCAGGCTGCCCAGGATCTTGGCATCGGCGAGCGGCTGGGTCTTCCTGTAGCGCTCGCGCAGCGCCATCAAGCCGGGCATCTCGTGCTCGGCCAAGCGGATCTCCTTGCGGCCGCGATCCGCCAGATCGACGTCGGCGACCTTGAAACGGGGTCGTTCGGGCGTGGTGGACATGCGGCCCTCCGTCCCCGCTCGCGGGGAGTCGTGTGGTGGTGCTTCGGGTTGGAACCCGCTGCCGTCTGTCGGACCCATCGCCGGAACGGCGGTAGCAGTTTATCTGTATATGCGGATGAAGTGTTTCATATTGCGTCGCAAGGGTCAATGGCGCTCCCTGCGGGGATGGCGCTCCCGCAGCATTCGCCTGGAAGCCCAGCGGCGAGAGGTTGCCCGGAATCTGCGCCGGGCTCAGGCGCCGATGCCGGTCAGCTGGTGGCTCGCCTGCCAGAGCCGGGCGGCCACGGCCGGGTCGCTTGCGGTCGAGGTGGGCTTTTGCTCCCGGCACTTGGCGAAGTAGCGGCCGCTGACGCCTTCAACCGCAGCCGAGCTGGCCAGATGGATCGAGGTCAAGGCGCCTCTGGCCGGCGTCAGCATGAAGACGGAGATGATCTTTGTAACTGCCCTGCCGAGGGTCCCGTTGTTGTGACCCAGGCGGGTTGCGACGGCTCCCGGATGCAGGCAGTTCACGGTCACGTGGGTGCCTTCCAGGCGCCGGGCGAGCTCGACCGTGAACAGGATGTTGGCCGACTTGGAGCGGCCGTAGCTCTTCATGCTGCCGAACGATTTTTCGCTCTGAAGGTCGTCGATGTCGAGGGACCCGAAGCGGTGGGCGTTGGACGCGACGTTTACGATCCGTGCCGGCGCGCTCTGCTTGAGCCGGTCCAGCAGCAGGTTCGTCAGAGTGAAGTAGCCGAGGTGGTTCACACCGAACATGGCCTCGAAGCCGTCCTCCGTGGTCTGGCGCTTCAAGGTAATGATGCCGGCATTGTTGACGAGGACATCCAGTCGTGGACAGGCCTCGAGAATGTCCGCGGCCAGCCGCCGGATGTCCTGCTGCGATGCGAAGTCGCCCAACAGCGACTCCACCCGGTCGTTGCCGGACTCGCTTCGAACCCGCTCGACGCTGTGCTTGGCGCGCTCTGGGTCCCGACCGATGAGGACGATGCGGGCTCCCAGCTTCGCGAGGCCGAGAGCGGTCTCTTCTCCGATCCCGGAGGTGGCTCCAGTGACGACACAGGTCTTTCCGTCGAGAGAACTCATTTCGCAAGACTAGCCAAAGGGCCGCACAGGCGGCACGCTGCCCGAAGGGCAGCCTGCCGGTGGCAGCGCGCGCGCTGCATGCTGCCCCAAGGGCAGCCCCCCTCGTGGCAGCGCGGCGCTGTAGGGAGGCCCGGTTGGCTGCCTTAGACTGGGGGGCGATGCCGGTGAATCACGATGGGCCGCTCTGGGTGTTCGGCTACGGATCGCTGATCTGGCGACCTGACTTTCCTCACGTCGAACGTCACCCGGGCTTCATCGAAGGCTGGGCGCGCCGCTTCTGGCAGGGCTCGACCGACCACCGCGGACTCCCCCACGCTCCGGGACGGGTCGCGACCCTGATTCGCGAGGCCTCGGCGAGCTGCTGGGGAATGGCCTTCCGAGTTTTAGATGCAGATCGCGACGCCGTGCTGGCGGACCTCGATCACCGCGAGAGCGGCGGCTTCGAGCGCCACGAGGTCGAGGTGCATCTCTCCGGTCCGGTGCGGACGTGTCAACGCGCCCTCGTGTACATCGCCTCACACGGCAATCCGAACTATCTGGGACCCGCGGCCCTCGAGGACATGGTCGACCAGATGCGGTGTGCCGTCGGACCGAGCGGGCCGAACGTCGAGTACGTGCTGCGACTTGACGCGGCACTTCGAGAGATCGGCGGTGAAGATCCGCATCTGTCGGAGATCGTAGATCGGTTGCGGCGTCCGAGAACCGAAAGGTCTGCCTGACGCGTTCCTCGGCGAGATGGACCTCACCGACCCCAGTTGTTGATCCGCGCTGAATGCGAGCGTTCATTCGCGGAACGCGGGCATCACGGCTTCGGCGAACAGCTGGGCGGGCTCGCGTGTGTCGCGGCCGAAGAATTCGATCGGGAAGAAGGTCACTCCCAGGGCGCGGTGGCGTTCGATCCGCTCGATCACCTGCTCGGGTGTTCCCCAGATGCCGTGCTCCTCGAGACCGGCGCCCATGTGACCTCCGTAGATCTGCTTGGCTTTGGCCAGGTGGGCGCGTGCCGTGTCCTCGTCCTCGCTGATCACGACCAGGCACTGCTGGGAGATCTCGATCTCGTCGAAGTCTCGGCCCACTTCTTCGCAGCGACGTCGCAACGCTTCGACCTTGCGGGGCAGGTCCGCCTGGAAGACGGCCATGTTGTTGTAGACGTCGGCGTGACGGGCCACGATGCCCATCAGGACTCGTTCCCCGCCCCCCCCGATCAGCACGGGAGGGGGCGACTCGGGCTTCGGCTCGCACATGACGTCGCGAACCTGGAAGTGGCTGCCTTCGAAGGTCACCTTCTCCTCGGTCCACATGCGCTTCATGATCTCGACCGCCTCTTCGAGGGCGGCCAGGCGGTCGCCGAGCTTGGGGAAGGGCAGACCGTACTGGGTGAACTCCGGCTCGAACCAGCCCGCACCAAAGCCGGGTGCGGCACGGCCGTCCGAGATGTGATCCAGGGTGGCGATCTGTTTGGCGAGCACGGCCGGATTGCGAAAGAAGGGCGGAGTGACCAGGGTGCCGAGCTTCACGTTTTGCGTGACCGCTGCCACGGCCGAGAGCAGCGTCCAGGCTTCCAGGATCGGGAGGTTCGGCTGGGGCACCCCGTAGAGGTGGTCGCAGACCCAGACGGAGTCGAAGCCGAGACGGTCGAGTTCGATGGCCGTGGCCCGAGCTTCGTCCCAGCTGCGTTTGATCTGGGGCAAGGTGGCTCCGAAGCGTATGGGTCGTGACATGGGGATTCCTCCGTGGAGCGGGCGCCGTCATTCTATCCGGTACCGTGGGTGCTGACGCCGCCCCTTGTCTACAAGGCGGTGTCTGCAAGGCCTTGTCTACGAGACGCGAACGCGTTTGAATACGGGGTCGGACCACTTCCCGGGGCGGGCGATGAGCACGAATTGGGACACCACGGATGTTCTCCGGACACCGATGGAGATCTGCTGGCAGTTCGACTACGAGATCGAGATCGACCAACTTCGCAATCTCTACGCCAAGGCCAAGCAGCAGCAGTGGGACGCGGCCCGCGACATCGACTGGAGCCACGAGATCGATCCGTCGCGGCCGATCATCGACGAGTCGCAATTCCTCCTGGGTCGTCTTCCGGTGATCCAGAAGCTCTCCAAGAGTCAGCAGGAGACGTTTCGGGCGCATATGTCGGCCCACCTGCTGTCCCAGTTTCTGCACGGCGAACAGGGTGCGTTGATGACGGCAGCCGCGCTGACTCACGCTGTTCCCGACTACGAGGCCAAGCTCTACGCGGCGACCCAGACCATGGACGAGGCCCGTCACGTCGAGGTCTACCAGACGTACATCGACCGCCTGGCGATCATCTACCCGATCTCGCCCTGGTTGAAGCACTTGATCGACGTCACGCTCCAATCGGGCCACTGGGTCAAGATCGCGATCGGCATGAACATGGTCGTCGAAGGCCTGGCGCTCGGCGCCTTCCACAACATGCGACGCCAGACCCGCTGCGAAACGCTGCGAGCGATCACTGAATCGGTGCTGCGGGACGAGTCTCGGCACGTCGCCTTCGGCAGCGTCTACGTGGGTGCCGCCGTGGCCGACATGCACGAGGACGAGCGCGAGGACATCGCCGACTTCGCCTTCGAGGCGGTCAAGATCATGAGCGATGCCCAGGGTGGGCCCGACGGAAAGGGTCGGCGAGCCTCGGATCCGGGCTTCGTGCAGATGCTCGAAAATGTGGGGATCGACACCGGCGACTTCGTTCGGGACCTGGTGAATGCATCGGCGTCGGGTCTGCGGGCCAAGCTCCCGCCGGGCCACGTGCACTCGTTCCGCGATCTGATGATGCCAGCGCTGGTGCGAGTCGGGGCCATCACCGAGCGCTCACGCGAGCGCTACGCCGCGGCCGGCATCCCGATCTGGGACGATCTGACCAAGCTCGAATCGTTGGAGGACCCGAGCCGCGGAGACATCGAGATTCCCGAGGGTGCTTGACGCGGGCGTCGCGTCTCTGCACCGTTCCGTTTCGTGACGTTGGATCCCAGTCGAGTTCTCCTGACGGATCGGGTCGCCATCGTGACCGGTGCCGCTGCTGGGCTCGGCCGCGCGATCGCTCTCGGGCTGGCCCGGTTCGGGGCCGACGTGGGCGTCTGCGATCGCGATGCGGACGCGCTGTCTGCTCTCGCCCGGGAACTGCAACGTCTGGGTCGCCAGACCGTCGAGGGCGTGCTCGACGTCCGTGAAGCCGCGGCCGTGACCGAGTTCGTCGCCCGGGTCGAGACCGGGCTCGGTCCCCCGAGTGTTCTGGTGAACAACGCAGGAGGAGGCTTTCGCGCCGCCTTTCTCGACGTGAACGAGAAGGGACAAGACGCCCTGATTCGCGAGAACTTCACCAGCGTGGGGCATTTCGTCCGCGCCGTGGTGCCTCGGATGCCCGCCAGCGGCGGCTCGATCGTCAATGTGACTTCGATCGAGGCCTTTCGAGCGGCGCCAGGCTACGCCATCTATTCGGCCATGAAGGCCGCGGTCGAGAACCTGACGAAGAGTCTTGCCCTGGAGTTGGCCGATCGGAATGTCCGCGTGAACTGCATCGCTCCGGACATGCTTCCCACGCCGGGAATTGGGGATCTTCCCCGCGACCGGACGCCGTTGCCGGGACCCGGACACCCGGACGACGCCGCCGCTGCCGTCCTCTATCTGGCGTCGGATCTGTCCCGCTTCGTCACCGGCACGACGCTCCACGTCGATGGCGGAAATCACGCTGCCGGCGGCTGGAAGCGCACGCCCGACGGCAATTTCGAAGCTTGATTTCCCGGGTCGACTTCCTCATGGTGGTGCCGGTTCGACTCGTGGGCGCATTTCCGCGCCGAGAATAGGAGTGCCGATGTCGTCGGTCCGTCGGACGACCGTCGCCGCT
>SMVA01096654.1_pt1 | contig 26948 bp, 22 predicted proteins | sample 2456451 | NCBI WGS metagenome assembly SMVA01 (sample SAMN11095933, study PRJNA526329) | marine sediment metagenome | biome: Marine sediment; feature: Surficial sediment; material: Deep marine sediment; isolation source: Hadal surficial sediment | place: Pacific Ocean | collected 2014-05 | depth... | reverse complement strand
TCGGTTTCGTCAGACGTCGGATCGAATGGAATAACAACCAGCGAAAAAGCTTTTGGCCAATCGAATTTTTCTTCACTCCCAGTTCCCTCTCCCGAAAAATAGCTGAGAAGAAAAATTCCTGTTCCAACAATCCCTATGGCTAAAGCCAGAGCACGCCCTGCTCCGCGCCAGGTTCTTCGCTTCGGAGTTACACCCCCAGGTACGACACTCCGCTGCAGATACGAAGCGACGCGATTCTGCAATTTCTCGCGATACTGCTGGTCTGACATCTCGTGTTTCAGGATCGCCTGACGAGCAGACAAACTGAGAGACAATCCCCCAGGTAGATCGGTTTTCTTCAGATGAACGGCTAACGTCGGAATCTCTTTGGTCTGCGCAAAGTTCACTTCGTTACGACAGTTCTGGGACTCCACAGATTCGGGGGTTACGAAATACAGGAACAGGCTTGCACCCTCAATGCGGTCTGCCAGCACCTCATTCCATTCCCTGCCTGGCTCAATGCCCTCGTCGTACCAGACGTTAAACCCACAGTTCTTCATCCAGGTCAGTTCGGGATATATGATGGACGATTCTTTGTGGGAGTAGCTCACAAAGACATAGGGTTCATCGCCGTTGTATGCTCGAAATGGACGTTCCAAAAGTCGCTTCTATCTATCCGTTGGCTCAAGGTTGATTTGAAAGGGGCGGTAAATCAAGGCCTCGCGCGATGGTTCACCTTACCATCCCGGCGAGAAAACACCGTGGATAATCGGGTAGCGGACATTCAGCCGCGTTATAGTGAGCTTCAAACAGGTACTTGAACAGACAAAACGGCAGTCAGGTTTTGAGGGAGAATAAACGATGACCATTGATTTTGATGTCGAACCGGAGTTTCAGAAACAGGTCGACTGGGTAGAGAAACTTACCAAGGAAGAGATCGAACCCCTGGATAGTTTCCTCAGCATCGGTAGATCAAAAGATGGTGAAAAATTAAGCGATGATGCATGGCAGGCGGTTCGAGCCTACATCGATGATCTAAAACAACAGGTCAGAGATCAGGGGCTGTGGGGGTTTCATTTAGGACCGGATCTCGGCGGCCCAGGCCTCGGGCAGGTAAAACTCTGCCTGCTGAATGAAAAGTTAGGCCGTACTCGAATGGGACCAACTATATTCGGTTGTCAGGCTCCCGACACCGGCAACATGGAACTGATTGCCCACAACGGTACCGATGAACAGAAAGAAAAGTACCTGCAACCTCTGTTGTCCGGTGAGAAACATTCGGCCTATTCCATGACGGAACCTCACGCAGGTGAACCGGGAGAATTCATCTGCGCGGCAAAACGCGATGGGGACGAGTGGGTGATCAACGGTGAAAAGTGGTTCACCTCCAACGGGGCGGACGCGGACTTTCTGATCGTCATGGCAGTGACCGCACCGGAAAAACCGCTGCTCGAACGTGCGAGCATGTTCATCGTAGATCGGGATACGCCCGGGGTTGAGATCGTTCGCAACGTGCACACGCTCGGCACGCCGCTCAGACACAATTACAAGCTCAGCGGCGGTGGCCATGCGTACATCCGCTACAACAATGTCCGAATACCGCGCTCGGCGCTTCTCGGCGAAGAAGGCGCCGGCTTCGTCGGTTCGCAGACGCGCTTGAGCGGTGGTCGCGTGCATCACGCCATGCGCGCGGTCGGCGTCTGCACCAAGGCGCTGGACATGATGTGCGAACGGGCGCTCAGCCGTAGAGCCAAAGGCGAATTGTTGTCCGATTTGCAGATGGTGCAACAGGACATCGCCGATTCCTACATTCAGCTCAAGCAGTTTCGCCTGCACGTGTTGTACACCGCCTGGTTGATCGACAAAACCAAAGCGTACACACGGGAGGTTCGCATGGAGATCGCTTCGATCAAAATCAGCGCGGCCAAGGTAAACCACGACATCATCTATCGCGCGATCCACCTGCATGGCGCGCTCGGTATGTCCAACGAAACACCGCTGGGTGAAATGTGGATGGCGGCGCCACAGATGGGGATCATGGATGGCACCACCGAGGTGCACAAAGCCAATCTGGCTAAGCTGTTGCTTCGAGACTACGACGCCTGTGACGACCTGTTCCCGACTTATCATCTACCTAAGTTGATTGAACAGGCGCAAGACAAGTTCGAGAAGGTTATCGACGCCTACGTCGCGTAGGTAGGGTGCGGTCAGAGTAAACGTGGGGTCAGAGTAAAGTGCCAGAGTAAACGGACGTTTACTCTGGCACTTTACTCTGACCCCACGTTTACTCGGATGCGGAGATTCTTGAACCAGACGATCCCATGGTCGCCCTGGAAAGCGATATGGCCCGTGGTCGTCGATGCATAAGACGCCATGTTTGCCCATTTCGACCCGGCGACACGCCTTTTCCAGTCTTCACTGCCTTTCTCGTATTCGAGGACTTTGATGCCGTTGAGCCAGTGTTCGATGTGGTTGCCGGCTACGACGATTCGAGCCGTCTGCCAGTCACCGGCCATGGTCGAAGCATCCAGTAAAGGCGCTTGAACATCGTAATTCGATGCCGTGCTGTTAACACCGAGCGCGCCATCATCGAACGCATCGTCATCCAGAATCTGGTATTCCGGACCCGTCATCCATGGATAAGCGCCCGCCGCTTCATCGACATGCCACATGATGCCGCTGTTGCTGCCGTTGTTAACCTTCCACTCGACTTCGAATACAAAGCTCGTATAGGTGTCGATTGAGACGATGTCCATACCGGGACCAGGATCACAGGCACACATCGCGCCATCATCAATCGTCCAACCCGAGGGCATGGTCTCCTGTGCATAACCACGCCAGCCATCGAACGACCTCCCATCGAAGAGGGATACCCACTCGGCCTCGGTCGCGCGATCGCTGTCTATTGGCTCTTGCGATTCCAGGGGCTGACTGCCAAGGGATAACAAAATAAGAACGGTGCTAAAAAAATTCTTCATCGGTTAAGCGTACTCCGGAGTTAACGTTTCCCTGCAGCGCTCCAATAGCGCCTTGGTGAGCAGGATGCCTTCAGCCTCCGGTTTTTCGTTGCCCTCGTATTCGACTCCCACGTAGCCGCGGTACCCGGCATCCAGGACGATACGCAGAAGGCGCAGATAGTCTTTGTCACGTTCATTACCCGCGTCATCGAAGTTATGAGTTTTGGCGCTGACCCCTTTCGCAAATGGCATGAGGTCTTCGACACCCTGGTAGATATCGTACCAGCCACGTTCCTCACCCATGTAGAAATTACCAAAATCCGGCAGCGTGCCACAGCGCGGATGGTCGACGGTTCGTATCACTTCAGCAAGCCAGGCACCGTTCGATGAAATGCCACCATGATTTTCAACGATGACATTGATATCAACACGATCGGCAAATTCGGTCAATCGACGTAACCCGTCTGCGGCAAGATCACGCTGGGTGTTCCAGTCGCCATCACTTGCGGCGTTGACACGGATGGAGTGACACCCCAACTCCACAGCGATATCGACCCAGCGGTAGTGATTTTCTACGGTGGTTATGCGGGCCGCTTCATCCGGATCACCCACCTTGCCTTCGGAATCACACATGATGAGAAGGCTGGTGACGCCTTCTCCGTTACAGATATTTTTCAGCTCCGTTACGTAACCTGGCTCACGGGACTCTTCACGCATGAACGTGTTTACGTATTCAATCGCAACGATCCCGAAGGTTTCACGAGCCACCCTCGGGAAATCCAGGTTGTTCATTTCACCCGAGAAATGGGTTCTGTAAAGCGACCATTGAGCCAGCGAGATGTCATACAACAGATCAGCGGCCGTGGAGCCGCCAGCCCCACGCAGGCCAGGAAAGAAGCCCAAACCTGCCGCCGCGGCGGCAGATGTCTGCATAAACTTACGTCGATCCATCACTCCGTCACCCCCTCACGAGCATCGTCCTCCACATCGGCTGTATCTTCATCTTTGAACGCAAACACAAAAAAGAGCAGAACGGCCGCGGCGAACGCTGCGGGAATCCACCAGAAAGACTGCCACTGATCCGGGGTGAGCGCATCGGACCCGGCAAGAAAACCATTGAACACGTTCCCCGCTATCTGCGCGCCAACCAACATGCCGACCCCGTAGGTGACCAGAACGAGCATGCCCTGCGCCTGACCCCTGATGTCGGCATTCGATTTCTTGTCCACGTAGATCTGACCCGTGACAAAGAAAAAGTCGTAACAGATACCGTGCAACAGGATACCGGCCATGATCATCCAGAAAACGCCCATGGGTGCTGCCAGGGCAAAAAACGCATACCTCAGTACCCAGGCACCCATGCCCACGACCAGCATCCACTTGACGCCAAGCCGAATGAAAAACAGCGGCATCAACAACATGAACAGCGCTTCGCTCACCTGCCCCCAACTGAGCGTGGCGGCCGGGTTGGAGATATCCGCCGCATTGACGAAGATTGGCGCAAAATTGTAGTAAGCCGCCAGCGGGATACAGATCAGAAATGAACTCACGAGGAAAATGACGAACGCGCGGCTCTGCAGTTGTTTGAAAGCATCGATTCCGAGGATGTCGCGAGCGGAAATCGCTTTTCCCGCAGCCGCCGGGGGCGTATGGGGAAGGCTGAAGCTGTACAGTCCGAGCAACACCGAAGCCACCGCAGTCGTATACAGTGGCAGAGCGGTCACATCGGGCAGCGTATCCGCGGGCGCAAACCCGGCCAGAACAAACGATACAAAAAGACCCGCCGCGATCCATCCAAGCGTGCCGAATACACGAATGCGCGGGAACTGCTTTTCCCGATCTTCAATATTGGCGAAGGCAAGGGTGTTCGATAGCGCCAGTGTCGGCATGTAACAAAGGTTGTAGAGCAGCAGCATGACGATGAACAACGTTGGGTTGCCTGTCATGGACGGTGTCAAAAACATGATGACGCCACCCAGAATGTGCAGGACCCCCAGCACCTTTTCCGTCGCGAAATAGCGATCGGCCACCAGACCAAGAAAGAACGGCGCGATAATTGCGGCGATGGGATTGACCGTATACGGCCAGTGGGTCAAATCCGCCATGCCTTCGGCGGTCATGTAGTTGCCGATCGTGACGTACCACGCGCCCCAGATAAAAAACTGCAGGAACATCATGACGGACAGGCGGGGGCTGATATACGAGCGACTCATCGGCATCTTCATTATTAGTATCGGAACACTCTATTTACTTCGCTCGAAGCACAATCTCAAGGACGAATTTCGGTTAACCCGACAGGTCCTGACCGTATTAGTCTCTGTAGAGTCCTCGAAGTCGAATGGCTGGCCCCGGAAACGTTCGAGTTCTGTTCTCCTCCGCAAGTGGTATCGTCGACGCCCAGCATGTCGCCCTCGTTGATCGCTCAAGTTGGTTGCGAGCTCAACACCCACCTCGAACAACACCGATCACCACTGCAGAAATGCCGGCTACGGTCCAAGTGCCGGCCCAGGCAACCAGTTGGGTTCGTTTGCGGCGCCGGTTTCCTCGATCAGCTCATCGAGTCTGAGCCATAACCGCAAGAACAGATCCTTGAGTTCCTGATCATCGGTCCCAGAGCCGAGAAACGCTCGCTCGGCCTCGTTACGCCCACCGAGGACGCGAGTTTCGACATGCCCGATTTGAGTCGTCGTTACGAAGTCACCAATCAGGTTGTGCCGTTCCTCAGGGTCCGTCTGCAGGTCGTAAAGTTCATAGCGATCCCAGATACCCTGATACCGCATCAACTTATGCCGGTCGGTGCGAATACCCATGACCGTCGGCGTCTGCGGAAAAGCCCGTTCCCAGAAGTATTCGTACAGGAAGGCGTCTCGTCCCACGGTGGTGGAATCGCGCAATATGGGTAAAAACGAGCGGCCCTGGACCGTGCCCGGCTGTTCGCTACCCGCGATATCCATGAAGGTCGGTGCAAAGTCGACATTGAGGATCATCTGGGTAAGGCGTTTACCACCGCTCGCTCCCAGCGGACCCCGCAGGATCAGCGGTACCCGAATTGAGGCTTCGTACATGGTCCGTTTATCTATCAGGCCATGCTCGCCGAACTGAAAACCATTGTCGGAGGTAAATACGATCAGCGTCTGTTCGAGCACCCCGGCGTCTTTCAGGGCATCCACCACCCGGCCAACGCTATCGTCCACCGCGCGGAGGGTTTCGGCGTAGTCGAGCGCAAACCGGTCGAAATCGACGCTCCCGTTGTACATACCATCCACCCCATGCCAGCTATTGCGTTGCGCCTTGACCCAGTCGGGCTTGCCTCGATAGGTTTGCGCGCTGTCAGCCATGGTGGGCGGATGCGGGTAATGCTCTTCGGCGTAACTCGCCTGATGACGTGGCGCGGGGGTGAAAGGTGCATGGACGGCCTTGTGGGATAGATACAGCAGGAACGGCCGCTCGCGGGGTGTCGCAATGAACTCGATCGCATGGTCGGTCAACAGATCTGTAATGTAACCCCGTGTTTTTACGATCTCGCCATCAATGTTGAGCGGCTGATTGTTGTATATCCCCTGGCCAGGAAATGAAACCCAGCGGTCAAAACCCGGTCGCGGAGAGTCGTCCGGCGCACCCAGGTGCCATTTGCCGACAAAGGCCGTGTCATAACCAGCCTGCTGAAGAACGGTCGCAAACGTGGGCGTCGTGGGATCAAGCGGCGTCCTGTTTGCCAGAACCTGGTGACGGTGCGCGTACTGGCCTGTCAGAATCGAAGCCCGACTCGGCGAACACAGCGAAGTCGTGACAAACGCATTTTCGAATACGACACCTTCGCTCGCCAGGCGGTCGAGATGTGGCGTTTCGAGAAAAGGATGCCCGGCAAAAGAAAACGCATCGTGGCGCTGATCGTCAACCAGGATAAAAACGATGTTGGGACGGTCCCCGGGGCTCTGAGCAAAGGCATTGGCTGCTAAAACACTGAACACGGCGACCAGAAGCAGCCAATTGCGTCGGTGCGACAACGGCCTCGTCAAAGCGGCAATCACATTCCACACCTCAACCAGATGGACCAAGTTCTCATCATACGATACCAGTCTGTGTCGAAATCAAGCGCCGATAAGCGCACCCCTCTCGTCGCCAGACGCTCGCTCGGTTAAAGTTGTCGTTTTTCGGGAGGGATCATCGTGATTGACTGCTATTACTGGCCGACCCCAAACGGTTGGAAAGCGACCATCATGCTGGAGGAGTGCGGCCTCGACTACAACATCATTCCCGTCGACATCGGCGGCGGCGATCAGTTCAAGCCTGAGTTCCTGGCAATCAGTCCGAACAACCGGATGCCCGCCATTGTCGATACCGACCCGAGCGATGGGGGTGATGCGATCGCTATTTTCGAATCCGGCGCGATTCTCGAATACCTCGCTGAGAAAACGGGTAAGTTCATGCCGTCGAATCCTCGCGATCGTTTCCGCGTGCTCCAGTGGCTGCACTGGCAGATGGCCAACCTCGGTCCGATGATGGGTAACGCCAACCACTTCAAGAACTACGGTAAAAACCTGACGGACGATCCAAAACAACTGGAATACGGGACGAAACGTTTTGTCGGCGAGGTCGATCGTCTGTCGGGCGTGATGGACGCCCAGTTGTCGGCAAACGAGTATCTCGCCGGGAACGAGTACAGCATCGCCGACATCATCACCTGGCCCTGGGCGATGCTCATCGGGCGGCTGATCGACGAGGCGGTGTGGGAAACCTTCCCAAACCTCAAACGCTGGGTCGACCAGGTTCGAGAACGGCCTGCTGTGGAGAAGGGTTTTCGCATCGGTCGGGATCTGGGTGAGCGCGAGATGACCGAAGAAGAGGAAAAAAGCCGACGCGAACTGTTGTTCAACCAGACCAACGAGAAGGTTAGACATGCCCGTGAAGAGGCCGCGAAGCTGGCTTCATCATGAGCGATCAACTCGTACGCCTGGAACGCGTTGGGGATGTTTTTATCCTCAACATGGCAGCAGATGAAAACCGTTGGAACACATCGTTTGTCACGGCATACGACGCGGCGCTAGACGAAGTTGAAGCGTCCGTCGGCGCGGTTGCCCTGGTTACGGCGTCCGACAGCGAGAAATTTTTCTCGAACGGCCTCGATCTCGACTGGGTGAGATCCAAAGGCGAACATCCCGGCGGCGACCGGGCGGTGTTTGGCGCTGCGTATATGAAGTTATGCGCGCGGTTGATTACCTTCGGCGTCCCGACGGTCGCCGCAATCAACGGCCATGCGTTCGGTGCGGGGTTCATGATTACGTTGTGCCACGACCTCAGGATCATGCGCGAAGATCGCGGGTTCCTGTGTGCCAACGAGGTCGAATTGGGCATGACGATACCGGAGCCGGAGCTCGCGCTGTTTCGTCACAAGATACCTGCCGGGGTATTTCACGAAACCGTGGTACTCGCCAAACGCTGGACCGGCCAGGACGCTCGCAATGCGGGGATCGTACAAGCGACAGCGTCCCTCGATGCGATCCGAACCACGGCGATTCAAACCGCCGAAGCCCACCTTCGGGTTGCTGGAAATCGCGAGGTCATGACGTGGATGAAAGAGCGACTCTACGGCGAACGATCGGCGATCAGCGACGTCCATGGTGCCGCGCACATGTTGCGCAACTCCGAGGAGTTCTCAACACCTCGTCCGGAGCGTCGTTAACGGGAAACTTGAGTGTTTGCTCTTGCCGGGTTTCACCCGCGTATGTCGACACCGGCAGCAATGCGGTCCCACGTTCGCTCAGAAACACCGGCATCGCGAATTTTCGCTTTCTGAATTCGCGCCGTGGCTTCCGTCGTCGGCAACTCATCCCAGACTTCCACGTAACGCGGTATGGCGAAGCGCGGCATCCGGGGAACGAGAAAGCGTATGAGGTCTGCCGGGTCGAAGTCCACGCCTGATTTCAGCATCACCGCAATCTTGACCTCGTCTTCACTTTCGTCGGCTGGAACTGCGACCGCGCCACTTGCGAGGACACCGGGGTATTCGTTAACAACAGATTCGACCTCGAAGCTCGAAATGTTTTCACCCCGCCGACGTATGTAATCTTTTACCCGGTCGACAAAATAGTAGTTGCCGTCCTCGTCATAAGTGAAGGCATCGCCGGTGTGAAACCATCCGTTGCGCCATGCTTCGGCGGTCTTTTCGGGCATATTCCAGTACCCGACGTTCAGTTCCCAGGGTTCGCCTCGCACGATCATCTCGCCAATGGTGTTCGGTGGCACAACCAGGTCGTTCTCGTCGACTATGCGTACCTCCACACCATCGCGCACCTGCCCACAGCTTTGATAGTTATTGGAGTTGCAGGGCTCTTCGGGTCGCACGATCGGACAGTTGATCTCGCTCATGTTGTAGGTGGTGTATACCTCGAGATCAAATCGCTTCTTGAAGGCATCGATATTCGCAATGACGGGTGCCATGACCACTGTTTTCATAGGATTGTCCGCGTCGTCAACGCCATCGGGTTCCGCCATCAGAAAGTGCGCCATCGGGGGGAGAATGATGGCAAATGTGGCATCGTAGGTTTTGACGTCATTCCAGAAATCTTTGGTCGAGAAAACCTCACGGAGCACGGCTTTCCCCTGATAGGCCGCGGGATTGTAGAATCCGGTCTTGCCAGTCACATGAAACGGCGGGTAAAAACTATAGGTTGTGGCGCCAAACCCTTCGTTCACCGGAAACATGCCGCTTTCGAATGAAGAATGAAACTGCGCCCATGGCACCATGACCGCTTTTGATAATCCCGTTGTTCCCGAGGTATAGATGAGCGACGAGATGTCCCAGGGTCCGGGCTCGGATCGTTCCCTCGCCTCGGCTCCCTCGAGGAACTCCGCAGCTGAAATTACTTCAAAGGGATAAACGTTCACCCTTACAGGCATATCACCGAACACGACAACCCGTTTTACTTCCGGCAACTCATCAGCAATGTCGAACAGCGGTTGCACGAACCGCGCATCCGCCAACACCAGGTGCGCACCCGTATTGTTGATGACGTGACGCAGCCAGGTGCCCTTGTATGCCGTGTTGACGGGTGCCTCGATCGCACGCAGCCAGCCGCAACCCAACCAGGAACGGAAGGCATCGAATCCGTTGGCAAATAGAGTGACCACCGGCTCACCGGCGGCGACACCGGATCGCTCTAACGCGTCACTCCATAACAGCGCGCCGCTGTATCCGGCAGCCCAGGTCAGCGTCGAGCCATCGACATGTTGTAAGGCAATGTTGTCAGGTGTTTCCTGCGCGCGGATGGCCACCAGCTGCGGCAATATGTGAGCGTATTCGTAGGCCATACCGTTCTTCCATTTCAGATTCGTTGCTATTCAAGTCAGTGGTCGCGCACGCGTCTTCCGGCCAGTTCGTCCAATACTCAAAGCGATCGAACGCCAGCGACCACTTCAGCCGTAACCGGTGTTGCCGAATTTCCCCAGTTGGATCGAATGTGACTGAGCACGGCCGCGATCTGAACATCGTTCAGCGAATTCGCCCAGGGGGGCATCGTACCGTTATAGGTGATGCCGTTGACCTCTAATTCGCCACTGATGCCATTGAGAATCAGTTTGATCAGCTGCGACTCATCACCGGTCACCCACTCAGCCCCCGCCAACGGTGGGAACACGCCGCTTACTCCTTGTCCGGATGCCTGGTGACAAGATGCGCAACGGGAGTTGTATATTTGCTCGCCAAGTGAACCCTCAATAAGGCTGGGATGGGCAATGTCGGCGAGATCCTCAGAACCCGTCACCCAACGGTAGCGAGTCACCTTTGCGTTAGGCCCGGCATCCCAGAAGCCGTCGAATTCGGCCAGGTAAAGACTACCGTCCGGGCCCAATTCCATCGCAATAGGCGCGGTCGACGTCAGTTGATCAAAATTGCGAATGTTGGTGAGCCGGTAGGCAGGTAGTTCCACGGCCAACGTTTCGTTTCGCACATCATTGACGGTGTCATTGGTGAACGTTCCCGGTTCGACATCTGCCCATTTGATCCAGCGCCGGGCCCAATCGAAGATGAATACCTTGCCGTGGAAAATTTTCGGGAACGCGCCAGCGCCCGTGTGGTGGTAAATCGGACCCATGGTTGCGGATCGGCCACCCGTGGCATAGGTGTATTCCCACAAAGGCGGAACATAGTTCGGAATATCTTCGGGGGCCCAGTCGTTGTAGAAGAGTTTTCCAAGCGTGCGCGGCCAGCCGAAGTTTTCTCCCCCGTTGGTCGAAATGTTGTACTCATCATAGTCGAATCGCGCATCGGGCCCGACCACGCCGATGTAAACATCACCCGTCACCGGATGAACTTTGAATCGGTAGGGGTTGCGCAGCCCGTATGCGTAAATCTCCCAGCGTACTCCGGGGCTTCCGTAAAACGGGTTGTCAGCAGGTATCGTGCCATCTCTATTGATGCGCAGGATCTTTCCGCGCAGGTCCTGGAGATTCTGCGCGCTGCGCTCGGAGTCAACCAGGCGGGACCAATGGTAGTCCTCGAGGGAAGCCTTGGTTAGGTATTCGGCGATGGCTTCCTCGGAAAGTTCCCAGTCGGGACGCGTCTCCGACATACCGGTGTCGCCGGTAGAAATGAACAGCGTCCCGTCCAACCCCCACTCCAGATCGCCGGCCTGGTGACAACACTGGGGTTCGGTAGGCACACGCAATAAAATCTCGCCGGAGTCGAGGTCGAGTCGAGAGTCCTCATATCGATACCGAGCGAGCGTGTTGATAAAACTCTCACGCTCGGCGTAATACAGATAAACGTACGGCTCGCCATCATAGAAGTCCGGATCGACCTCGATGCCATACAGACCGTGTTCGATTTTGGTTGGGTCCGTTGTTTCCAGATGTGCGATCTGAGTTGTTTGCCGGGTCTCGGCATCGTAGCGGTGGATTTTCCCACGCAGTTCCGCAATCCAGACGTTGCCTTTCTCATCCACGGCAATATCGTCCGGCCAGACGTTTTCCGAGATGACTTCCTTGATACGTTGGGAGGCAAAATTGGCAGGAATCCGACCCGCCGTCATGCGCATACCCTGCAACAGATGTTGTACGAAAACGGGATTGGTCCAGACCTCGGGAAAGTGACCGAGTTTGGTCATGAACACCCGCCCACCTTTGTGCTCTCGTATCCACGAGATGGGGTAGTCGTTGCGGGCTGCGTCGGCCGGGCCCTGTTCGACCCCGACACTGCTCATGTCGAGCGAAGCCAGCACATGGGAATTCCAACGCGGGTTTTCATCCAGTACATATATCTCGTCGCGAATCACGAGTTCATCACCCATGTGGGCAACCGCCGGGTTAGCTGGTTCTTCGATGCGAATTCGCACCCGTTGGGTCCACGGATGCGCCTCGAACAGACCCCCGCCGACCAACTGTCGGTATTCGCCCCATCCGTAAAAGGCATCGAGTGCGGCATGCGCGCCGACAATGCCACCGCCGCTCGTCAGGAAATCGATGATCGCGGCGCGATGTTCCGCGGTCACAGGATTTTTCACCTCCGGGTCGACTTGTTGTGGCGCGTCCACAACGACACCCTCGAGCACCAGAGACTGATCGCCGACGCTGAGGGTTCCGGTCAAACCCTCATCCGTCAAGGTAACTTCCGCAGTCACCGTTGTGCTCGACGCCGTGTTCCAGATCAAACGAAGTTTGTCGCCTTGTTCTTCAATTGTGCCGATGACGCTGACACCGGCCCCGAAGTCCACCATTCCGGAAAGCTCGCCCGGTCTTCCAGACAGCGCGATTCGGCCGCTAATATCCCTTTCACCGGTTTTCAGCACCGCATCGTAATTGCGCCAGTCGCCGGGTTGGTACTTCGGCTCCGCTTCATAACCGACGGCATCTTCTGTCGGTTCGTCCACCCGCAGGGTGGAATTGGCGAAGAAGAGCAGGTCGTATTGTTCGAGCTTGGCTCGATTGAAATCGTTGACGTCCTCGGTGAAGTCGAAGACGAACTCCGTCGTTTCATTCAGCGCACCAAGCACCTTTTTTGTTGTTTCGATGGCGGATGTGTGGCGAAAACCGTGGGTTGCCGTGATGGTCAACACGCGGATGGGATCGACTTCAGACTGGGTTTGAAATAGTGCCGCCAGATCCTGCATGGAAGTCTGCGCCGAGTAGGACGCCGCGTTCATGAGAAACAAGGTTATGCATGCGAGAAGCGAAATGCCCGAACGGTTCACAACAGGCCCGCCTCTTGCGCGGCGAGCATCACCGCATTCAAACCTCCTTCCATCATGACCGCGCTGATCGTGCCGTCATGATTCGCATCGATTCCCTCTCGACACTTCTCAACGAGCGCGACCAGATCCCGGGCATGCTGTCTGGCAGTTTCGAGATCTCCATGGTAGTTGCTTTTCAATATGTTGAGGGCCTGAGCCTGAACTTCGAACAGCCAACCGGTGTCCGCGCTACTCTGCCAAAACGCTTTCGGTGCATCCCATTGATAGGTCAGATCTACACGAGGCTGGAGTTCGGCTTTGGTGACACCGTTGTCCATTCGTGTCCACCCGATGACGTTATTGAGTGAACTGACGAGCCGTTCGACGGATTGTTTTGGAAGAAGATCCTCATTGGGATTGTCCGGCTCTGCGGTCAATGCCCGCCGGATATAGCGGCCCCGTCCGACGATCCCGAGATCTTCAGGGTCGGTTATTTGCGGCGGCGCGTTCCCGTAGCGGGCCGCAAAAGCTGGGTCGAAATCAGTGAAGGTGGACTGCCAGCGGGTTTTCCAACCGTGCATGGATGCGGCCCCCGAATGCCGAACCAGACCGGAGGAGATCCCCCAGACATAGGTGTAAACGACATCGGCCTGCTGTTTTACCTCGGCGACCGTTGCCGCATTGGCAGCCTTGGTCGCGGCCTCATGGGCAGCGGTAGTCATCTCTAGGATGGCGGCAACGTGGCCACCGATGACGGTGCGATAGCCGCAGGCGGTCGCTAGAATGGCCATCAGGACAATTGTCAGCAGTCGAGTCATGAGTCAACTCTATGTTAGGACCCGAACGAGACTACCCAAGTGGGTTACTCACGCCAACCCCTACTCCGATTCAGACGTCCAGCTCGACTACGGAGCCGCGTGGCTGGATGGCGCTGCCCGTATGACAGTATCATCTGCGCAGGTGTCTTCTTCGAGCAGAAACACTTTCTGAAATAACGAACTGCTTGAGTGAAGGGGATCACGGCGTGACGACTTCTACTCCATTGTTGGCTATCACTGGATGCGTCCGGGGGCGCGTTCAGGGCGTAAGCTTCAGATATTCGATGCAGCACCAGGCAACGGAGCTCGGCGTTACCGGCTGGGTGAGAAACCTTCCGGATCGGTCCGTTCAATTTCACGCCGAAGGTCTACCCGATGCGGTGGAATCGCTGATGAGTTGGTGCAAAAAAGGTCCGGCGTTGGCGCGAATCGATGAAGTTGCGGCGGACGCTTGCGATGTTTGTCGGTTCGAATCGTTTGAGATCCTTCCCTGACTCCGCACTTCTTCACAACTGCCCCAAAAATCTGACCCACCCCCCACGTTTCGTCCGAATTGCTTCCATAACCCCAAACGGGGACTATATGGATTCAGGAGGGTTACCCATGAATAGACGTAACGCGATGCAACTCAGTGTAATCATCCCGTTGCTGCTGGCAATTTCGGCCTGCGGAACGGGAAGTGAAGGTACCACGCAACTGGCAAGCACCCACACGCACCCCAACTTCAGTGGAACCTACGATGTTTCCACGCTAACGCCGTTAACGCGCCCGAAAGAGTTCGGCGACAATCTCGAACTGACGCCCGAGCAGGCCAATGCAATCGTTGAAAAAAATCGTCAGCGGGTGGCCGATCGAACCCAGAACCGGGGACCCGTAACCAGTGCCCCACCGGCAGGTGGCGCGCCACCGATCGGTATCGGTGACGAATTCCGCGAGAACAGCGGCGCCGGCAACGTAGGCGGTTACAACAACTTCTGGGTCGACCCCGGTTCGGATGTTTTCATGGTTGACGGCAAATTTCGCACTTCCATCATCATCGACCCGAAAAACGGCCAGATGCCGAAGATGACCGAAGCGACGATGACTCGATTGATGGCGCGGCGTAAGTTGCGACGCCCGAACGACGGAACCGCGTGGTGGCTGGACGTTGCAGGAGACGGACCCTATGACGGTCCGGAAATGTTAGGCATCTCCGAGCGTTGTATCCTCGGATTCACAGGGTCGACGCCGACATTTCCGAGCCTGTACAACAACTTCAAACGCATCGTGCAGACCGAAGACTACGTGATGATATTGATCGAGATGGTGCACGACGCCCGCATCGTGCGCATGAATTCGGAACATCCGCCGGGGAATGTGACCAAGTGGCTGGGCGACTCCATCGGCTGGTGGGAAGGTGACACCCTCGTCATCGACACGACCAACTTCCATCCTCTGTCCCGCCCAGGACGTTTGGGATCGGTAAACGCGCATGTCGTCGAGCGATTTTCCAAAAATGACGACGGCAATCTGAACTACACGTTTACCGTGGAAGACCCCTCGGTGTGGGAGGAGCCCTGGACCGGGGAGTACATCTGGCGTGCGAGCGATCAAAAAGTCTACGAGTACGCGTGCCATGAAGGCAATTACGCCATGCCCGGCATCCTCAAAGGAGCCCGGTTGCTGGAAGCAGAAAAGCGGGACGCCTTGATTTCGAGCGACGCCGTCTGACTGCCTGAACCGGATGGAACTGATTCTGATACGCCACGGTCTGCCCGAACGCCAGGAACTCGAAAACGGCCGGGCAGACCCACCGCTTTCAGACACGGGTCACCGCCAGGCAACGCTCGTGGCCAACTGGCTTAACCCGGTAAGTATCGATGCGGTGTATTCGAGCCCCATGGCTCGCGCCCGACAAACGGCCGATCCCTATGTCGAACTGACTGGTAATGCGGCCGTGATCCGCGACGGTCTCGAAGAGTTCGGACGGGAAGCGTCGAGCTACATTCCCGTGGAGCAACTTAAACAAGAAAACTATGAAGCCTGGCAGGCTCTCGCCACCGACTTCGCAAGCGAATCGGAGCTCGGCCTGGACGCATTCGGCGCCACCGTTGTTGGCGCCATGGAAGAGATCATCGGTTCACACAAGAGCCAGACCGCGGTGGTGTTCTGTCATGGCGGAGTGATCAACGCCTGGGCGAGCCACGTCCTCGGGATCACGACTCGCATGTTTTTTGAACCTGTTTACACGAGCGTCCATCGGTTTTTGTGTGCGAGCACCGGGGAGCGCAACATCGTCAGCTTGAATGAAACCGCTCACCTCAGGGATTTTTGATTTCTCGAAAACAAGAATCGCATCTTCCGTTCTTATATGAAGGTGCTGCTTAACAAGGGAGTTCGAGCGTGCGTACACGCCTGTCAACGACCGACGCACCACACGTCCTGGAAGTAGGCGGTAAAGCGGCATCGTTAATCCGCCTTAGTCAGGGCGGCTTCCGGGTTCCCGAAGGAAATGTGCTGACGACCGCGTTTTTTACTGCCTGGATCTGGCAGATCGAGTCCAGCGAGTTGTGGCGCACTATCATCGCGATCCTCACCACCAGTCGCACACGTGTACCAAATCCTGATGAACGCGAACAGCTTGCGCACGCTTGTGAAGAGATCAAACAGTTCGCGGCCAATTTGTCGTTTGATACCGAGCAGCGGGGCGTCCTCGAGGAGATCCGAACCGAACTCGACAATGGAAAATTCGCCGTACGCTCATCTTCGCCTGAGGAAGATCTGGCAGGTGCTTCCTTTGCGGGTATGTACGAAACGGTGTTGAACGTCGCGCCGGAGACCCTCGACTGTGCCGTGCGGACCTGTTTCCGATCCTGTCTCGACGCCCGCGTGCTGCTCTATAAGCGCCAGATGCAATTGGTGAACCTCTCGCCAGCCATTGCGGTGATCATTCAGTGCCAGGTGGATAGCGCCATTTCCGGCGTTGCGTTCTCTTTGAACCCGCTCACCAACGACTTCGATGAAGTATTGATCAATGCAAGCTGGGGGTTAGGCGAAGCGCTGGTCTCCGGCGGGATTACGCCCGACACCGTGGTGGTGAACAAGGTCACGGGCACGGTGATCGAGAACCGTCCCGGTGACAAGGGTGGGGACCGTCCCACCGAGACCTGTCTGGACGCCGAGCAGATTGACGAGTTGACGGAAACCGTGAAGCGCATCGAAGCGCTCTATGACGAACCCGTCGATGTGGAATGGGCAATCGCAGGTGGCGAGCTTCATGTTCTGCAAGCCCGACCGATTACCGCCTTCATACCGCTCGCCAAAGAACTGCAGAGTAAGCCCGGCGCGCCAAGATCTCTGTACATGGATGGCGCATTAACCGATGGCTTGACAATCAGCGGCCCCATCTCGGCGATCACGCTCGATACCTTCATGATGATTTATCGGCTCATGTTCGGCTACATGCTCGGCATTGAAGAAAACAAATTCGATTTCGATCGAGCCGGGTTGCCTTTTCACGGATCTCGCCCCTACATAAATCTCTCGATGTTCCTGCATCTGATGGGCAGCGGTAAGGCAATCGCCAAACAGGCCGAGTCAACAAACGCTTTAATGGTCGAAATTCTGCTTTCCTGCGATCTGGATCGATATCGGCCTGCCAAGCCACCTCAGCAGTTCCGAATATTCACGCTGGTGCGATACCTGCCACGAGTTCTCTGGCGGCTGCGTACGATATTCAAATGGGTGCTGAAGCCATTGCGGCGCCAACGTTTTCTGGCCACTTATACCGAAGTGCTGGCGGAGTTCGAAACATGGGTCAGCCAGCCAATCGATTATTCCCAATCACTCGGCGAGGCGGTAAGAGACTGGAACGTGCAGGTAGGCCTCACCTCCATGATGTCGACCGGACCCGCGCTCATCTATTTCATCTATATGGGGACAGAGCGAATCAAGCGCTTGATCGATGAGAAATCTCCCGAACAGGTCGCGCTCGCCGACGCTATCTGCCGGGGCTATCCGGACGATCAGGTGGTACAGATGGGTATGAAGATATTCGATCTCTCGACTTTATTGCCCGCGAGCGAGTTTGCTGATCTCGATGTGCTGCTGGCAAAAATCAACAGCCGGGAATTGCCTGAAACGTTCATGACGACATGGGATGCGTTCATCAAAGAATTCGGTTGCCGTGGACCTCTTGAAATGGAACTTGCCAATCCAGGGTATGGCGAAGATCCCATGTTGGCCCTGCGACAGATTGCGATGATCGCCACCTCTTCCGGGAGTTTTAATCCCCACGATATGCAGCGAAAACTCGTCGCAGAGCGTGAAAGCGCGTACCAGAAACTCTTGATGATGTTACCCCGGGGCAGGCGTACACGTTTGTCTCATGCTTACCAGAACATCCTGCGCTATTCGGGATCACGGGAGTTGATCAAACACCACATGATGCAGGTGAACGAGCGGATACGAAAACGTCTATTACGCTCGGCGGACGACTTTATAGCGGCCGGTCGCCTGGACTCGAGGGACCAGATTTTTGATTTGACCATGGCCGACATCGACCGCGGGACCCAGGATGAGGATTTTGATCTCCGCGCCATCGCGCAGACCCGGGGCGCACCTTACCGAAAGTTGAAAGCACAGGTTCGCCACTTCCCGATGGCTATCGATTCGCGCGGCCGGATCCTGCGTCCGGAGCGCAAAAACCAAGATGGGGTGTTAACGGGAACAGGTGTCTCGCCGGGAGTCGTACGCGGACCTGTCAAAGTGCTGAACGACCCATTCGAGAAGGATGTTCTGGCCGGCGACATACTGGTTGCCGTTACCACGGACCCGGGATGGACACCTCTTTTCATCAATGCTGCCGCGGTGTTACTCGAGATCGGCGGTGAGTTACAGCACGGTGCGCTGGTGGCACGCGAATACGGAAAGCCCTGCGTGGTGGGCATATCCGACATCACTACGCTCCTTCACGACGGCCAGACGGTGGAAGTGGACGGCAATACCGGAACGGTACGCGTCATTGAAACCGCGGAGGTTTAGTAATGGCGAAGCCTTGAAACGTGAACCTGCGATAATCCAGAAAACCGTACCCACACGAACCACATCGTGCGAGATGAGGATAAGGCGAAGGAACCGCGCGGCGGTGAGGACTGGAAGATGATCGGATTCCTCGCTTACGTTATCGAGCGCGTCGGCGACTTCCTCGATGCCGGAGTGGATGAGTTCATATTGCAGTCGATTCCGAATAACCCGACGGTTTACGAAGAACTCGAGGTGGAGATCTTCAGCGCGATTGCCTGACAATTCATGGACACGCTGTTTTGCTTCCCGCCAGGCTAGGACCAGAACAAAATAACGGCGATCAAGACGAGCATTACCCCAACAACTTTTATCCACAATCGTTGCGACTCGACGCTCACCGGAGGTTCGACCCGCATGATCAACCGATACCCCCCATCCGCGAGGGTCTCAATGAATCTGGGTTCGGGGTCGTCGTCGCCAAGCCTGGAGCGCAGAAGCGAGATGTTATGAGATAACGCCTCAGTAGAAACGAGGCGGTCTTTCCACGCCGCTTCGGGGAACTCGTCTCGCGTCACCACATTCCCCGACCGCTCGGCCAGACACACGAGCACTGCCATCAGTTCTGGCTCCAGGCTGATTCGTGTCTCTTCCCGCGTTAATACGAGTTTGTGTGGATCGGCTTCCCAGCCGCCAATCCGAAATCCTTTTTCGAGCCTGAAGTTCACGGATGTTCTTTGTCGATTGTCTCGAAACTCGAGTCTATCGCGACGGAGGGCTTTTGTCGGGTTGTTTGGGGGACCCGGGGGAGCAAATTTGTCAGATCGTCGTACCGCGCAGGACGCGCATTTCCAGCCGAGTTGGATTGCTACGGACTTCTGAGGTCCTTGGGAAGTCTCAGGTCGGAAACCAAGCCGACCCAGTTCATCGCTCGCAGCAGTAACCAGGTCAGGTCTATCTGCCACCAGCGCAGCCCGTGGCGAGCTGAGAGAGGAAACTGGTGGTGATTGTTGTGCCAGCCCTCGCCAAACGCGACCAGGCCAACAAAAAAGTTGTTGGTACTGGAGTCGTCGGTTTCGTATGCCCGTGAACCCCAGGTATGGCAAACAGAGTTCACCATGAACGTCGCGTGCCACAACAATACCGTGCAGATAAAGAAACCCCATATCACCAGTTGGGCGCCCGAAGTTCCCCAGGCGGGATTGAGAGCATCGAGACCGGCACCGAGCGCATAGAGCACGACTATCTGCACCAGCACTATCCAGACATAGTAGCGCTGGAGAAATTTCAGCTCCGCAAAGCGGTACAGGTCCCTCGTGTTGGCGCCGCTTTCCATGAATGCTTCATTCGTCATCATCCAGCCCATATGAGATTTCCAGAACCCTTGAGTCTTCGGCGAATGGATGTCTTTGTCGGTTTCGGTATCACGATGATGAGAACGATGGTGCGACACCCACCACAACGGTCCGCCTTCCATTGCCATACAACCCGCGAGAGCAAACAGAAACTGCATGACGCGGCTGGTTTTGAAGGACCGATGGGCCAGCAGTCGATGATAACCGCCAGTGACTCCCAACCCTCTGCCGACGTACATGACGACCAGAACGATGATTGCCGGGGTGCTCACGCCGGTGTAGAACACGGCAAAACACCCGAGATGAAGCGTCAGCATCACCGTCGCCACCGCATAAACACTGGGATTTGTCGTAGATTCGCTCAAAGGGCTACTCAGATCCTATAGTCGGTCTTTCGAGGCGCCCAGCCTAAAGGCTTTGTGGCGCAGTGCAAGTAGAAATACATGGCGCGAAAAACCAATCCAAACCCCCAATTCCATCGGCGGGCGCTCCTCGACCCTGAAATCGCACCCGCGGAGCGGCTAAAATATCCACCTGGGAGAAAACCGGAGGAGCAAGTGCGACAAGAAGGCGACTCATTCGCCGAAAACCCGGAACTGAATGGCTCTGACAGCCTGATCGTGGTATCAGGCTGCTCTGGCGGGGGTAAGTCCACCCTTATCCGTGAACTGGCAAAACGGGGATATGACACGCAACCGGAAGCCGGGCGACAGATCGTCAAGGAGCAACTACATATCGGTGGCGATGCTCTGCCCTGGGCAGACAAAATGAAATTTATCGAATTATGCGTGTCCAGATCGGTGTACTTCTACAACAACGCGACATCTGGGGGGAAACCAACGGTGTTTGACCGCTCGATCATCGAATTCGCATCGGGTTATGCAGCCCTTGGCATCGACCTACCTCAGAGTCTAGCTGCAGCAGTCAGACGTCACCGCTACGCAAGGCGGGTGTTCTTTACCCCTCCATGGGAGGCGCTTTTCGCCAACGACGAGGAACGGCGACATTCGTTTGCCACCGCTGTCGCCGAGTACGAATCTCTTCTGAGCGGTTATAAAACCTACGGTTACGAAATAGTAGTGATCCCCAAAACGAGCGTATCTGAGCGGGCGGATTTTTTCGAAGAGCAGTTGCTCGGCTAACTGACTATCTATCTCTACTGAGGCGTTAGATGTTTCGAGCCATACGTTATCTGATCGTTTTATCCATGGTGTTGGCAATGGGGGTTACGGGCGTCTATCTAGGATCTTCCTCGCTGATCGGCCTGTTGGCACCCCGGTTTGCGGAAACGTTGGGCGTGGATGAAATCTCGATCAGGACCGGCCGGCCCGGTCTCGACTCCATAGAAATCGAATCCTTTCTGGTACGGTCAAAAGGTGTAGAAGTCGTGGGGTCTTACGGAAAACTAACCTACGATCTCCGTGAGTTGCTGGAAGGGAAATTCCAGTCCTTGCGGTTCACGACAATAGACGTGACGATCAATCCGGATACCGCTCATCTGATGGATACCCCCGACTCGAGTGATCCGCCTCACCCGGCTGCCATGTTCGCAATGGTCCCCGTAACCGAGTTGATCATCGATGTTCTGACGCTTTCCGTTCCGCGCCTCGGCTTTCTGGGCCAGGGTGCGTTGCGACTCGCTAACGGCGGGCTTGCCTTCGACATGAACGGTGTGGAGCCGATGCAGGCCGAACGCTTCAAGGTGGAGGGCAGGCTAGATCACACCGGGGCTGTTCACGCGCGTTTTCTCGACCTGAATTCCCTTGATCATCCATTCCTCATCGTCAACTCGACCGTCAACCCGGTGGCCGTAGCGGAGCAGGTCACCATCGACATGGAATTCGAACTCACCGACTACGCGCTGCAGCTTGCAAGTGAACTCACCGGCATCCCGCCAGGCAAAGGAACGCTGAAGGGAAACGTTCACACGGAACTGCCTTGGCCTGTGACCGACACCACATTCGACAACGTAGTCATGAACGGTACTTTCGATCTCAACTGGCAGGACGCCGAAGATCGCATGCGGTTGCGCAACCTGCGCGGAGATTTTGTCGGGCAACTCGGCTCGATCGACGCGGTGCTGACGGGAGGTGAGATCGAAGTCGGCGGGTCGTTATTGTCTATGACATTTCCATCCAGCTATCCGGTCACGTACCGAAACGGGGCGATCACCATGGGTCCCGGGATGGCCTTCACGATGGCCATCGGAGACTCAACCTTAGACGGCACGCTACGCTCCCTCGAGGCTCAGGTGAAATCAGCGCTGAGGGTCGATCTCGATGCGGACCTGAGTGCAACCGGGTTCGATCTGGCGACCCATGGCCGAGCCATCGTACATGCTGAAGCGAGCCCCGACGGTGAACGCCTCGCCGGAAAGGTTACCTGGATGTTCGGCGCTATCGAGCTAACCACAACGTTCAGCCATCACTTTGACCAGGGGAGCGGGCGTCTGTCAGCCAATCAGGAAATACCCGTCAACCGGTCGCTGCTGGCGGGCATATTTGAAAACTGGAACCTTCCCTTTGACGTAACCGCCGGTCGGGTCAGTGCCGAGCTGGATCTGTCCTGGGCTCGAGATGAACCTGTACAAGGCACAGTCTCGCTGGCCATGTCTCAGTTAGACGGCGCGTATGACGACTATTCCTTCGATGGCATCTCGGGCAATCTGCTCGTTCGCCTGGGGGAAGCCGGCCTCGAACTCGCGCATTCGACCATTGCCATCGACCACGCAGACATCGGCTTGGATTTGACCGACATATCACTCGAAACCGCGTGGCGCGAGGATGTTTTGATGATAGAAGGCTTGGAGATGAAACTGCTGGGGGGAAGGGCAACTTTCGATTCCATGACATTCGACAGCAATCATCCGGCAACCCGGGTCGAGGTGGAACTTATCGGGCTCAGTCTTGCCGAAGTGTTAGCGCTGGAAGGAGACAGCATCAAAGGCAGCGGCGTATTGAGCGGCCGGCTTCCCATCAAGATCAGCAACGGTCTGGTCAGCATGACGAACGGGACACTCAGCGCCGAGCAAGGCGGTACGATTCAGCTTTCGACGGACCTTGGCGTCTCCACGGGACAACTGGGGCTCGATTTTGCGATGCAGGCTTTGACCAATTTCAGCTACAGTAAACTGGACGTCAGCGCCGATTACGCTGAGAACGGAGATCTCAGCCTCACCGTGAATTTACAAGGCACGAACCCTGAAGTGGAAAAAGGTCGACCCATCGTTTACAACCTCACCATCAACGAGAACATTCCCGCGTTACTGGAATCATTGCGGGCCCAACGTGGGATCATCGATAGGATAGAACGTAAAATTTTATCAACACAAGGCTGAACAATATGGAGAAAATCGGTTTGCTCAGATCGAGTATCGCTACCGTCGCGCTTGTCGCTCTCTTTGCGTGTACACCTACCGTGAAGATTTCGACGGACGAGCCCATTACCATTAATCTGAACGTGAACATCAAACACGAAATTCTTGTGAAGGTAGACAGGGATCTCGATGTTCTGTTCGACAAAGACAGCGAGTTGTTTTAGTTATGAATCGCACAATCAAAGTTTTGCTCCTTCTGGCGGGGCTGCTCGTTTCCGCAGTCACAATTGCGGCCGACATCAACTCAGCGAAAAGCCAGGGGTTGATAGGGGAGCGCGCAGACGGTTATCTGGGCGTAGTCGAGAAGAGAGCGGCCGGCGATGTCAAAGCCCTGGTAAGAGACATCAATGCCAAGCGACGCGCCCAGTATGAACGCATCGCTACAAAAAACGGCCTTTCGCGCCAGGAAGTGGAGTCGTTGAGTGGCAAGAAGACCATCGCGAAAACCGTGGCGGGTGGCTGGATTTACCGCACCCGATGGGAGAAGAAGTAGCTGGCAGCTCGTGCTCTCAAGGATCGCGACCCCGCGTTTTCCGCCAAACCGTCACGGCTAACATGCGTGTTCCAGTCAATGTATACTGTCCCGCTAGATTCCTGAGGAGGCTTCTCATGCGGCATCTTTGCGTATTTCTCGCGTTCCTGACGCTGTCTAGTACGGCTTGGGCGCTCAAGGTGAACGATCGGGTCGATAACTTCGAACTGCTCGACCAAACCGGCGCCTCTCACGAGCTCTACTATCTCTCGGACGCCAAGGCGGTGGTTATCATGACCCACGGCAACGGATGTAGTGCCGTGCGCGATGTGATGCCGCAATTCAAGGCGGTTCGCGCCGCATACGAGGGCAAGGGCGTCGAATTCCTGATGATCAACTCGAACCTCGGCGACAGCCGCGAAGCGATCGTGGCAGACGCACTGGAGCTTGAGATAGACACGCCCATCCTCATGGACGAAACACAGATCATCGGCGAGTCGTTGGGATTAACCCGCACCGCGGAGGTGTTGGTGATCAACACCGGCAACTGGCAGTTGGCTTATCGAGGTTCGCCCGGCGAACTCGAAAACACCCTGGACAGCCTGCTTGCCGGTGAGGCTGTCGAAGTAACGCAAACCGAAGCGCCCGGTTGCGAGATCAATTTCCCGAACCAGGCAAGCCAGAGCGAACATGCGCAAATATCTTACGCCGAGCACGTTGCACCGATTCTCATCAAAAATTGTGTGAGCTGTCACCGCGAGGGCGGTATCGGTCCCTGGGCAATGTCCGACTACAACATGGTGCGCGGTTTCTCGCCCATGATGCGTGAAGTTATTCGCACGAAGCGCATGCCCCCATGGCACGCGGACCCCGCCCACGGTAAATTCAGCAACGACCGTTCGATGAGCAACAAGGAGATTCAAACGCTCGTACATTGGATCGAGGCTGGCTCACCGCGTGGTGACGGCCCGGATGTGCTTGCCGAATATCGACCCGGCTGGCCGGAATGGTCCCTCGGAGTACCAGATCTCGTCATCGACATCCCCGCCTACGAAATCCCGGCAACGGGCGTGGTCCCGTATCAGTTCCCGACGGTAACAAACCCGCTCGATCATGACGTGTGGATAAGCGCGGGCGAGATCCTGCCGGGTAGTCGAGCAACCTTACATCACGTCATCACCCGCTTTTATCTTCCTGATCCCAATGCCAAAGGTAACCCGCGTTTTGGTCGACGGGGTGGTGGGCTCGCGGGTTATGTGCCCGGTACAACCGCCCGGGTGTATCCGGACGACACCGGAACATTGTTACCAGCGGGCGCCACGATTCGTTTTCAGATGCACTACACACCGAACGGCAAAGCGGTCGTCGACCAATCGCGCATCGGTCTGTATTTCCACGACGAGCCACCGAAGTACAAACTCGCCGGTACCGCCCTGGTGAATACCAAGATCTTGATTCCCGCAAATACCAAGGCTCATACCGAGTCGAAGTCACAAGTCATGAAACGCGACGTGCTGCTCTACAGCCTGTTGCCCCACTCGCACTTCCGCGGTGTGGCTTCTAATTTTGTTGCCTACTACCCCGACGGCACCGAAGAGATTCTGTTATCTGTACCGGCTTACGACTTCAACTGGCAAACCAGCTATATATTGGAAGAACCGAAAAAACTCCCGGCTGGTACCAAAGTGGTCCATAGCACCACCTGGGACAACTCGGCACAAAATCCCGCCAATCCGGATCCGAACCGCGATGTGCCATGGGGCCAGCAATCGTGGGATGAGATGTTGTTCGGCGCAATGTCGTTCCGCTATCTGGACGAAGTTGCAAGTGACAGCGCCGTAGGCGTTGCACAATTCCAGGGGGCGGCCGGCAGCGAGTAGTTGTGATTCAAGTTGGGCCTGCGTAGCAGGCCCAACCGCCCTCCCTCTTCTGGAATCTTCAACTCAAACGTTTCGCGCCCTTCGGGATTGATGTTGAACTACCTCAGCGGCACCATACCCACTTCGTAATACGCTTCTGAGGATGATCACATGAGCGTTGCAGAAGATCTTAAAAGCGTCTCCAGCGAACAATACGGAAACGAAACTCAGTACCGGGATCATCTCCTGGAGATGTACAAGACTTACCTCGAGATGGCTGACAGGATTAGTCAGCGCCGCCAGTCCGCCAACTCGTTTTATCTATCGCTGAACACCGCAATCATCGGACTAATCGGTTATGTACAGCTGGGTAGACCGACGGAACATTCGCTTTACTGGCTTGTCGCAATTGCCGGAGCGATTATTTCTTACCTGTGGTATCGACAAATTCGATCGTATAAGGACATGAATTCCGGCAAGTTCAAAGTCGTTCACGAGCTGGAAACCTACCTGCCCGTCTGCCCCTACGACGCGGAATGGACCGCGCTGGGCGAGGGTAAAAATCCCGATCTTTATCTACCATTCACCGTTGTCGAGCTGAGAGTACCTTTCGTCTTCATGGCTATCCACCTTTCCGTGATTGTGGTCGCCCTGACACCCATCGTTATTGAAGTATTGTTTTCGTAGCACCGGTACCGCAACAAGACTAACGCTCAAGCGAACGTAAATTTTTCTTTCAATCGCAGATTCGCCGATAGTGACGGCCCAGTTGGAGTCAGCCTGCCTGATTCGAGTGTATGGCCGCGTAACGCAGTTCTCCAGCCTGGATTATTCATGAAGAAGCGTAGCGAGGTCGGGTCGCGGGCAATTCCCAAGCGAATTGCTAAGCAGTTTGCGAAGCAAACTGCCAGAGGGCAATTCCCAAGCGAATTGCTAAGCAGTTTGCGAAGCAAACTGCCAGAGGG
>SMVA01116057.1_pt1 | contig 26968 bp, 22 predicted proteins | sample 2456451 | NCBI WGS metagenome assembly SMVA01 (sample SAMN11095933, study PRJNA526329) | marine sediment metagenome | biome: Marine sediment; feature: Surficial sediment; material: Deep marine sediment; isolation source: Hadal surficial sediment | place: Pacific Ocean | collected 2014-05 | depth... | reverse complement strand
GCAATACGCTCCTCTTAGTGCATATGTTGGAGGATGAGGGGTATCAATCTCTAGTGGTCGTTAATGATTCGAAAAAGGCCCTGGATTTATATTTTGAGATTCATCCCGATTTGGTATTGCTTGATCTCTATATGCCGCCGCCAGATGGATTCGAAATCATGCGACAGTTGATGGAACGAGATTCGGGATCTTATGTGCCGATTCTGGTTTTGACGGCCTTGCGGGATGACCAAACCCGACTGCGGGCGTTGAGCAGTGGCGCCAAGGATTTTATCAACAAGCCGTTCGATTTAATGGAGGCCCGCATTCGCATCAAAAATTTGTTGGAAATGAGATTGCTCCATCAAAAAGCCTTGGATCAAAATTATAATCTGGAAAAAAAAGTGAAAGCCCGTACTGCGGAACTGGAACAAACGATGAAAGAATTGTCCGATTTTACCTACATCGCATCGCATGATTTACAGGAACCTTTGCGGAAAATCACGACTTTCGGAGACCGCCTCCAGCAAAAGTATGAGTCGGCTCTGGGACTCCAGGGGCTCGATTATATACAGCGCATGCAGAAATCGGCGGAGAGAATGAGTGCCTTAATTGACGCGCTACTGGATTTCTCCCGGATCACCACCGATGCCCGGTTATTTGAAACCATAGACTTGCAAGAGGTTTTGCAAAATGTTTTATCAGATTTGGAATTACAGATTGAAACCTCCGAAGGCATTGTGGAGGCAAAACCTTTGCCCAGCATAGAGGCCGATAAAATTCAGATGGGCCAGCTGTTTCAAAACCTTATTTCGAATGGCCTCAAATACCGTAGGGAAGGAGTTCCGCCGCGGATCACCATCAAGAATAAGCTGATTCAGGAAAACCTGCTGGAAATCCGGGTCGAGGACAATGGGATCGGCTTTGACGAAAAGTATTTGAACAGAATATTCAAACCGTTTGAACGCCTGCATGGTATTGGAGTGTTTGAAGGCACCGGTATGGGACTGTCGATCTGCCAAAAAATTGTTTTATGCCATAAAGGCAGCATAACCGCGCAAAGTGTTTTAGGGCAGGGATCCACCTTCATCGTCACCCTGCCTGTCCGGGTTGGATGATGCCGGCCAAGCGGCCTCTGGTATGAGATAGACTCGTCTAAAAATCGCCGCAGAGCCGCTGTTTTTGAATGTAACTTTAAGATGGATCACATGAACTTGATGACCAGATCGGCCTGAAACCTTTGGCGGTCGTCTTTAAGTCCGGTCTCCACCTGGGTGTTGTAGTAAGTGAAGTTCAGCGCCACGCCCTGGGCCAGGCCGATGTCCACACCCATTTCACTGCCCCTGGAGTTGGTGCCGCCGCCATGGAAATCGGAGTGGGTGAACGCATCCACCACGGCATCGGCTGCCACCACCCGGTAGGAGTAACGCACCCGCCAATCCCCTACCTGCCCGGGCGGGCTGATCCCGGTCAGGAGGGCGTCGTGCTGGCTGAAAAATACCAGGCGCACTTGCAATGTTCGCATTTCGATTTGGAGGACGGCCAAGTCCGGCTCACCATGAGTTTTGGGATCAGTCAATTCGATCCGGAAAATGAGAGTGCTGTGGCCCACCGTTATGCGCGCGAAAGAATCGTTGGGCAAAGTGAAATCATCCGGGAAAAGCAATGCCATTTCCATTGGGTGGATAAATTTCCCCAAATTCCAAAGCGGGTTGGTTTTGTTTAATAAATTAGAAGCTTGTCATGGTTGAAAGATCGAAAAAGACTGATGAAGCACTTAAGCGCAATAATCAGTTGCTGGCCATTGCCAAGAAAATTGTTGACATCCACCAAGGAACCATTGAAGTCGACAGCGTGGTCGGCAATGCTCCACCTTCTCCGTTTTTCTTCCTCTAACCGAGACTGTGTGAACCCACTCCTTGGCCCGCGGCCCCTTGCCCGGATTTAGAAATCAATCTGGAAACGGAACTGATAGATACTCAAGGTTCCGGCATCCAGGGCGGTCACGCCTCCGCTAACCACATCAGAACGCACGTAGTTGAACATGACCCGGCTTTGCGGATTGAGATACCAGTTGACCCCGAAAGTGATGTCGTCCATTTCCCCGCCATTGGCGGCTCCGGTGGGATCGCCATCATTCAGGTCGATATTGGAATAACGCAGTGCCACTTCCCAGGCGCCCCAGCCACCCTCGCCGTCAAAAAAGCGGTGGGGTTGGACTCTATACCGAAAATCCCGTATTTGGTATTGTAATGTCGGTGCTCCCCGGTGATAAAATAACTCGCTTGCACGTAAAAGCCGGAGTAATCCACATCCGGCGTTCCAGCAGGTTTGCTGACGCTGACGAAAGTATGTTCGCCCTGCAAACTGAACGGACCGTAAACACCGGCCAGCTCAAAAGTATATCGGTTGATGTTCTCGACCGGCTGGGGTCCCGTATCGACCGGATGGAATGAGGTGAGGTTGGCTTCCGGTCGGGCTCTGAAATGGGTCAAGTTGTCTTTCCCCTGGTCTTCCAAACCATAAGAAAATCCAAGATGGATCAGTTGTTTACCCTTGTCCTGATACCAGGGCCGGCCGGTCAGGCGGAGACTGAAATTCACCGCGCCGGGACTGTTATCAAAGTTGGAGACGGGCGGCGCTGTACCGGCGCTATCAAAGAACACCCCCGTGCTCCAGGTGATCCGTCTATCCAGTGCGGGGCTGAAGATTCCCACACCCAGACCACGGGCCGGGGAAAAGAAGTTCATCAGGGAGCGTTCCATGAACATGATGTATTTGGAGCTGGTCATATTTTCCAGAGACCAGAACTCCTTGTGATGACCGACCCGGAAAGCGCCCACCAGCGGAAGTTTGATCAGTTCAATATACACGTCCCTGAAACCCGGTTCTTCGCCGCTACTGGGCGTGCTACCGGTACTGTCACTGGTGCTGGCGAAATCGTATTCGGCCCTAAACAGAATCTTGTTATATAGCAGACCGGCCATAAAAATACGGGCCCTGCGGAGTTCGGCGCCGGAGGTCTGGTCGCCATCTTCAAAAGAAGTCTTAAACGTATTGTCCGCATCAAAAATGGCGAAATCCATCATGATGCGTCCGCCCACCTGAAACTTGAACTGCTTGTCCTTGGTCATCATTTTGAGACCATTATGATAACGGACGACCAATTCGTTATGCTCCGACTCGGATAGTGCCGGTTGAATCATCCCTCCCCAGGAAAACAATCCCAATACGCTCCAACTGACTAGTTTTTTAACAGTCACGCTTATCCTCCTTTGGGTTCTTTCATGTACATAACGAGAATATTTTGGAAGGGATTTGTTGGATTGGAATGGGACGAATAATTGCTTTTGTTGCGAGCTGATTTATTATAGATATTTTTTTTCCTATATCAATATTATTGACAACTTTCCGGTGGAATAATACATTGATCGGCGTTAGTTTTGGCAGTAGCTCCATTCAATACACTCACTCCCAATCAGCGGAACCAAGCATGTTGCCGGAATGGATCGAAAATCGAATCAAGGTGGAAAGCAGCAAAGCCGATTTAAAAGGCGCTGACCTCAGCCACCAAAAGTTGATGCAGGCCAAACTGGACCATGCCAACCTGGAAGAGGCCGATTTGAGCTACTCCTATCTGCTCTGTGCCGACTTGCGGGGCGCCAACCTGCGTGAAGCCGATCTCACCAGCGCCGTACTCAGCGAGGCCGACCTCAACGGCGCCGATCTCACCGATGCCGAATTCACCGATGCTTACCTTCACGGGGCGGACCTTAGAAACACCATCAACCTCACCTGCGACCAGCTGGAGTTGGCCTACCTCGACAAGACCACCCAATTGCCCGACACCATCCAACTCACCTGGACCTCCGACACCACTTTCACGTGCCATGAATGAGTCCAGCCGGCGAAGCGCCGGAGCTAACGGGCCAAACTCTGCCCGGCCTCAATAATTATTGGCATGATTCTCAAAGGTTAGCCTTTTGCTTCTCCCGCCAAGGGCAAAGGTCCTCGGAAAATTTAGCCGGTGCCGTTATAAAGGCGTGACACCGGCGTAGGATATTCCCGTCAGGTGGGCCATGTCCCGCTTCCAGGTAGTCAGATCGTCCACGTTCAGTTGCTCCAGCCGCGTGTGTCCACAGGCCCGCGCCAACACCTTCATCAATTGCACCGAGGCGTCGAAAAACCGGGCCAGCTGTTCGGCGGATTGGTCGATGATCAGCCGCGCTCTAAGGTGCGGCTTTTGCGTGGCAATGCCGACCGGGCAGTTGTTGGTGTGGCAGGCCCGCATGCCGATACAGCCGATGGCCTGAATCGCGGCGTTTGATAAGGCGACCGCGTCCGCTCCCAGCGCCAGGGCCTTGGTGAAATCGGCGGGAGTCCGCAAGCCGCCGGTGATGATCAAAGTGACGTCCTGCCGGTGCAGTCCATCGAGGTGCCGCCGGGCCCGTGCCAGCGCCGGGATGGTGGGCACGGAAATATTGTCGCGAAAAATCAGCGGCGCCGCTCCGGTGCCGCCGCCGCGTCCATCGAGGATGATGTAATCGACGCCGATATCCAGCGCCGTGTCGATGTCCCTTTCAATGTGCTGAGCCGATAGTTTGTAGCCGATGGGAATGCCGCCGGTCGCCTGCCGCACCTCGTTCGCAAAATCGCGGAACCGTGACGGTTCCGTCCAATCCACAAAGCGCGGTGGCGACACCGCCGGTTCGCCCTCCTGCAAGCCCCGCACCTGGGCAATCTTGCTGGTGACCTTGGGGCCGGGTAAATGCCCACCGGTTCCGGTTTTGGCGCCTTGGCCGCCCTTGAAATGAAACGCCTGGCAGAGCTGGACTTTATCCATGGAATAGCCGAACCGGCCGGAAGCTAGTTCGTAAAAATAGCGGGAGTTGGCTTGCTGTTCCTCGGGGAGCATGCCGCCTTCGCCGGAGCAGATGCCGGTGCCGGCCATTTCCGCCCCCCGCGCCAGAGCGATTTTGGCTTCCTCGGACAGCGCCCCAAAACTCATGTCAGAAACAAAAAGAGGGATCGACAGGCGCAAAGGTTTTTTGCTGTTGGGACCGATCACCACCTCGGTAGCGACTGCGGCATCGTCCAATTGCGGCAATTTGGAAATTTGCGCGGTGAGAATTTGGATGTCGTCCCAGGCCGGAAGCTCGTCATGCGGGACGCCCATCGCCGCCACCGGTCCATGATGCCCCAGCTGGGAGAGTCCGTCCTGGGCCAGCTTCTGGATGAGGGCAACGTGCGGTTCCTGGGAGGTGCCTTCCAGGTCGGCGTAAAGCCCCAGGTAGCCTTCCCGATCATAAGCTTGGGGATGGTCCTTTTCCCAGGCGATGATTTCTTCTTCATCGACCAGGACTTGGCCTTGCTCCATCCAGGAATTGAACAGCGGCAGGGCCTCGTCGTTGTTGTATTCGCTGATGCCGGTGTCGTATCGAAAATCCCAGCCGTGCACACCGCATATTATATTATCGCCTTGCACCGATCCATCGGCCAGCAGAGCCCCGCGATGGGGACAGCGCCCGTACAAAACCGAAACCCGGTCGTCAAAACGAACGATCACCAGATCAACGTTGGCGACCAGAGCATAAACCGGAGTGCGGTCCTTGAGTTGATTCCAATTCGCTACGGGGACTTTATTCATGGTTGCTCCTCACAGGATTATCTTTGTTCAATGGACAGGATCAGGAAAACATGCAGACGATTTTGCCTGTTAATCCATGGCGGGTCAACCGCAAAGCAACCCTCTTGGAAGGGAGAATTTTGCATAACCCGAAAACTTTGGATCAGTCCCGATAGCTTCGATGGGAGACCGATGTGTCCCCCCTTCTCCGAAGGGGGCTAGGGGGCTTGTTCCTGGGTGTCGTTGCCTCATGAATGAGGCAACACAAAAAATGACACTTATACAAAGCTCTCCTTGGAGGGGCCGTGAACTATGGGGTTGTTGCGACGCGGACCAGAGGTTAAAGTAGTGAGTCGCAGGCATTAAACTATTCAGGAAGGTGAGCATGAAATCTTCGCAATCGGCGGTGGTGCTGGTGGGGCATGGCGGTTTGCCCAAGGATTGTCCGCGGGACTTGGTCCAGAAATTTAAAAAGCTGGAAAGCCAGCGCCGGGCGTCCGGTCAACCGCCTTCGCGGGAAGAAGTGGAGCTCGACCGGCAAATCCGGGAATGGCCGCGCACTCCGGAAACCGATCCCTATCAGGCCGGGTTGTTGGCGCTGGCCGGCAAGCTGGCGCCCTTGTTGAAGGGTGTCCGGTTGGTGGTGGCTTATAATGAATTTTGCGCCCCCGATGTGCCGCGGGCCGTCGAGAAACTCATCGCAGAGGGGGTGGGAACCATCACCGTGGTGCCGACCATGATGACACCTGGCGGATCGCATTCCGAGGTGGAGATCCCCGAAATCATCGCCGCCCTGCGTGCCCGCCACCCGAAAATTCATTTGAACTATGCCTGGCCGTTCGATCTGGAAAAGCTGGCTGAAATGCTGGTGTCCCACCTCAATCAATTTTAGTGCGGGCCGGACAGCCCGTCTAAATCCAGTCGTCGAGGTCGAACTGTTCAATGCATTCCGGACTTCGCATGTCCATGTACAGGTCGGATTGATCGAAATTGAAGCTGAAACCCTGCAATCGCTCGCAGGAAATTCCCGCCTCTTCGATTTTTTTCTGGTTGGCGGCGAGTTCTTCGCTATTTTTGTATTCCAAGACCACGACAAACCCGGTGGCGGCTTTAAATTTTAAAATGTAACGGTCGTCTAACATCGTCTTTCACAATTGCACAATCCAATTCCACATTCAACACCTGGTTTAACATTCTTCAATTTTTTTGTTGGACCTTAAATTATATTTAGAGGCTTCCTTCGCGGCCTGAATCCGTTACAATGGAAATTAATGAACCCATTGAATTTCATGGTTTTGGACCTTTTTCGACGAAAACGTGGCGACTCCTAAAAAAAAATCTGGAAGCTGTTTGTGGCGTACGGATGTGGACGGTCCCGTCCGGTGCATCGATTTTTCCGCAACCGATCATTGGGCCGCTGTCGGGTTTGGCAACGGGGATGTGCAGGCGATCAACCCCAACGGCAAGGTGGTTTGGGAGCATAATGTCGGTCCGGCGGTTTTGCAGGTTCGCATTCTGCCGGTAAAAAAAAGAATCGTAGTCTTGAATGAGTACAGTCGGTTGATGGCTTTTGATTACTCCGGCAGGGAGGTTTTTAATAAAGGGTTCAAATCCTATTGGACGTCTTTTGAAATCCAGTCCGGGAATATCATTCTGTGGGGTTGGAAATCGCCGCCTCTCAAACTGAACTTCAACGGCAAAATAATTCAGAAACTGCCGATCCCGCATCCCTGGCGGCGGCTCAAGGCCGCCTCAAGAAAGAATCGATTTTGGGTCGTCCACAACGAAATTTGCCTGGGGCTGTATGATTCGGAAGGCACCAACTTATGGTTGGTCAACCACCCCACGAACATCGACCTTTCGCGGACCCATCCCTCTGACATTGAATTGGACGATTCGGGAAATATTTTGGCGGTCGCCTGTCAGGATCGGGGTGTCTACATCTATAATGGCGAAAACCAAACCCTCAAACATATCGATCTGGATAAAAATGTAACGCATGTGGCGGTCAGCGGCGATGGTAAAACTCTGCTGATAACGGATCCGTTCAAGCATGTGCGGATGGTGTCGAGCGAAGCGCATGTGTTGTGGGAGACGGATCTCGATTCCAATGTCGAAATTTGCCGGATCGATCAGCAAGGCACGCGCATCCTGTTGTACGAAAACAATGGGATGTTGTCTTGTTATAAATTCCTGCAGGGAACGGAACAACGTGCGGAATTTCTGGAACTGACCGATTTCGCGGAGGTTTCCGATAAAAAAGAAATCTGGCAGGTGCCCAGTCCGCGTTCAGGCGGCCGGGGCAGTGGCACCGTCCATATTTCGGGCAACGGTCAATGCGTGGTTTATGGCGAAAGAAAACGTTTTCAGGTTTTTGATTTTTCCGGCAAGTCGATTTGGACGAAAACGTTCATGACCGCGTTCGAAGATATCTTTGTCACTCAGGGGGGTAAGAAAGTCTTTCTTGCCAATGCCAATGAAGTGTTTATTTTGGATACCGAAACCCTGCGGGAAAGCCGTGTCGCTTTCTATGGCACGGGAATCAAGCGGCTGGGCATCGATCCGGCGGGAGCCTGTTTTCTGGTGCACGAAAAAGGTGGCGCGTTGAAGATGATTTCCGGCCAGGGAAAACCCCTCTGGTCCGGTTCGATCAGCAAGGACATTCACCAACTGCAGATCCATCATAAATTACGTTGCGCGGTATTTCGCGGAGCGCCCAAGACGGTCTATGCGTTGAATTTAAAAAATGGCGGTGTGAACCACACGGTGCTGGGCGGACCGATCACTTGTTTGCAGATGACCCCGGACGGAATTTACGTCGGTGGGGAAATGGGCCGCTGTCATGCGCTCGATTTCAACTGTAAAGTGAAATGGAAGTTTCAGGCCACCGGACCCATTCGGGAAATCATTCCTCTGAAAAAGTGGATCGCTTTCCGGGGCGATCAAGGCAACGTATATTTCTGCAACCGGCAGGGTGAGCTGGAGTGTGAATATCAATTGCACCACTCACGCTCGGTATTGACCCAGGTCGAAAAAGATATTCTGGAGATCGTGCCGGACCGGGAATCGATTTCCTGCTACAAGGTAGTGACCGGCGAGCGCGTTTGGAAGCAACGCATGACCGGCGCCATTCAATCCGTTGCGGTCAGCGCATCCAGCAACCGCATGGCGATCCTCGATTCAAAGTTCATTCACTATTATCAGTTGATTCATGATCCGTCGCAACCGGAAGCGAGAGGGTCTTATCTTGAATTTTAAAACAGGGATGTGAACCATGAACGAACTTAAACAACAGCTGATCTTGTGCATCCGGGCACGCTATCCCATTTTGTATCTGGTGACTTGGGAAGAAGACCGGGCGCAGGAATTGCTGGCGGAAATTGGCGCCGCCACCCAAAAGAAAGTGATCACATGGAGTTTGTCCATGGGGTTCGATCCCAAGCAGGACGGATTAAAAAAAGACGCGCAGATCCAGGACGTGCTGAGGTACATTGAGGACTCCACCGAAAAAGCGATTTTTGTATTGCAGGATATTCATCCTTTCCTGGAAAAAGAACTCATCGTCAGGCAACTGCGCGATTTGGCCCGCAACCTGAAAAGAAGTTATAAAACGATTGTTCTGGTTTCCCCGGTCCTTAAAATTCCGCCAGAGTTGGAGAAGGACTTCACGGTGTACGATCTGCCTTTGCCCGATGCCAGGGAGTTGACCGCGGTCCTGAACAATTTGTTGGCGCCTTACCGCGAATCCAAAAAAATTGAGATCGATTTGAGCCCGGACCTCGTGGAAAAAGTGGTGCAGGCGACTTTGGGGCTCACCAAAAACGAAGCCGAAAACGTTTATGCCAAGGCGCTGATCACCAATCGCAAATTCGGCTGGGAGGATCTGCCGGCCATCATTTCTGAAAAAAAACAATTGATCCGGAAATCCGGCATCCTCGACTTCATCGGCTTGTCCACCACTCTGGACGAGGTGGGGGGCATGGGCCGGCTCAAGGACTGGTTGAATCAGCGCTCCACCGCCTTCAGTGCCAGGGCCCGCGCATACGGTTTGCCGGAACCGAAAGGCCTGCTCATGCTGGGTGTGCAGGGCTGCGGCAAGAGCCTGGCCGCCAGAGCCATCGCCGCCGAATGGAGCCTGCCGCTCCTGCGCCTGGATGTGGGGAAAATTTTCAATTCCTTCATCGGCAATTCCGAGGAAAACATGCGCAAGGCCATCTCGCTGGCCGAGGCGATGAGCCCCACCGTGTTGTGGCTCGATGAAATCGAAAAGGGGTTTTCCGGAACCCAGAGTTCGGGGTCGGTGGATTCCGGAACCACTTCGCGGGTGTTCGCTACCTTTCTCACCTGGATGCAGGAAAAAACCAAGCCGGTGTTTGTCATCGCCACCGCCAATGACATTGAAAGCCTGCCGCCGGAACTTCTGCGCAAGGGCCGGTTCGATGAAATATTTTTCATCGATCTGCCGCGATCGGAGGAACGCAGGAAGATTTTTGAAATTCACATTCAATTGAAGAAGAGGGACACGGCGGCCTACGACATCGACCGCTTGGCCACGGAGGCGGACAAATTCAGCGGCGCCGAAATCGAGCAGGCCATTTTGTCCGCCATGTACCGGGCTTATGCGGAGGATCGGGAATTCACCACCGAGGACATTTCCAAATGCATCCAGGAAACCGTGCCACTGGCCGTAACCGCCAGCGAAAAGATTGACTATTTGCGGGATTGGGCCAGCCACCGGGCACGCCCGGCTTCCTGAAAAGGCATTGCCTTTTGCGGACGGCGGGAGGATATTAATAATAGGAAGGCGGCTATGAAAGCTCTTGTTCTCGATGTCAAACGAAATGAATGGGAAACCACCGAAGGGATGGTGCACACTTCGGTGGCGGAGCCGGAGCTGGATGAGGGCAAAAATCCAGAGGACGCGAGCCGGGTTCTCATCCGCCCCCGCTTCACCGGATTTTGCGGGTCCGACAAGAGCATTTGGTACCGTCGCGCGTTCAAGGAAATGATTTTTGATTCGCTGGAGAGCAACGGACATCTCCACCGGGTCTGCGGCCATGAACTGTTTGGTGAAGTGGTGGCGGTGGGCAGTTACGCCGCCAAGTTCTACGGCTACAAACCGGGCGATCTGGTGTCCACCGAATCGCACATCTTCTGTGGACGCTGTCACCAATGCAAAATCGGCGACGCTCATGTCTGCGCCAACCATCTGATCATCGGAATTTCCACCGACGGCTGTTTTGCCGAGTTGATTAAACTGCCCGCCAAAGAATTGTGGCGCACCGACCCGGACCGCATTCGGCCGGAAGTGGCGGCCATTCAGGATCCCCTGGGAAACGCCGTGCATGCTTGCAGTCGGGTCGACTTGCGGGGCCGGACGGTCGCTATATTCGGATGCGGCACCATCGGCCTGTTTTCAATTCTGGTGGCGCGCACCATGGGGGCGACGACCATTATCGCTATTGACCCCAATGCCAAAAACCTCCAGCTGGCCGAGCGGCTGGGTGTGGATTTGCCGCTGAAAGTCGCCAGGTCCACGGGCACAAAAAGCGTCGCTCCCGATCCGGAGGTGGTTGCTAAAATCAAGCAAACCTGTTTCGGCGAAGGCGTTGATGTGGCGTTGGAGATGTCGGGCAGTAATCAGGCCCTGAACACGGCCATCCTGGCCACCCGTGCCGGCGGGGATGTGATCCTGTTTGGACTGTCAGCGGGCGACTTCATCATCACTGATTTTCAGCAGATCATCATGCACGGCAAAACCCTCCACAGCGTTGTCGGGCGCAAAGTGTTCCAGACCTGGTTCATCATGAGCAACTTACTGCAATCCAAAGGCCACGACTTTCAGGATAAAATTTATGATGTGATCCTGAACAAAGGGGAGGGCACCCTGTTTCCCTTCAATAAATTTAAAATGGAAACGTTTGAACAGGCTTTTCAAAATCACCCCAAAATTATTTTAAAATACTAAAGCCTGTTCATATTTGTGCGGAGGTGAAACCATGAGAGAGGATCTGTTGGGATACATCCAATCCGAACTGGCAGACATCCGGCAAGCGGGGTTGTACAAGAACGAACGTGTTTTACTTTCTCCGCAACAAACCCACCTGCAAGTCGCCGAGGGCGAGGTCCTGAATTTTTGTGCCAACAATTACCTCGGGCTGGCCAACCATCCGGAATTGATTGAGGCGGGCAAAAAGGCCTTGGATCGGTACGGATTCGGCATGGCCTCCGTGCGGTTCATCTGCGGCACCCACGAAATCCACAAACAGCTGGAGGACCGGATTTCCCGCTTTCTGGGAATGGAAGATACGATTCTCTATTCTTCCTGCTTCGACGCCAATGCGGGTCTCTTTGAAGCCTTGTTGAACGAGCAGGACGCGATCATCAGTGATCGCCTCAATCATGCCAGCATCATCGACGGCACCCGGTTGTGTAAGGCGGCGCGGTTCCGTTACAACCATGCGGATATGGGGCACCTCGAGACCCAGCTCCAGCGGGCGGCAAAATCCCGCTTCAAACTGATCGCCACCGACGGCGTGTTCAGCATGGATGGCGATGTGGCCCCGCTAGGGGAAATCTGCCAGTTGGCGGAAGCGTATGGCGCCTGGGTGATGGTAGACGATTCTCACGCCACCGGGTTTTTTGGCGACACCGGGCGGGGAAGCATTGAATATCGCAAGGTTATGGGACGGGTTTCGATCATCACCTCAACCTTTGGCAAGGCCCTGGGTGGGTCGTCCGGCGGATTCACCAGTGGGGCCGGAGAGGTGGTCCAACTGTTGCGGCAACGGTCGCGGCCCTATCTCTTTTCCAACACGCTGTCCCCGGTGGTGGCCGCAGTTTCTTTAAAAGCCATTGAAATTATTGAACGCTCCCCAGACTTGTTGCAAAAGCTCAGGGACAATACCGCCGGCTTTCGCGAGCAGATGGCGGCGGCCGGGTTCAGCTTGCCACCGGGAGACCATCCCATCATTCCCATTATGCTGGGGGACGCGGCCGTCGCCCGGCAAATGGCAGAAAACCTTTTAAAGGAAGGTGTTTATGTGATCGGGTTCAGTTTTCCTGTGGTTCCCAAGGGAGCCGCCCGGATTCGCCTGCAAATTTCATCGGCGCATAATAAACAAGACATTGAGCGGGCGGTCGCGGCCTTCACCAAGGTCCGTGACACCATGAATCTGCCTTCCCGTTGACCTAAGTTCGGGGCGTCCGCCCGAAATTCTGAGTTTACCTCCAGCATAAAAATAAAGTGTATTTTTTGTATTTATAAAAAATGGGTGGTCTTTTATATTTTCGTTTTTTATTCGTCTATTTTCCTTTAAGTAATCCATGGTGAGGCGAATGGATGAAACTGTTGAGAGACCCGGTGGCTGGTTTTTCTCAACAAGGATCAAGCCCGGTTGCCGTTTTTTCGGGCAGGGGGTGTAACTCTTCAATTTTTAACCCTTAAATGCTCCCCATAACAGGTGATGAAAAAACTTGCTGATGTTGTCGTTGGATTATAAAAAAATTAATTTATTTAAAAACAGCAACGTTTTATAAGAGATTATTTTTTTAAAAAATTATTTTTATAAATTTGGATTTTCAATATTGAAAATAATTTTTTAAAAAGATTAAAAATATTTTTTTACGATAATTTCTTTCCATTTTTTTTTTGTTGTGAGAAAATTCCCCGATCAAACTAACATCTAACGTAGGGTCTCAATTTTATTTAAGCCGCTGGGTTTGTTTAATTCGTGTGCTTAAAAAATTCTTAATTTAATTAGACAATCCATTCAATACGGAAAAGATAATTATTCAATGTAAATTTTTTTCGGATATTTTTTCCCCAGGCGTGCGGGCAAACCCCATAAAAAATTGGCAGAGTATTTAGTGTCCGAGCTTAGGGTTGGTTCGCACTTATCGGACGATGGGGCGGGCATTACAGGAATATCAAATTAAGGATTTTCTTATGAATAACGCATCATTTGCCCATGGCAACGGCAAAAAGCCCAGATATCTGAATAAATTGGAGCAGATTCCTCAGCTGAGCCAGGGCGAAGTGAAGGACCTCAATGAGGTTACCGACCAGTTTGTTTTTCGCACCAACGATTACTATCAATCTTTGATCGATTGGGACGACCCGGAGGATCCGATCCGCAAAATTGTCATGCCGGAAACTGGCGAATTGGAAGATTGGGGCCGACTCGATGCTTCCGATGAGGAGAGTTACACGGTGGCCAAAGGAGTGGAGCATAAATACAGTTCCACCGCGCTCTTATTGGTGAATGAAGTTTGCGCCGCCTATTGCCGTTTCTGTTTTCGCAAACGCCTGTTCATGGATGACAACGAAGAAGTCACCAAGGACATATCGGAGGGATTGGAATATATTAACGCGCACCCTGAAATCAACAATGTGTTGTTGACCGGCGGCGATCCCTTGATCATGTCCACCTCCAAGTTAGAACCGATAATTCGTAAAGTCAGGGAAGTGGACCATGTGAACATCATACGCATCGGCACCAAGATTCCGGCGTTCAATCCCATGCGGATTTACAACGATCCTTCCCTCAAGGCAATGCTTGAGAAGTACAGCACGCCGGAAAAACGAATCTACATCATGGCGCATTTCAATCATCCCCGGGAGCTGACACCGGAGGCCATCCGGTGTTTGGAGTTTTTGCTGAAGGCGGGCGCCATCGTGGTCAACCAGACGCCGTTGATCGCCGGTGTGAATGACAACGCCCAGGTGTTGGGTGAGTTGTTCAACAAATTGTCTTTTATCGGGGTGCCGCCTTATTACGTTTTTCAATGCCGGCCAACGCTTGGCAATAAAATTTATGTCACGCCTGTGGAACAAGCTTACGAGATTTTTGAAACCGCCCGGACCGGTTGCTCCGGTTTGGCGAAGCGTGCCCGGTTTGTGATGTCGCATAGCACCGGAAAAATAGAAATCGTCGGCCTCACGCAGGAGCATATTTACTTCAAGTACCAACGTGCCGCCAAAGCCAAAGACGGTTCCCGGTTTCTGGTGTTCAAGCGCAATCCCAACGCTTATTGGTTCGACGATTACGTGGAAGCGGTGGACGATTACAGCCTCGGGGACTCGGCCAGCGATTCCCGCCAAACATCATTTGATATTCTGGAATACGTCTGAGAACAGTTGAAGCGCGCCATCCACTGGCTTAGGATGGGTAGCCGGTGACTTCGGTAAGATCAGCGTCTTTCAGGTTGGTGTTGGCGAGTTTGGCTTGAGTGAGATCGGCTTGAAAAAGTTTGGCGCCCGCCAGGTTGGCGTCGGTGAGATCCGCCTGGGTAAAATCCACATGGTCGAGTTCGGATCGGTGGAGGTCGGCGCCTTTCAGATTTGTTGCGACACAGGAGGCTCCCTTGAGACGAACGCCCGCGAGATCGCTCCCTTCCAGGTTGGCCTTATCGAGTTTTGCTTTCCTTAAGTTGGCTCCTGCAAGAAAGACCTTTTTCAGTGAAGCGCCTTCCAGAACGCCTTCCTGAATATTGGCCCGGCTGAGATCAGCGCCGTCCAGATTGGCCCCGGTAAAATCCACTCCTTCGAGATTGGCGTCGCTGAGATCCACTCCCGTGAGGTCGGCCAGGCCCAGTTTGCCGCGGCTGAGGTTGGCGCCGCGCAGGCGGCCGTCTTTTAAATTTGAGCCGTTCAATTTGATGCGGTTCATTTGCGCGCCATCGAGCTGAACCTGATTGAGGTTGGCGCCATTGAGATCGGCAATGTCCATTTGCGCTTCGCTCAGGTCGGACTGGGTGAGGTCGGCACGCCGCAGAATAGCACCGCTCAGTTTGACACGGCTGAGGTCGGCCTGGATGATTTTGGCTTCGGTGAGGTCGGCTCCGGTCATATCGCTCCGGGTGAGTCGGGCGTTTTTAAAGTTGGCCCCGAACATTTTGGCTCCTTTAATCTCAGCCCGCACCAGCGTGGCATTGCTGAAATCTGTTTCGTAAAAGATACCCATACTGAGTTTGGAATCGGAGAGATCGGCGCCGCTCAGATTGGCGGTTTTAAAATTGGAACGGGACAGGTCGGCTCCGCTCATCTTTGCGCCTGCCAGATTGGCTTTAAAAAAGTCGGCCTTGATGATTTTGGCGTTGATCATATTGGCATCGGTGAGGTTGGCTTCACGCAGGACGGTCCGCCGTATATCGGCGTCCTCTAAATTGGCCCGGCTCATTTGGGCTCCGTTCAGTTGGGCGTCGTTGAGGATGCTACCGCTCAAATCCGCTTCCGTGAGGTCGACCTCATTCAGATTGCTTCCGGTAAGATCCGATTCGTTGAGATTGGTTCCGATCAGCTTGGACTGACTGATATCGGCGCCATAAAAATTTAAATGAGACAGGTCCAATCCTGAAAGGTCCAGGTTTTTAAGAGTCGGGGCGGGGTCTTCCTCTTTCTCTTCCTCTTCCTCTTCCTTTTTCTCCTCTTCTTCTTCCTTTTCCTCTGCATCCGCCGGCTCGGCCTCATCCTGTTCCTCGTCGTCGTCGGAGTTCTCCGCTTCATCCGAATCCACGGCCTCTCCCTCTTCTTCCTCTCCCTCTTCTTCCGCTCTCTCTTTTTCCTCTTCTTCCTGCTCGGATAATTTTTTGAGCTGGTTCAAGATTTCTTCAACTTCTTCCCGAGTTAAATCTGCCATCGTTTGGTTTCCTGTCGATCAATACTCAATAGTAAAATTGTGGGTGTGGTGAAGCCATCCTAAAGTTTTTCCGGAGCGGACACAAGGTAGAACGATATATTACGGGTAAAAAGAACGCAAGAGCTAAGATGCCTTTAAACGTGCTAATTCATAGGCAGGCATATTTGTTGGTGAACAGGGTAGTGATTTGGCGCAAGGGGGAGTCGAGAATCCGGTACACCTCATCGACGATGCGGTCGGGAATTTCACGATAAAACGCGTGGGCGATGGCACCGGCGATGCAGGCGATGGTGTCGCTGTCGCCGCCGATGGAAACCGCTTTGCGTATGGCATCCTCGAAATCATCGGATTCCAGGAAAGCGGTGATCGCCTGCGGCACGGATCCCTGGCAGGAGGCGTCGAATTGATAGGTTTCCCGAATGGCGTCGAGCGGTTGATCCAATGCATACTGAAATTCGGAAGTGATGAATTGGGCGATGTCGGGTTTGCTTTTTCCGGTGCGGGCCAGAAACACCGCCGCGGCTGTGGCTTGCGCTCCTTTGATGCCCTCGATATGGTTGTGCGTGACCGCGGCGCTGGCCTGGGCTTTTGCCAGGACCTCTGCCAGCGAGTCGTAGGCGAACCCCACCGGGCTGACCCGCATGGCGGCGCCGTTGCCGAAACTGTTGTAGGGATCGCGGCTGGACGAGGACGCCCATTGCAGAAACCGCGGCCCGTATCCGGCGGTGGGATAGTTCGTGTAATACTGCTTCAGCTTGTCCACGAAATCGGTCCCGTATAAAATGCTGTCCGCCAGGGCCACGGTCAGGACCGTATCGTCGGTGAACCGGCAGTCGGCATGAAACAGGGCAAACTCTGTGGTTTTGATGTTGTGCGCCTCAAACCTGGAACCAATGATGTCGCCTGCGAGTGCTCCCAGCATGATTTTTCTCTTGTTCAGGGTCAGGCACCCATCCTCTCAAATCCCCGGCTTGCCGTCAATTTTTGGGTGAGGAATGTCCTATAATAATGAGGCGCCGGAGCATCCTGTAATTTTCATAACCCGGTCATCCGCCGGGAATTTGACCACTTGTCCTATGAGTCTCAGCTATGCCGCCCATTGAAAAACCATTATTGATTTATGACGGAGATTGTCAATTGTGCACGCGTCTTGTCCGGCGGGGGCAACATATTACGAAGGACCGAGTCGATTACGCGCCGTTTCAGGAGACGGCTCCGCGTTTTCCAGAGATAGCCCAGGCAAGGTTCGAGGCCTCCGTCCAATTGGTTTTGCCTTCGGGGGAAATTTTTGAAGGAGCGGAAGCCGTGTTCCGGACTCTGGCGATGGTTCCCGGACGAGGCAGGGCTCTCCGTTGCTATCGCAAAATTCCCGGCTTTGCCTGGCTTTCGGAGGTGGGCTATCGTTGGGTATCCAGAAACAGAAAAACCATTTCGGCATGGACTCGCTGGCTGTAAAATTTGGCCAAGCGTCTTGCCAGCAAATAAATTATGGCAGGAGGTGTAAAAATTCAAGTGAGGTATAATAAAGGCAAAGCTACATTTGAATTTTCACCAATTTGCAATTAGGAAGGGCTAAATAGGATGTCGGTTCTGGAAGATGAGTTCGGCGATATTCTGCAGAAAGCGCGCGACGGCAAAGCCTGGTCCGCGAATGATCTGGCAGAGGCGGTGGCGACGCCAGTGGCGGATATCCGCCGGATGGAACAATACGAATTGATCCCGGACGATGCCGCCATCCTAAAAATCGCGGAGGCTTTGGATTTGCATGGCCCGGCGCTCCAGGCCATCGCGCATCAAACCTGGATGCCGCAAGCGTCCCAGCCCGATCCGGAGTTCGAGATGACCTGTCTCAACGTTTTCATGGGAACTTACCCGGTGAAATGTTATTTGATCCAGTGCCGGGAAACCGGCGCCACGGCTATTGTCGATACCGGCGCCAATCCCGAAGCCCTCATTAAAAAAGCGGGGGAGTTGAATCGGGTGCCTTCAAAAATTTTGCTCACCCATGCGCACCCCGATCACGCCGGTGGACTGGATGCTCTGGACCAGGCTTACAACTGCCCTGCCTGGATCGGTACCGGGGAGCCACAGCCGCGCGGCAGTCGGGATTTGAAGTTTGTTCAGGATGGCGATCGGATTGAACTGGGTCATCTAAATATTGAGGTCTTGTCGACGCCGGGGCATACGGCGGGCGGTGTGTCGTATAAAATCAACAAGACCATTTTCTCCGGCGATTGTATTTTTGCCGGTTCCATGGGGCGCGCCAATTCCTCCTGGCAGGATTTGTTCCAATCCATCGTTGGCAAACTGTTTTCATATTCCGACGACACCCGCCTGCATCCGGGGCACGGTCCCGCCACCACCGTCGGTGAAGAAAAACAGCACAACCCATTTTTCTTTGGGAAAGCCTGACGCCGAAAGCCCTCCTGATCTCAGGCCAGGCAGAACTCTGGCAAAAAATGTCGATTAATGCTTGAAAAACTCTCCTCCCGACCCCATATTGGAAATATGGATCCGGAAAAAGTCAATTACCACTACACGGACGATCTGCCGCTCCCCGCCCATGCCGACACCAAAGTGTTGGTCACCGGGGCCAGCGGTTATGTAGGCCGACGCCTGATTCCCGAGTTGGTGGGCCGTGGCTATCGGGTGCGGTGCATGCTTCGCAACAAGAGTTTTCCCGCAATTCTTTCTCATCCCAACCTGGAGTACGCGTACGCCGACGGGATCCACAAGGCTGAATTGCGTTTGGCCATGCAGGGCATGGATGTGGTTTATTACCTGATTCACAGCATGCGGTTGGATGAGCGCAAGTTCCAGCAAACCGACAAAGCCGTCGCCCAAAACTTCCGGGAAGTCGCCGAAGAATGCGGCATCAAAAAAATAATTTATTTGGGAGGATTGGGAGAGACCAGCCAACAATTATCGGCGCATTTGCGGAGCCGCATCGAGGTGGGGTCCGTGTTGTCGGAGGGTTCCATTCCAGTCATTAGCCTGCGCGCGGCCATTATTCTTGGAACCGGAAGCGCTTCTTATGAGTTGCTGAAATCCATGGTCCTGCATACCCGATGGATTCCATTTTTACCGGAGTTCAATTCCCGGGTCCAGCCCATCGCCGTTCGCGATGTCATCAAATATCTGGTGGGAGTGCTGGAAGCGGAAAACCTGACGACGCGCGAATACTCCATTGGCGGTCAGGATGTCATGACCTATCAGGAATTGATCAGCCGGTTTGCCTCACTCCTGAATAAAAAGGTGCGCTTTTTTAATGTGTCGTGGGTGCCACTTCCGGTTTCCATTTCATGTCGGTTGTTTGCTTACTGGCTCCACTTTTTTATTTCGGTGCCGGTCAATATCACCAGCCTGCTGCTCGGCAGTCTGAAAACCGATGTGGTGTGTCCCAACGAGGACATCAAGGAAATCCTCCCCTTCGAGCCGATTGGGTTTGAGACCGCCGTCCGGCGGGCCTTGGAAAAAGAAAAAAGTTCGAAGGTGTACTCGCATTGGAGCGACGTTCCGCCGGAAAGCATGACGGAACTATTGCCGCTGTGCGAGTTTGAATCCTCGGATTTTATTGTGGAGGAGCATTCCATAGAAATTCCTGCGGACCCGGAAAAGGTTTTCGAAACCTTGTGTCGAATCGGCGGCCCCCATGGATGGGTCCACGGCAATTTCCTGTGGAAAATTCGCGGGTTCATTGATCGTTTGTTGGGTGGGGTGGGATTGCAACGGGGGCGGAGGGACCCGGAAAATCTGAGAATCGGGGATTCCGTGGATTTCTGGCGGGTGGAAAAACTGGACCTCAATAAGGAATTGCTCCTCCGAGCCGAATTGATTTCACCGGGATTGTCCTGGTTGCAGTTTGAATTGTACCCCGGAGAAAACGGCAACACCCGTTTAGCCCTTAGAGCTCACTTCATACCCGATCCTTTTTGGGGGCATATGTACTGGTTTTTTATGTCCAAATTCCACACCTACATCTTTAAAGGGATGCTGGATTATTTTTATAAAAAGTCGGTTCAGGCTTCCTCCTGAGAAGCCATGCCAACTTCAAAGGCCAACGATTGGCCGCTCCAGAATGGAGACACCGTATGCATTGTCGGCGGCGGTCCCGGCGGTGCGAGTTGTGCCCTGGCCATTAAACGCGAGGCCGAAAAGCTTGGCAAAGAAATCCGGGTTTTGGTTTTCGAGCAAAAGCGGTTCAATGAAGGCCGTCAATTCAATCAATGTATCGGTGTTCTCTCTCCCCCCCTGGAGGACATCCTGCGCGATCAACTGGGATTGGAATTGCCGGAATCGATGCTCCGGAAAAAAATTGAGGGGTATCATCTTCACTCCGATCGGATGGATCTGGCCCTGGATGGCAAGGAGCACGGCTCGACTTACGCGGTGAGCCGGTCGGAGTTTGATGAATTTTTGTTTAACCAGGCGGTTTCAGCCGGCGTGGAGATCAACCACAACCGGATCACCGGCATGGAAGTCGGCCCCCATGATGTTCTGGTTTATAGCGAAGGCCAAAACTGCCGCGCCGCGGTGGTGGTGGGGGCCTTCGGACTGGACGAAGGCACCGCTTGGATTTTTGAGCGGGCCACGCGGTATCGCCGCCCGGACTTTCTCAACACCATCATCACCCGGTTGTATCCCGGCCCGGATTTCCTGGACAGCCTGGGTCCCTGGATTCACGCTTTTCTGGTGTCCCGTAAGGGCATGGAGTTCGGGGCGGTCACCCCCAAGCACGACCACCTTTCCATCAACATCGCCGGACGCGCGGTGGCTTCCCCCATCATGGTGGAATTTTTGCGCTCGCCTCCGGTCCAAAAGCTTTTGCCGCCAAAGATACATAAGGAAAAACCGTTGAACTTTTTTAAGGGGAAGTTCCCCATTTCACCGGCAGGGAATTTGTTTGGAGATCGCTACGTGACCATCGGGGATGCGGCCGGATTGATCCGTCCGTTCAAAGGCAAAGGCATCAATTCTGCCTGTCTGACCGGAATTTACGCGGCCCGCTGTATGATGAATTTCGGGGTCTCCCGGAAAGCCTTTCAGAACTATATCCGGGATTGCGAGGAATTGACGGCGGATCTCTGGTATGGCCGCGCCATCCGCCTGTTGACCAATCTCAGCACGCGTTACGGGTTCATGGATCACATTTTGAATATTGCGGCACGCGACCCGTTATTTATGGAGGCGATGTTCAACATCGTTTCCGGCGAATTGCCCTACAAGCAGATATTCAAAAGCACTTTCTCTCCCCGTGTCGGGCTGAATTTTTCCCAGGAAATCTTTAAATACATATTCCGACAGCCCCTCGCCCGGCGGCTTTAAAAGAAATGATGAGAACCTGTGGATTTTTTAAAACCTCCGGTTGTTGAAAAAATAAGGGTGTGCTACTCTCACCCATCTCTAATTTTTCCTTGAAGGACCATGAGAAAATATTTACGCCTCGGCCTGCTGCTTTTGCCCTTGTTGATGTTATGGGGTTGTCCGCCCTCCCAATCTGCGAAGAAAATGCCACCGTTGTTTATAATCACTAACGCGTTGGATACCGGCAAGGAACCGTCTTTTCTGGTGACAAAAGATTTCGATTTGGATAAAAACCTCGACTTGGTGGTGCTCAACAGTGGGGACCACACATTTTCCTATTTTCGCGGCAATGGCGATGGCAGTTTTAAAGATCCTGTGGTTTTCAAAACCGGTGCGGACCCGATCTGCATTACGGTTGCCGATTTCAATACCGACGGTTTCCCGGATCTGGCGGAGCTCAACTATCGGGATCAGAGCGTCCAGATTTTTCTGAATACGGGGCATGGCGGATTTAAAAGTATGGGCGAGGTTCTCCATCCCGGAAAAATTCCGATCAATTTGGTCGCGGGGGATTTCAATGAAGACGGAATTCCCGACCTGGCGGTTTCCCTGCGGTATCATAAAGTGGCCATTCTAATAGGCAAAGGGGCGGGCTATTTTAATGACCCGGTCACAGTTCCCATGCGGGGTCAACCCACCGGATTGGTGATCGACGATTACAATGGGGATCAACACACCGATGTGGCGGTGGCCCTGGCCGGCTCCGGCAACGTGGGCGTTCAAATCCTGTGGGGAAAGGGGGATGGTCAATTCGAACCTTCCCAGCTGTTCCGCGGGGGTGGCCAGCCTCTCACAATTGTCAATATTGACGCCAATGGAGATGGTTGGACCGACCTGGTGACTTCCAGCAACTCCCTGCATGCCATGACCACGGTGATGAATAATGGCGATGGAACTTTTAAAAGTCTCCGTGATTTTGCCGCGGGCGAGTTTCCCAAGTTTGTGGCGGCATCCGATTTTGATGGGGATGGCAATGTTGATCTCGTCGTGTCCAATGCCACCCAAGACACGATTTCGGTGACTTTAGGGCGCGGCGACGGCACGTTTGTCTACCCGCCGGTCAATCATTATGTCGACGAATATCCGCAAGGCATTGCGGTTGGAGATTTTAACAAAGACAACCTGATGGATATCGCGGTTTCCTGCCGTGACAAGAATTTACTGTTGATCCTCACTAAAAAGAATCTTCAACGGGCTTCACTTCCCACAGCGTCCTGATTTTCGGGCCCGATGGCCATTTTAATAATTGAATCAAAAATATTTTCCCGGATAGTTTTTATATGAGTGAAGAGACCCATAAAAACGCAACGGAAAAGAATCGTTCCGGTATTTTCTCGGGATTAAAAAGAGGATTGGCCAAAACCCGGGATTCTCTGGCGGCCGGATTCGACAACGTCATTCATGGCAAAGCCCAGGTGGGACCCGAGCTGATGACGCGGATTGAAGAGTCTCTGCTGATTGCCGATGTGGGCATGGCCGCCACTCAGGACATTATGGCGGAGTTGAATCGGGAAGTGGGTGCGCAACGTCTCCGAACCCCGGACGCGGTGCAGGATCATTTGAAACATTTGATGACCCGGCAACTGAGCGCCAATCAATATGAGGGGGACGGAACGGAATCCACGCCGCAGGTGATTCTGGTCATCGGCGTCAATGGCTCGGGGAAAACGACGACCATCGGCAAGCTGGCGCAAAAGTGGCATCTGGCAGGCCAGCGGGTCCTGCTGGTGGCGGCGGACACCTTTCGGGCGGCGGCGGTGGATCAATTACAAGCCTGGGCGGACCGCGTGGGCATTCCGTGCATTCGTCAATCCAGCGGAGCCGATCCTTCGGCAGTGGCCTTCGATGGCGTTCAGGCCGGGTTGGCCAGAAATATGGATCGCGTCATTATTGACACCGCGGGTCGTTTGCAGACCAACCACAACTTAATGGAAGAATTAAAAAAGGTGAAGCGGGTGATCGGCAAGGTTTTACCGGGAGCGCCGCACGAAACGATTTTGGTCCTCGATGCCACCATTGGGCAAAACAGTCTTTCCCAGGCTAAATTATTTCATGAAGGTTTGCAAGTGGACAGCCTCATCATGACCAAACTCGACGGCACCGCCAAAGGTGGGGTGTTGTTGAATCTATCCAGAGAGATGAAACTGCCGATACGCTATATCGGTGTTGGGGAAAAACTGGAGGATTTGCAGGAGTTTGACGCCAAAATGTTTGTCGAAGCGCTGTTCGAAAATTAGTTCAAGTCGGTCGGGAGACCGCATTGCAGTGCCATCAAAAATAAACATTCACCGAAAAAATCCCCTCGTCACGATGCTCGATGCGGCGGTACTCCAGCCTCAAATCCAGATTTTGCGCTACTGAAAACCGTTGCCGAACCGAAAGCTGATAAGTCTCCGATTCATGGCCGAGCGGAAAACGTTTGTAATCTCCTGATATTTGCAAGCGCCAATCTTCCGTGAAGTCGATCAAGACGCCGCCCGTCGCTCCTCCGCCCAGCCGATAATTTTTTTCCAAATGCCCGGAAGTTTCACCGGTCACATCCACCATGGCAAAAAATAGAAAAGGAGATTGCCGACTGGACTTGTAGGAGTAACCGTAACCGCCGTTGCCTTTAAATGAATTGCAGTGATCGCAATCGATATCGGGGAGGGTGTAGAAACCCAGATTGAGCTTCCACGAGGGCTTGGTGAATATCGGGTCGTAGGGGGTCAGGGATATAATGTCTATCAGCCGGAAGCTGTAGAGCCGGTATTTTTTGGATTCATAATAGTAACGGAGCTTGAGATCGAAGAACAGGATTTGTGAATCCTTACCGTAACCCAGGTCTTTGGCCAAAATGTCATGCAGGGTGGGGCGATAACCGATCTCCTGGAACAGCTCATCATCGTTGAGTCCGAGGGCATACCGCACCCGGTCGGAGCCGTGCCCGAGTTCGGGGCGGGTTGAGAAAGCGATGACCTTCTGGTTAGGTTGTTTATACTTCAGCCGACTCCGTTCCAGCAAAATCGAATGGGAGATCAGCAGGGGCTGGTCCGGATTTTCTTTTTCCCTTTGCATGCCGATGTATTGCAGATAGTCGAGATAACTGTCCAATATGAGGGCTTTGGAAGGAACTGTCCGCTTCTGAAAGGCCTTATTTTTTACCAGCTCGGGATCGTCAACGATTCGGTGCAACCACTGCTTTTCCTCCGGCACCATTTTTTCCTTTTTACTTTTCATGCGGCTCAGGATGGAGGGGCGGTATTCGACCTTTGCCACCAGCCCTTCTTGTTCCATAAGTATTTTAATAGTCTGGGTTGGAAGAACCGAGTAAAAAAATTGATCGGTCAATTCAAGTTCCGGGTTGGCAACTTCCAGCAGAGATAGCAGGTGGTAGGAACAGTTTTCATCGAAATAATAATAATCGAAATAAGTGCCGCCGAGTTCCCAAAGGTGGAGTAGAAGAGTGTTCACCTGGTCCGGCGTCAGGTTGAGTTCGTATTCCCATAAATCCCGGCTCTCCCAATTGCTGTATTCCTGGACCTTGATGTAATAAGGAAACACCGTGAAGGTGCCATGAAACAAACCCACCAGGCCTTTTAGAGCGTAGAGAACGGCGTTGGTGGTGTCCGGGTTGGCCGCATAGTTCACTCCGTAATTGAGGAGTTTGCCCCGTTTGTCTAGATGGTCGCTGTCGATGCGTAACAAGGTGTGGCCGAACATGGAGGCCGGATTGCTCATATAAGAGGAAGCGAAGATCAGCGTGATTTTTTTTGAATCCAATTGCTTGAGCCAATTTTGAAGGCGGACACAGGGTTGTTCGGGCAGTTGCCGGGGGTCAAAAGCAAGTTCTTTTTTCAGCCATTTATAACGGGCGGGAAAGTTGCATTGGGGATGTTCTGCCTTGCCTTGCAGGTTCTCTGGATTTTTAAAAAAACTTTTGAGGGTGGCGGCGAGCTCGGCCCCAGGATCGGTTTTTCCATTGGGAGCGATAAAAAACGCCCTGCCATCGGCCTCGCTGGTGAAGCCGTTGAAAAGATTTGTTTTATAATGTCCCAGTCGGCGCCAGCTTTTTTTCTCCGACAGTTGTTCCTGTTGCGCCTGCTGGACAAGCATTTTTAAATAGGGATTTTTGACTGGAGCCGCGGCATGAACCGGCGTGTGCAGGATAAAACCAAAAATGATCGAAAGGCCAATGAGGTGAATTCGGATCGCAGGCAAGAGGGTTAGTTTCGGAGAAAAAATAAAATTAAAAAGGATGCCAACGCAACATTGAGATGCGTTGGCATCCTTGGGATCACATGTTTTGGTGTTAGCCCATCACGGCAACGCAGGATTTGGACAGCGTAGCGTGATTCGCCAATTGGCTTTGCAGATGGATCAGCATTTCGTTGGGCGATGTCGTATCGCTTGTCACGATGCTTCCAAAGTTATCCTGAACCAGAGAGCCGAACTCATTACGGGTGTCTTGCGAACAGCCGAACAACCCGGCGAGAGTTTCGAGGTTTTCACCTTCACCCACAGCCATTTCCCTGACAATACTGGAATAGTTCTTCTGGGCAAAGATTTCACGTTCCTTATCCAACATAACCAGGCCTTCAGGGCTACAATTGGATGTTCCCGTGGTGATGCCAAAAGTCTGGCTTCCAAAAGTTCCATTTGTGGTCGAGGCCAAAACCTGGACAGGGCCGCCCTCATTGCCAAACACGAGAGAACCCAATCCGCAACCAGCATCGCCATACCCGGCGGCAAAAACCGAGTTGGAAAAACTAGCCGTCGCAAGAAACATCATGCCAACCAGTAAAAACTTTTTCATGGAAATTCTCCTCTGTTGGAATTAACGATGAGGTCGAATGGTTTGGTGAGCGGTCATCCTAAAACCACCCGCCACAAAGATTAAAAACCTCAGGTTTTTAAACTGTTTGCATCCTATCATGGAAACTAAAACGAAGCAAGAAACAGGGTGTGAATCTAGTGACCGTTTGAGAAAAGCATTTTTGGAAAGGAGGTTTGGAGCTTGCACAAAAGTCTGGTGCAATGCCATCGATGCAAAAACTTTCGTGCTCAGATTAATTTCGGCGGAACGCAGGGGGACGTTCCCAGGCGGGTAGCGGGTGCGATACTTTTTCGTTGGAATTTATAGGGGGGCGGGTGAGAAAATATTGGAGGCACCGGGCGGATTCGAACCGCCGATAAAGGTTTTGCAGACCTCTGCCTTACCACTTGGCGACGGTGCCGCCGTCTTATGTAGGTGTGATCAAACCGGACGGAAAGAAATGGAGCGGGAGAAGGGATTTGAACCCTCGACCTCAACCTTGGCAAGGTTGCACTCTACCACTGAGTTACTCCCGCAGTATTCGTTGAACAAAAATTTATTTGT
>SMVA01101996.1_pt1 | contig 26974 bp, 22 predicted proteins | sample 2456451 | NCBI WGS metagenome assembly SMVA01 (sample SAMN11095933, study PRJNA526329) | marine sediment metagenome | biome: Marine sediment; feature: Surficial sediment; material: Deep marine sediment; isolation source: Hadal surficial sediment | place: Pacific Ocean | collected 2014-05 | depth... | reverse complement strand
CGCACGATTAATGCTACGCGTGGTCAGCTTTTTGAATTTACCTTATTGGAGGTTCGTACTTCGATGCTTGCTGAATTTTTTGGATCGAATAAGAAACTTTTTGTTTCATCGATTGCATTTTTTTTTACGATTCTACCTGTTACAACGATTGCTGCTGAGGCCAGCACGACTTCACTTGAATTAACCGGAAGTGTATTTGGTTTTGCGGCTATCTTTGTATTTGTCCTTGCCTATGTACTTATCATAATTGAAGAAAATATTCACCTGCGAAAATCCAAACCTGCTGTCGTCGCCGCTGGTGTTATCTGGATTCTGGTTGCCATCGCCTTTATACAGCAGGGTGAGACCCAACTGGCAGAAGAACTGGTGCGACACAATCTGCTTGAATTTGTGGAGCTTTTTCTGTTTCTGCTAGCCGCCATGACTTACATCAACACCATGGAAGAACGCGGCATTTTTAATCTCTTACGCGTCAAGCTGGTTTCGCAGGGTTTTACCTTCAAACAGATCTTCTGGATTACTGGCCTGCTTTCTTTTTTCATGTCTCCGGTCGCCGATAACCTCACTACCGCCCTGCTAATGGCGGCGGTGGTGACAGCTGTTGGTGGCTCTAATGTAAAATTTGTTTCTATCGCCTGTATTAACGTTGTCGTTGCTGCCAACTCAGGTGGCGCGTTCAGCCCGTTTGGCGACATAACCACGTTGATGGTTTGGCAGTCTGGTACAGTAGAGTTCCAGGAATTTTTTACTTTGTTCATCCCATCACTAGTCAACTGGTTGGTAATCGCCGGTATAATGAGTTTTGCCATACCTAACGAAAAGCCTGAGTCCGTAAGTGGCAAAGCTGAGGTTAAATTTGGAGGCTGGGTTGTTGTTGGTTTGTTCATCCTGACCATATTTATGGCGGTCTCATTCCATAACTTTCTGTACCTACCACCAGTGCTTGGTATGATGACCGGTCTCGGCTTATTAAAACTCTTTGGCTACTATCTGCATTTACGTGATAGATCCTATATGAATGCCACTGATGGGCATTCTCTGGAGAGTGAAGACGACGCCATGTTCCAGGGCTCCATGGAGCTTGATAATTTGCATGGAACTGGACAGCCCTATGACATTTATAAAAACCTACAACGGGCCGAGTGGGACACCTTGATATTTTTTTATGGCATAATTCTTTGCGTTGGGGGTCTCGGTGCATTGGGTTATCTCGCGCTGGTTTCTGAGTTCATGTATGGCGACCTGGGCGCAACAACCGCGAATATAATAGTTGGATTTGCTTCAGCAATAGTAGACAACATCCCGGTTATGTTTGCGGTTCTTGAAATGAGCCCGGATATGGATCAAGGTCAATGGCTGTTGGTAACACTGACCGCCGGCGTTGGCGGTTCGATGCTTTCAATCGGCTCTGCCGCTGGTGTTGCTGTCATGGGGCAGGCGCGCGGGGTTTACACATTCTTCTCCCACCTTAAGTGGTCCTGGGCAATTATGCTCGGTTACTTTGCCAGTATTGCAACTCACTTTCTGATAAATGGCAGCCAATTCAGCTAGTAATAAAAAACATCGAACTGCTTAATGGCTGAAATAGTTCATGTCAATCAAAGGTCTTTTTGTTTAATCTTAGTGGAATTGACAATATAAGGCTGGCGTAGGAGTTTTTTGTGAAACAAGTAAGCCAATTAGAAAATGAAGTTCAGGATTATTACGGCAAGGTGTTGCAGGGCAGCGATGACTTAAAAACCACCGCCTGTTGTACCGACATTAGCTACTCAACCCAAATCAAGCAGGCTCTTAAAAACATTCATGATGAAGTGTTGAGCAAATATTATGGTTGTGGATTGACAATTCCAACACAAGTCCAGGGATTAAGAGTGCTGGACCTTGGCAGTGGGGCCGGACGAGACTGTTATTTGCTTTCCCAACTGGTGAGTGAAGACGGTTACGTGCTTGGGATCGACATGACAGATGAACAGATAGAAGTAGCCAACCGACATATCGAATGGCACCGATCGAAGTTTGCCTATGGGAACTCCAATGTCAACTTCGTAAAAGGCAATATTCAAAATCTAAAAGAGGTTGAAATCCAGTCAGAGGATTTTGATGTTATCGTTTCCAATTGCGTAGTTAACCTGGCCGCAAACAAACAGGCTGTATTGGAAGAAGCCTTTCGTGTCTTGAAGGAGGGCGGTGAATTTTATTTTTCTGATGTGTACTGCGATCGAAGAATTCCAAGGCACTTGATAAATGACAAGGAATTGTATGGCGAGTGCTTGAGTGGCGCATTATATTGGAACGATTTTCTCAATTTGGCCAGAAAAGTCGGATTTTCAGATCCACGAATTGTCGAGTCACGTAGATTGACGATTGAAAATGATTCGGTTCTGGAGAAAACAGCCGGTTATAAATTTTACTCTGTCACTCATCGCCTGTTCAAATTGCCTGAACTGGAACCCGCCAGCGAAGATTACGGACAGGCAGTCAAGTATCTTGGCGGCGTACAAGAAGAGCCTGCCTGTTTTAAGTTAGATAATCATCACCTATTCGAAATCGGCAGGAATGTACCGGTCTGCGGAAACACCTGGCGAATGCTGGCTAACACCCGCTATAGAAAATTTTTCGAATTTTACGGTAATTTCGAACGACACTTCGGCCTATTTCCCGTTTGTGGAACAGAGATCCCCTACCAAGATAACACCGAAGATGTGCCTCAAACTCAACAGACTAATGAGCCAAGCTGCTGCTAATCATGGAAACGAAGGTGCAAAAACTGGAAGTTAAGGAAATTCAGCCTGTTGCGGTTAAATTCTCCGACCCTGATTTCACCGTGACCGGTGAACGACGCGCCTCTGTTGATCCGCGGAACCTGGAAACACTGTGGATCAACACAGGTAGTCTATGCAATCTCAGCTGCAAAAATTGCTATATCGAATCCACGCCGACCAATGACCGATTATCTTATATCGTATTGGATGAAGTTCGGACTCTATTGGATGAAATCGAAGCAGAGAATTATCCAACCAGCGAGATTGCATTTACCGGCGGCGAGCCATTTCTCAATAACGATATGGTTCCCATAATGGAGCTCTGCCTGCAACGCGAGTTTAAAGTCTTAGTGCTGACCAATGCGATGAATACCATGCATAGACAACAAAATGCACTGGCTAAAATGAACACCAAATATGGCAATCAGCTCAAGATTCGTGTCTCACTAGATCACTATAGCGAAAAACTACACGCTATGGAGCGCGGTAAAAGATCCTGGAAACCCGCGTTGAAAGGTCTAAAGTGGTTATCGGCTGAGGGTATCTCCTTCAGTGTGGCCGGCCGAACTTATTGGGAGGAGGACGAAGCATCATTGCGAATCGGCTACGACAGATTGTTCCAGGAAGAAAATATTAACCTGTGCGCCACCGACGCTGGGCAGTTGATTTTGTTTCCTGAAATGGACTTATCGGTCGATGTGCCGGAAATTACTACAAGCTGTTGGGAAATTCTGGATAAAGATCCAGCGAATATAATGTGTTCAAATTCTCGGATGGTGGTTAAGCGGAAAGGCGATGCAAATCTTTCAGTTATGGCTTGCACGCTTTTACCCTACGATCAACGATTCAACATGGGCACGACATTGAAAGAAGCATGGCAAAGCGTCAAACTGAATCACCCCCATTGTGCAAAATTCTGTGTGTTGGGCGGGGGCAGCTGTTCGGGATAGTGATTCAATCAGAAGCATAGCGATTCGTATTTCTCGATTTTATTGGTGCAAAAAAAACCCGCGCATTTCAACTAACGCAGCGCGGGTCAAGTTACCTAAATGTGTTTCTTTAACTGATTCCCTAATTTCCTCGGGAACCATTCCCGCTACCCCGTCTTTGTCGCTGCCCATCGCCTCCAGGACGACGGTTACCACGGCTTTCCCGCGCAGTTCGACGCTGTTCGTCACTCAAACCCTCAAACCGTTTACGCGATTGTTCCCGACGTGCAGTGCGTTCTTCCTCTGTCAAGTTGCCAAATTCCTCTCGTCGTTGCTGCATACGTTCTCGCTGTTGTCCTTCTTGCTGACTGCGCTGCTCTCGTCTTTCCGCTTGCTCCTCATCTGTCAGGTTCGCAAATTCCTGCCGGCGGGTTTCCAACCTCTGCTGCCGCTGTTGTTGAATTTCCGCGCGACGCGCCTCCCTTTCAATTGCTTGCTGGTCCTGGCTATCATCCTGAGCCAATGCAACACCAGACAATCCGGTTGTCAGTAACAGTGTAGCCATCAATGATGTTGTCCTTAATATCCTGTTCATTAGTTGAGTCTCCGTTAAAAAAAAGTGCCGTCCCTGGCATTATCAGTCCTTCTGTAACATTTAACGCAATTTATTCGATCTGGTTTACAAAGAATTCTAGAAAATTTCGTCCCTGAACCCACGCATAGATCACCGAGGCACTCAACTCTTCAGAGTGTTTATGAAGTTTTGTAAAGAAGGAAATCCGTAGCGCAGGTCATACAGGACTATTGCACTACAAGCTGAACCCCGAATTTAGCAGTCTAGGTTTTATTGTCGGGAAAGGCTGCACTATGGTCAGACTGCTCATGGCAGCTAGATGACTTAATAGCGTGTTGACAGGGATTGTTTTCGGTTTCTGACGTAGCCAGCACTCGATTGCGCTACATAGGTTTCGATTCAGCCACCTAATCAGGTCAATCCTGATAGACCACTTCGCCTAACCCTGACTCTTCCGCCTCAGACGGTATATCTCCGTAACCGATGACATCGTGTAGTATCAAGTACAAACTAGGTACCAGAAACAAGGTAATCACCGTTGCAAACAACACGCCCCAAGCCAAGGATATCGCCATAGGAATAATAAAAATGGTGGCCGGGCTTGCCGAAATCATCAATGGAACAAGCCCTGTAAACGTTGTAACAGACGTCAGAAAGATAGGTCTGAAACGCCCTATACCCGCCGAAATAACCGCACGTTCAATAGTGTAACTTTTAGCGCGTAGACGATTAATATTTACAACTAGTACCAGACTTGAATTAACCACCACGCCACTGAGAGCAATAATCCCTAACATGGAAAAAAACACCAGGTCAGCCCCCATTATGAAATGACCAAGGATCGCCCCAACGGCGCCGAACGGTATTACACTCATGATGATAAGCGGTTGCATATAAGACTTTAATGGGATGGCCAACAAGGCAAATATGATCATCAAGGCAAGAGGGAACGTCGATACTAGACCATCCAGGGATCTCATTTGCTGCTCACCTTCACCACCAATTACAATTTCCACGCCTAGGCGATTGCTCCAATCTCCCTGAAATTTGTTGACTATTTCCCGGCGAATTTCTTCTGGCTTCACTACCGACCGATCAATATCCCCACGAACAGTGATCACGCGCTTCCCGTCCTGACGATTGATGCTGGAGTATCCGTTTCCTAAGGAAAAATCAGCGATACTGGAAAACGGCACTTCAGCACCAGCGGGTGTGCGAATCAACATATCCTCAAGATTATTTAGCGATTCCCTCTCACTTTCCGGATAACGAACCATAACCCTGATGTCGTCAGTACCCCGTTGTATACGTTGTGCTTCAGAGCCATAGAATGCCTGACGTACCTGAGTAGCTATATCATTAAGGGTAAGGCCCAATGTCTTTCCTGCATCAAGAATTTCAATTTGCACTTCCTGCTTTCCAGCTCTGAACGAGTCAGTTATATCAAACACACCTGGATACCGGGCGAGTTCACCGCGCAGCTCTGTCGCTGCGACTTGTAAATTACCCTCATCGCGACTTTCCAAGCGGAAATTTATAGCATCACCGGCAGAGAAAGTATCTGACACAAAGGATAGTTCCAGAGCGTCGGCAACAGAGCCAACCTTGTCACGCCAACGATCCCTTATAGCTGCAGAACTCAATTCGCCACGCTCAAAAAATGGGGTCAGGTTCATTATCACTTCAGCTATATGACTACCTCCGGCGCCTCCGTTACCCATTTGCGGGCCGCTTCGCCGGGTTGCACGTTGCCCTATAACCGTGAGGATACTGTCTACAACATGTTCTGTTGAATCAGGTGCAGAACCAGAGGCTTTCAATTCAACCAGTTCGCGATCCAATTCTTGAGAAAGTTCAAATGCAGCTGCTTCTATTTTGTAAACTGCTTCCTCAGTAATACTTACCGCTACCCCCTCCGGCATCTGTACGCTGGCATAGATGATGTCGCCTTCAATTGCCGGCATGAACTGAAAAGTCACCCGACCGCTCATCATCAGAGCCGTGGTAAGAATAATAACCGACGTTGCAACGGCCCAGGCGGCATAGCGATATTTGAGAACCTTTACCAAGGCGTTTCTGTATGTGTGCTTGGAGAATCGCTCCAAGCTACCGGCGATACTCCCTTGAAAACGCCGCCAGAAAGTAACAAATTGAGAATGCTCCATGAAGTAACCGCTGGTCTTACGATGGGCAATATGCCCAGGTAGAATCAATTGGGACTCAAGCAAGCTGGCAATTAAACAGAATACTACGACGGCACCTAAGGCCTTAAAAAACGCGCCCATGGGGCCATCCAGTAAAAGAATGGGTAGAAACGCCGCAATGGTTGTGAACACACCAAAAATTACCGGCACAGAAACTTCCAAGGTACCTTCAATTGCCGCTTCTTCTTTGGGCAGGCCCTTTAGCTCCAAACTATGAATTCGTTCACCCACCACAATGGCATCATCAACTATGATACCCAACACCAGAACAAAACCCATTACAGTAAGTGAACTGATGGAGAGTCCAGCCGCAGGAAATACACTCAGAGCACCAGCGATAGCAATCGGGATACCGGCTGCCACCCAAAGAGCAAGTTTAAAGCGTAGGAACAAAGCAAGAATCAACAGAACCAGTATCAATCCTGTATAGGCGTTTGATGTTACTGTCCCTATACGCTCTTGTGTCGAGGCGGCAGAATCACCGATGATTGTCAGCACTAAGTTGGGGGGTAAATTGACTCTTTCCGAATCAAGATACTCGCGTACTTTCTTAGCCGATGCGATAATATCTTCGTCACCAACTCTCAATACATCAATAATTGCTGCATTTTCCCCATTGACGTTCGCGTCAAGATAACCTTCTTCGAACCCATCTATTACCTGTGCAATATCACCAAGTCGTAGTTGCCCGCCGTCGTCATAACTCCGTACAATAATATTCTCATATTCGGCGCCCTGATAAACCTGGCCCTTAGTTCGCAATAGGATCTCACCAGTCGCGGTACGGATAGTTCCACCAGGTAAGTCGAGGGAGGCACTGTTAATCGCGCGAGCTATCTGATCCAGGGTTAGATCATATTGTCTCAGCGTAAACTCAGAGACTTCGACAGAAATTTCCAGTGGTCTGATATATTGAATATTAACCGTTGAGATTCCATCAAGATCAATAATGTCATTACGAATTTCTTCGGCAATTTGTTTTAGCGTCCTGTCATCAATATCCCCAGATAGAGCAATTGCCATTACACTGGCCGTTGCGCTAAATGCTCGGACAATCGGTTTTTCCGCTTCTAATGGAAAAGTAGTAATCGCGTCGACTTTACCTTTAATATCATTCAACACCCGGTTCAAATCGGCGCCTGTAGATAGCTCCAGGGTGACGTCACAACCGCCTTCACGAGCCGTGCTGGTCATCTGTTCAATATTTTCAGCACTCTCCAGTGCTTCTTCCAGGCGTAGACATATTGCAGATTCTGATTCATCGGGTGTAGCTCCTATATAAGGTACACTAACCTGGATCATGCCCATGTCTATATTGGGAAATTCTTCCTGGTGCAAATTCAAATAAGCAATTGTGCCGGACGCCAGGAAAATCCACATAAGTAAATTGGTGGCTACCGGATTTTTAACAAACCAGGTAATAGCAGTTCTCAAACTAGCACTCCTTTCTTTAACTTTTACCGGAACTCTTTAAAGATACACAGTGAATCCGATTAAATTTCTGGATCTGCGAAACTCGGTTCCTGCTAAATCATCTCTTTAATGGGTTGAACTGACATACCGTTATAAACAGCTTGGATAGGAGAAATACAAATCAGCTCGCCTGGCAAAATTCCACCGGAGATCAATACACGATCCTCTTCCAATCTCAGAATTTCCACATCTCTGAAATATATTTTGTTTTCAGCATCAACAACCAGCACTTGATTATTACTGCGAATCACATTTCTCGGCAGTACGATAATATTGTCCACCTGTCGACCCGTAATCTCTGCCTGAACATAAAGGCCAATCGGCAATGCAATCTTGCCAGTCTTACCGGACTTGATTTCCTTCATGCTCGGCTGTTTGACCCGAATGATAGTCTGCACAGAGTTACTCGCTGCATCGATAGATGCCTCTACTCGCAGCAGCTTGCCTTGCCAACTCTGAGGTTTGCCGCCATACATTCCGGTTAAATGAACATTGGGGGCTGATTGATCATCCAGCTCTCCTCTCAAACCAAGGGGAACATCAAGGTATCCCAGCTGGCGAGTAGCCAGTGGTACGCGAACCTCAACGTCATTCGCGCCATAAAGTACCGCTATGTTTTGAGCTCGGTTTATATACTGACCCAGTTCAACTTCCTTGCTGCCGATAATTGCATCGAAAGGCGCCTTGATTTCAGTACGATTCAAATCAAGCTCGGCTTGCTTTAGACTCGCTTCAGTATCAGCAAGGCGTGCTGCCATTACCGCATTGTTACGCTCAGCGTCTTGTAGTTGTGCCTTGCTAGCCAGGCTCTCGGTAGCCAAATCTCGAATTCGATTAAGATCCTCTCTTGCATAGATCGCTTCCGCTTCTGCCTGTTGCACGCTCGCGCGCGATCTAGCCAATGCTATTTCGTAATCACTGGGATCAATACGTAAAAGTGGTTGACCAGACTCGATATAGCCGCCTGGTTCCAGGGCGGGCGATACCCAGATTACCGGACCGGCTAATGGCGTTGACAAATTTACCAATTGCGCAGCCTGTACCTTGCCTTGTGACTTCACGGTAAGTCGCACCGACTCGAGTTGTGCCTCAAGTACGCGCACAGTGACCGGTTGAACATCAGGTGATACCTCTTCAAGCTGCGTAGGATTGGTTATTAGTACTGCTGCAACCAAGCTCGCACCTGCCAAAATGGCAAAAGGCATTATTATCCGTTTCATGTAAATAGCTCCTGCTGTTTCTATTAAGGGCATTAAAGATTTCACTTTTAAAACACCCTAACTGCTAATAAATTGGGTCGTCAATATTTCTCTAAACCGCTTGTTTTCGATACACGGTTTGCATGTTTTCAAGGGCGTCTTGGATTGCCAGGCGTAACTGACCAAAATGTTTTTCAAATGCCGTTGCAGCCAGCTCACCATCTCGTCGCATGAAGGCTATTTCCAGTGATTTGGCAAGTTCACGGCCAGCTTCTGGTTTCAGGTTGGGCCTGATCTCTAACTTCATCATTTGCTCGACAAATTGAGCTTTAACATCATTTCCTATGAGCTTGGCTACCAGGTTGGTGTTGATCGATGTCAGATAATTCAACATTGATTCCCAACCGGGACGCATGGCTTCCATATTGTCGGCATTTTTCTTCAATTCTACGAGCAAGCTGTTTAACTGGATCATCTGATCATCACTTGCGTGTCTCAGTGCGTTCGTTACCGTAAGTCTGGTAAGCAAGGTAAAAATTTCCAGGAACTGGTCAACCAGATCAGGGTCAGGAATCTCCTGTAACGCCAGCATCGGGCCTAGGATTGCCAGCGTGGCTTGCTCAATTGGTTTTACTCTTACGCCGCCTGGCTGGGTTTCTATAATTCCCTGTTCCTCCAGCTGAGACAATGCCTCTCTTATTACACCTCGACTGACATCAAAGCGGCTGGAAAGATCACGTTCTGAGGGCAGTCGTTCCCCTACACGATACTGATCACGAAGTATTTCATTGCGCAGTATTGCAGCAATTTCATGACTGACTGAATTTGGGGATGACACTGTTTACTCCACTTCTAACGAAAATTGATCACTATTTGGTCTGACCAAATTGGTCGGACCAAATATAGCGTCTATTTTGCAATAGTCAATTACCAAGCTCACAGATTGGGGGAGTTGACGACGAGTCGCTATGATTTCAGGATAGACTTCGGTGGGAGTCCTTTAGTTGTTGAAGGGTGCTATTTTGTTACGGCGAGTTTCCTATGGATTGACTGCAAACGGGCTCGTCGACAGCACGACCTATCTGTCCGTTAATCAACAAAGCAACGAAAAGGAAAATTCTTGCAGGTTTGGCAGCTATCAAAAAGCTAAACCACGATTGAAACAAAGTAGAAGGGATAAACAAGACGTACAGTTATAGCCGTGTGGCTGCAGGGTATAAAAGAGGCTTGCCATAAGCTTAAAGTCAATACACACTACTGGATTGTTCTAACCCCAAAACCGTTAACTAATAATCGATGCAACAACTATTTGTCATTCTATTAAGCCTAATGCTGATTCCAACCGCGTATGGCCAGGTTTTTTCCAATACCAGCAACCTGGAAGATCTCTATGATATCGCTGGCGAGTTTGCATTCGTACGTATCAACTACGATAGTTATTACAGCCAAGGCTACTATGGCGGTCCCTGGCAAACGGATTTTCCAGCTGCAGACGAGAATTTTCTCCGCGGTGTCGCCAGACTCACCAACATCAGGGTGATGAGCGAACCTATCGTATTGCGCTTTGATGATAAAGAGATATTTGACTACCCGTTTCTCTATGCCTTGGAAATGGGTCGTAATGGCGGCCTTTCCCTTAGCGTCCAAGAAATAGAAAACCTACGAGAATATCTGCTCAGGGGAGGATTTCTATTAATTGATGATTTCTGGGGTCAACGGCAATGGGATGCATTTTATCGGGATTTCTCACTGGTTTTTCCAGACCGGGAGTTATTAGAATTACCTGCAAGTCATGAAATTTATCGTACTTTTTATGACATAGAAGGCGCGCAAATGATTCCAGGTCGTGGGGGCCGACGCGGTTTTGGTCAGGCAGGGATCGATATCGCCAGTAATCATGCAATACTTGATGACAATGGCAGAGTTATGGTTTTAATTAACTGGAATTCAGATATGGGAGATGGCTGGGAACACACTTATGACCAGTGGTATCCAACCCAGTACTCAAATTCAGCCTACCAGCTGGGAATCAATTACCTGATTTATTCCCTGACTCACTAATGTTTCTAATCTTTGTATTAATACTGTGCTTATTTCAGCGGTGGTAGTTGTTCACTACGAAATCCTGCGACTGCTATCCACCATCATCCCCAGGTTATCAGTACAACACAGACTTCGAGTCGTTATCGGTGTGTTTGGAACAATACTCGCCCATGTCATCGAAATCTGGATGTTCGGCATTGCCTTCTTTCTAATGATCCAATACGGCGGCTTCGGTAGTCTAATCGGCAATTACTCCGGCAGCCTGCTCGACAGTGTCTATTTCTCTTTCACCAACTACACATCTCTAGGTATTGGTGACATCGAACCACTCGGTAACATACGCTTCCTGGCAGGTCTAGCAGCACTCACCGGTCTGGTGCTTATAACCTGGTCAGCGTCATTTATGTTTATAGAAATGCGTAAGTTCTGGGACTGAACCTCAAATTTAATCGGTAGGCAACTGTATCGAAGCCACTGGGGACATAGGAGTGTGGTGGTAGGGGTCAAAACTTTTTCCCAATGGCATACATTACTTTTACTAATAGAGAAAAATATTGTTCCCCGATTTTTTGAGCCGATCGAGATCAACAAACAACTAACCAACACTCAGCAAGCTTTAAGGAACTACCTATTGAATCTGATTAACCGGTGAAGGTCCAAAGGAAAGCCAGGTGCCCTGGTAAGCCGCATTGTGTTTATCGGGGCGGGACCAGTCACAGACCCCGTCAGGAAAAACCCGACGCAATTGCCCCAGTTGTCCAGGGGTAAAACTCACCTCGTAGTCATCAGGATCAACCGGCTTTAGCTGGCAACTGATAATATTATTAGCCAGAGGTGCACCAGCTACCAGACGTGGAGTTGGAAATGCTCGATAAATTTCGCCACATCTGCCTGCACTTTCGAAACTAAGCGGTTGCTTGATGTTGGTACGCTCAGGCCCGCTGTAATCCCAGCAATTATCACTCAGTGATGCAGGTTTCGCGCGAACCACCTTGGCCGCTTTTTCCAGGTTTGAATCGTCTTCAGATATCGCTATCAGCCAGACGTCCATGGCTCTGAACAAATCCCCCAAGTCGGGTTGTTCTTCGGTGAAACCCCAAAGGCCACCTACATTCATGACATGATTATCGGCATGACCATTAGCATTTATCATCCTTTGCCTGGTCGTGTACTGGTGCACAATCATATGTATATCACCATTCTCACGACTATCAGTGTAACTCCGATAATCAATCACCGGAGTCACCGCCAGGCCTGCGCCACCGTATAGAATGCGGCCGGATTCAATCGCCCTTTTACTGGCCATTTCATCCGCTCGATGACGCTGGGGAACATGATTCATGTCCCGATCATACCCACCGACGCCCTGGTTAAGATCGATGAATTGCTGGGGAGTGACTAACCCCTCATTCAATGCCGAGAGACCATACTGAACACCGACATTGTCCAACGGACGAGCAGCCATTGAACCATTATCTGCAAGGCCATACACATTGACCGTATGGTCATAAACAGTGGCACGCACTCCACCAGGATTTGAAGATTGGTAACGCCTGGACTGAAGAGCTTCAATACTTACCTCACCACCTTGTTCTTCCAGTGCTGTATCGAACCCGTAAATCGGGTCAAGTCGTGCAGCACCCCTTGCCAAATTGGCAATACTGCCCCAGGAACCGAAACCGGAAACAGCCCGTTGCTGGTCAACCGTAAAGTCCTCTGAGTTGGTTGCAGTGAAGTAGTGATTTAACAACCGAGCATCGGCCAAGGTAAAAATTGTAGCCGAAGTAACATCCGGAAAACTCGATGAAACGATGATTCCGTCAAACACGCCAGGATAGTTGTCAGCAGTCTGATGACTCTGGTAAGAACCACCTGAACCACCGGTGCCGATGGTATAAACCGGATCACCGTAATGTTCAATAAAGCGCTCCTTCACCATAATGTGGGTTTCAGAGGCTAGCAGGTCATTGCAATTTTGACCAAAGACGTTGAGCGTGGCAGAAGTAATCGCGTAGCCCATTTCCAATAGCCCTTTGCGCAAAACACCTCCGGTGGAATCGCCCTGCTGATACCATCCCCCACGACAACCACCACCGTGGGTATACACCAGTTTACCGTTCCAGCCAATACTCCGATTCCACGGATCCGGTGAAGGTTCAACAGGGTTATGCAACAAGGCGATTTCATAGATTGCGCGATTTACTGTGCCGGTTTCAACTCGCACAATAAAAGGTATCGAACTGCCATCATTGGAGATCAATTCACCCAGATCATCGGGTTGCAAGGCGTCAAAGGTCTGAGAATATGGCTTGAATGCTTCTTCTACGTTAGACCAATAGACATAGTCGACACGAGTGGCAACTGAGCAATTTGAATCTAGAGCCTGGCCCAGGAGTGCACCGGTTACCAGCTCAAAATCCTCAGTCTGACAATAATAAGGTTGCTCATGGGGGCCAGAAATAATTGGCCCGGAATTTGGGTAGTTGGTCAGTGCAAGCGATCTTGATTTGTTTGTTGATGTTATTGACGCCACCAACGAATTATCACCATCCAGGAGATCTGTAACCAGACCGAGAAATCGATTTTCACCATTCACCTGGCGGAAGCTGGTAGTAATATTTTGACCATTTATCTCAACCTGAAGGGCGTTCGAATTCACCTCCGCAGGCAGGGTTATTTCTACCAGCACGTCGCCGCCGGTAACCAACCAAGGCTGGGTCGACAGTGCCGTAATGGAAATATCTTCTGCTGGAGCTGTTGTTGCCGAGGGGATAGGATTATTCCCCCGTTCTTCCTGACCACAGGCAGTAAGCATTAAACAAGAAACTAGAATCATTGGTAAGGCGGACAGGGTTTTTATATTCATTTTCAAGCTCCGAAACCAGTTGGGTGAGACGATAATATTACTATGTCGGAAAGATTTGGCAAATGAAAGAGATTTACCGACATATCTGTACCGGTATACTGGTGAATTCCCTTTCAAGTTGAAATTTTGCGGATTGAGCGATTGGATGTAAAAAAGCGCGTTAGTGCAAAAGTAGAGATAGCTGTTTTACAGCCTGGCAACTGATAAACTCACACAATATCCATTTCAAAGAATTAGTGATACAGCGATCAAGATATGAATTCCAGAAACAAAATAAGAACTGTTGAAATCAGCGATATCCAAGAAATTACGGTTGATAAAAAATGTGCAAAATGTAAGAAATCTATCTGTTGCAATTCGATTAATCAAAAAGTTAGTGCTCCGCGTACAATATATGATTTTGATCATTTGTTGTGGCAGGTCTCCCACGAAAACATAAACATATTTAAAGATTCCGATGGCTGGTTCCTCCATATTCACAGTAGGTGCCAGCATTTGTTACAAGGGGGGATTTGTAATATCTATGATGAACGGCCAATGGTTTGTCGCGAGTACGACAACGATTATTGTGAATTCGATGAGTCGATAGAAAAAGCCAGTCAGTATTTCTTTTCAACTTATAATGAGTTTGAAAAATTTTGCCGTAAACGCTTCAAAAATTGGGACAAACGTTTCAAAAAGGCTGGTTACGTCTAAAAAAATAGCCAGACAATTAGAGGTTGCTTGAAAATTATGCAGATTAAACACAATTTGAATAATTCAGCTATCAACTCAGCTTTGGCACTCCTGTTGGTTTTTTTTCCGCTGCATGAGATATCAGCCGCCGAAAATCAAATCGCACTGCAACTTTCCGATAATCGAACAATAATGCAACAACTGGATCAAATCGCCGAGGCTTGTGTTGCTAGTGAACAGCAATCTTCTGCAGATGACACTCGTTGTAGGGAATTTCGCGAAGCACTCAATGGGGAGTTATTGGAATCTTACATCAATAATTGTCAGGCTATTAAAACCTGGCGAGACCAATTTGTAAGCAGTCAAGCGGGTGCTTCCCTGCCTCCGGTCGATGCCAGTGAGTCACTGGCACTTATGATAGATGCCGAATTTCTGTGCGGCGAACGCGCTCTGCTCAATCGTACTGGCTTCATTGAATTAGCCTATCAACAACTGAATATTACGAATAGCTTGGGCGTTCCTCGGGCTGGCCTAACCAGTCAGGAGTTTGGTGAATTCAGACAGGAATTATTAATCTCCCGGGAACGGGAACGGTTAATGAACTCATTTCAGCAGCAACAATTAAGGCAGCGGCAGGAAACTCAACGGCAGATTGATCAGCAGGAACTGGAACTGATTCGTCAACAAAACACCCCGTTGAATTAATCCTAATAAAGAATCAAAAAAGATCCTGCAGGTGTAACGACAACTGCCGGAGAGCTAAAATTCGGAATAGTAATCTGCTGTTTCACATCCGTTTCAACTAGCTCACCCTTTTCGTCAAACAGTTGCCAGTTAAGAATTCCACCCTTGGTAAAACTGATTCCTTCCGCCCAGGCAATCAATTTGTAACCGTCGCTACTAAAAGCAATGCTAGGGTGCTTTTGTCGAGTACGAGTCAGCGGTTCTGCAACCCGTTCCGGTGCCGAGCCAGCAGTTGTATTAATCTGTACGATGCGGCTTTCAGACTCAAACACTAGCCAATCGTTTTGCTGATAATCTTCACTGAAATCATTGGTACTTACTGGGCAAGATGTCAATTCCCATTGTTGTAGTGAATAAAGGTCAGCATAAATACCAGAATCAACACCAGGGGCATCCACACTCAGTAACTGCATATGTCTGCCCACGCCTTCAATCGCTGAGCGATACGCCACCAATATCTTTTGTTGTTGTCCATACTCCACAGCGAGACTACAACAAGCACAAGCGCCAAGTGCCTTATTTCCCAATTCTGCTTCGGCGGAAAACGTTTCGCCGTAATCGGATGAGGTCCGAGCGTATACCGTACGCTCTTCTTCCTTAGTCAATACTCCGGCGGCCCAGACAATAGCCACATTACTGCCTTCTACTGCAATATCAGCACCTGCATCTACGCCCGCCAGGTTATCGGAGACCATCGAGCGTTGTAGTTCGAACTCCGCTCGTTCAGGACTTGAGCGAGTGTAAAAATACTGATCGGGTCGCGCCTGATACCAGATCACATGAATTCGCCCTTCATCATCAATATCAAAATTTGCTCGATAGATAGGATCACGAGAGTTAAATGACTGACTCGAGACTCGAACTGGTGATCCCCAATCTCTTGAAGCGCCATCATATTGTCGATAGAACAGATCACCCTCTGATGCTCGTGGGCTTGAGGAGCGCTTGCGAAAATACAGTAGATGAACATCCCCATTTCTATCCTGAAACATTCTAGGATGTATACCACCATCGGGAGTGGGCTGTAATTCAACTCCGGACTGAGACCAGACAGTGATCGGGACAATTAGCAGCAGTAACAATACCCAGCGAGTTGCATTCGGGATGAAATTATTGAAAATTTGTTTATTAATCATAGCTTAAGCTTTAATTTTTGCGACTTAGACTCAATAATAGGGTATTAATGATACTTAAAACAGCAATCCACGCCCACCAGCAAGTTTTCGCGTTGATTAAACAAGTTTGCCCAAAGGAGCGAATTATGACCAAGATAGTTTCTACTTCCGCCAGACTCCTTGTTGTTCTGGCAACAAGCCTTATGATGGTGGCCTGTTCACAACAGGAATCCGGGGATAGTGTTACCAGTGAAAGCAGTTACTTTAATACCAGCCTCAGCGTGTCGGAAATTATGCTTTCCATATTGGAGCCTGCTTCTGACACACTTTGGGATAACGCTGGCTGGATTGAAAGCGCCGCAGGCTATGAGGAGTTGTACCCAACCACTGATGAGGGGTGGGCTTTCGTCAGGGCACAGGCCGCCGTGGTTGCTGAATCTGGGAACCTGCTGGCCTTGCCCGGAAGGGCCCTAGATAACGATGCCTGGATGATTTATTCCCAGGGCATAGTCGACGCTGGATTAACGGCCATGAAAGCAGCCGATGAAAGAAACGAGGAGGATTTCTTCCAGGCTGGTGCCACCCTTTACAGTGTTTGTACTGCCTGTCATCAGGCCTATAACCCGGATATTCTAAACGCCTTTGATGAGGAAGACGGGCAGTGATTCCAATTCCAACTCAACTTACCACCTCCAGGCAGCTATTTCCCTGGCTATTATTCGCCCCTGTTTTGTTTGTCAGCGCCCAAGTTCTAGCACACTCTATTGCCAGTGATGACGCCAGCTTCGTGCTGAGTGTAGACGGCCCTGCAATCATGCCGTTCATTTACCTTGGCGCCAAGCACATGGTAACTGGATACGATCATTTATTGTTTCTGGTAGGCGTTATCTTTTTCCTGTACCGGCCTAAGCATGTAGTGCAATACGTCACGCTATTCGCCTTAGGCCATAGTATTACTTTGCTGAGCGGCGTATTGGCTAACTGGCAGGTTAACGCTTATCTTATTGATGCCGTTATCGGGTTTTCCATTGTCTACAAGGCATTCGAAAACATCGGTGGTTTTAAGCTACTTCCGTTTCAACCAAATACCCGAGTAGCCGTGTTCGTCTTCGGGCTTTTCCACGGGCTGGGTTTGGCGACTAAACTTCAGGAGTTTGAACTGTCAGAAAACGGGTTAATTATCAACATCATCAGTTTTAATGTTGGCGTGGAGATAGGACAGATATTAGCACTGTCTGCCATATTCATATTCCTCAGTGCCTGGCGTACCAGTGCCAGCTTTTTAAAGCATGCTTACACAACCAATACCGCATTGATGACCGGTGGATTTCTGTTAGCAGGGTTTCAACTGGCGTCCTTTTTTCTTGTCCCTTCTTATTTGTAAATTTCATGGAATGTTGCTGTGACTAATGAAACAGATCAAGCCCCTACTCCAAAAACACTTTTTACCGCCTCGCTAATTTCGCTTGGGGTCGCATTGGTGGTGTTATTTGGTGCCATATTGCCAGCTGAACTTGGTTACGACCCAACTGGAGTTGGTCAGTTAATAGGTATTACCGGTCTATCTCAGGGTGCCCTGCAGCCGCTGGAAGAGCAGCCTATAGTGCATAGATCAGACTATGTAGAATTCTATCTGGAACCCTTTCAATCGGTGGAATACAAGTATTCCATGGATATCGATGCACCCCTGGTTTATACCTGGTCGGCCGATGGAGAGCTCTATTATGATATGCACGCCGAACCAGCGGGTTTAGGCCCAGAAGCCGCCGAAAGCTATGAACAGGGCAACGGTACTTTAAGGACGGGCTCTTATCACGCCCCGTTCACCGGGATCCACGGTTGGTTCTGGGAAAACCGTAGCAATCAAGATGTGATTGTAAAGCTATATTCGGCGGGATTTTACCGGAGCTCAACTGTATTTACCTCTAACGATGAATATGGCCGCGAACTACCACCAGTTACTGAGTAAATAAATTACAGACAACAAAAAGCCCACACCGGCAAAACCGGAGCGGGCTTTTCATTTTTAACTATTACTAAACCAGTTAGCTACTAACCAGTCAAGGCAGAAAGACTATTGTCCTGGCTCGGTTTGGTCAGTGCCGTCGCGTGGAGCACCAGTACCTGAAGAGCCCATGAATAATTTACGGCCATCAGGGAAGGTGATATCTCGGCCATTGGCACGACAGGTCGGCTCACATAAACGGTCTTTACTCTGGTAGCCAGTTACCACAATATCCTGGCCGAGTGTCAACGAATTACGATTAATACCGCGACGCAGCAAGGTATTGGGTGTGCCACCTTCAACCATCCAAGGGCCAGGATCTACAGTGCTTTCCGGGTCAGTGTTATCCAAATGAATCCAGGTGTGGGGATTAATCCACTCAACACGAGTAATCGGCCCACCCAGTCTCACAGGCAGGTTAGCATCGAATTCAGCAGAAAACGCATGGTGCGCTGTAGCAGGCATTTCGATAGCCAGAACACCAGCTCCAATTATAGCTGCTGCTGCAAGTAATTTAACTTTCATAGGTTTACCCCTTCTCTTCTACGGAATCCAGTGGGAAGCCAACATTGGTGTCAGCGCCGTCTGAACCTTACGAACTAGTTTTTACACCACTTCGGGCTTTACTTAAAGCCCTTTGCGGTAAGTTGTCGGCTATTGTATATAAAGACCCATGAAATTACCAAACTTCCTGTGGTTCACGGGCCTTTAATTCACACTTAATTCAGCTTACTGATTTAATTCTTCTCGCAAGCTCTGTTCAAATTCACGTCCTTTGCGGTATCGGCCATACATCATTTCTTCAACAAACTCTACGCACTTGAATTGTGGCAATTCAAAGCCTTCCTCCAGGCGTCGGTAAATCGGCATACTGATAGTCCAGGGACGTTCGAAAATGTCGGCATCTTCCATTGTAGCTTCATATTGAATTACATTTTCATCCACCATGGTATAGCGTTCGGTAACCTTCAGCTGGTAGGTATGGTAATTTCCTGCCCGATCGAACCAGGTGCTATCGTTAAGCCCACTGGCTTCTACTACCCAGGTATCACCGTCCCAGTAACCCCAGGACTGACCCATCCAGGAATCCAGAGGTGCTGGCCCTGGATCTTCTAAAAACACATTACGTACCGCACCGGCGAAAGAATAGGCAATAAAGAAAGCGCTTTCACTTTGGAAGATCTGGAAGGGATGGGGCATATAAGTGGCTCGCGGAACACCAGGCATATAACATTTAATTTCAGGGTCGTTAGCTAACCAGTTTTCGCGATTCTGATCGCGTCTAGCTAATGCTTCAGGCCTATAGGGAATAGTACCGCCTTCTACTACACCGAAACTGGCTGGAACTGCGCCGACAGCACCCATGGCTACTACTTCCGGTGCCGGGACTGGTACAAAATCACCTGGAACTAATTGATAGGCCGCTTTAGGTGGGGCCGGCTCCAAGTTGTCATTAGCGTTCATCAATACCTGCCAGATACCATTCAAGTCAGGTTTACCGTTTGGTGCGCGAGGTATATCTCCACCAGATGGAGCTTCAGCTGCCTGAACAACCTGTGGTGCTTGCGCAGTTTCCTGCTCTGCTGGGGAACAGCCAACAATTAATACTGCAAATGCTACGAGCAGCCCTGTTATTTTCATAATTCAACCCTTCTAGATATGCTTCAAACTCTTCATGACGGACCGACGATTAAACCATTTAGGCCTGAAACTGTAAAGCCAAACAGACTCTTCAAACGCCACATTTAAATTGGATCAAGCTAGCTTAATTCTTAAGCCAAATCAGGTAGTTGAATTTAACTCAGCCGATGATTGAAAGGGCATCGGTTCTCTATTACTCTGCTAGGGTTTTTGCTATTTACTGCCGGCATTAAAATTAGCACAGTTGCCCTTTAAGAGATCAATTATGAAAAGAGTTCTTCCTGCAATTACAGCCGTATTAATCCTGTTGATCAGTTGCGTCTCTTATGCAGCGGAATTTGTGCCCTTGGCCGCCAACAGTTCTGTTACCGTGGCATCGCTTTCGGTCGATGGACCCTATGAAATAAGAAGTATTTTGACTCCTTCGACAGCTGAATATAGAGCCGCCACTATTTACTTCCCGATTGACGCTGATTTACCCGTTGGTGGCGTGGCAATTTCCCCTGGCTATACCCAAAGTCAACGGAATATCAATTGGTGGGGATCACGGCTTGCCTCCCATGGTTTCGCCGTACTTACCCTTGATACCAATGAACCCTTTGATAGACCTGAAACCAGAGCTGTTGCTTTGATCGCCGCATTGGACATAATGAAGACGGAAAACCGGCGCAGGCCGACAGGGGTAAGTTTTCCCGTTATATTTCCTTACCCGTAAACCCATAATCGGCGAACCAACTCGCGTTCTCAGGAAGTTATAGAGCGCCAGTTGTTTGCCAAATGTTCTGCCGTTCTCCAGGCCAATGCCTGTGCCGTCAAAGTTGGATTACGTGCACCACTGGTACCCATTACAGACGCACCAATCACACCCAAATTGGGTGCTTCGTGGGAGAAACCAAAACGATCTACCACGTTGGTTGAGGAATCATCTCCCATTCTAGTGCCCCCATAAGCATGGGTAGATGCACCCATGGTGCTGCCAAGCCCGCCTTTAACTGTTGTGATTGCACCAGCTTCGAGATACCACTGTTCCATTTTATTTTGGGCGAACTCGGCAATCTTCAGCTCGTTTTTACCGTATCGACCGGTTATACGGGTCACTGGCAAGCCCAGTGGATCTTTTACCGTTGGATCCAGATCCAGATAGTTATGTTCGTAAGGCAATGTAGTCTTCTGAATATAAGCGCTATTGGTACGGTCGGCATTTTCCATGATGAATTTCTTCCAATCTGATCCCCAGTTCTTGGAAACCCTGCCAAAAGTACTCATGCGGGCCGCCGACATCGGTCGTCGATCAGTATGAGTCCACAAATTAGCACCACCGATAAAATCCAGGTTTGAATGGTCAAAATTGTCATCGGCCCATTCATCTAACGCCGTGCCTTGCGCTGGTAACCCATACCAGTTATGTAAATCCTTATCAAACAAAGCAGTTACCCCGGCACCCTGGTGGTGGGTCATGTAATGACGCCCCACCTGACCACTATTATTGGCCAGGCCATTGGGATAGGCCCTGGACTTGGACAATAACAACAGGCGGATATTTTCATAGGTATAGCTGGCGATTAACACAGCATCGGCTGGCTGAAAATAGAATTCACTTCCTCGCAGATATTCCACGCCGGTAACTTTGCCATTGTTATCAGACACGATCTTGGTCACTCGGGCATGGGTAACAACATCGAGATTACCCGTCTCAACTGCCTTGGGTATGGTTGAAAATGAGGTTGAACTTTTGGCTTGCACGTGGCAGCCACCCTTGTTACAGAAACCATGGTACACACAAGGAGAGCGACCATCGTAAGGCTCGGTCACGATTGCTGCCGGCCCTTGGAATGGATTCAGTCCCATCTTGCGAGCGGCATCACTCATTAACTCAGTGAAAGGAGAACTTCTCAAAGCCCGCATGGGGTATTCCTGAGATCGGGGACCTTCAAATACATTTCCCGATCGATCTATGTCACCCTGAATATTGCCGGCCTTGCCGGATATTCCGACCGTGCGTTCCACAATATCATAGTAGGGTTCTAGTTCTTCGTAACCAAATGGCCAATCTTCCACGGTGGAGTTGGCAGGAATCTTAGCCGCTCCGTATCGTTTCGTGGTTTCACTCACTACTTTGAAATCCCAGGGATTCAAGCGCCAGCTTTGCGCCCAATAGTGCAGGCTAGTGCCGCCTACGGCGTTCATCATAGGGTGGCCACCTTGTCTGGCGGTAGTATTAGAATAGGCCCTGACAGTGGGTGCTTCCTGGGCGCATTTCTGCACCGCCATTGGCCAGTTACGGATATTGTTTCTGATTTCGTCAGGCGCAAAATCTCGACCATGAAGCCAACCACCTGCCTCCAGACCGGTTACTTTCAATCCTGCCTGGGTCAGGGGGAGAGCAGCAACTCCACCAGCGGCGCCAAGACCTACAATGACAACATCAGTTTTCGGCAGATTAACGGCCATTGTCAGCACCTCCCGTTCCTATCACCACCTTGGTAAAGGTGGGGATGTCATAGGCTGACTGGTGGTTTGGTTGCAGTGCACGACCCAGGGCTACCTCATCTTCTGAAGTTCCAAATCTGACTCCCGGGTAACCAATCATGTCCCATCCGACAAAATCGCGATTGCCTCCGTAATAGGGGTCACTAAACGTTCCCTGAATGGTGTGGTTTCGAACCATGCCGAAAAACCCACTACCGCTTGGATTAAACCCGGTTACTTCACCCGCAATTACTGCAGCGAGAATTTCATCCTGCACTTCGGTGTTCAGCTGGTGAAAAGCATTACTGTGTTTGTTCCGTGCATAGTCATCAATTGCCGTAAGTCCAATGGCGTAATTGTGACGTGAGTTGGCGTTGTCCGATGCTAAAGAACGATCTATGTAGTGTGCCGCCCGCGCTTCACGAGCGCCTGGTCCGTTTTCATCAGAGGGAAGAATTCGATCTACAATAGCTTCAAGGGTATCAACTTCGGCTGCAGTCAGAGTTTCGCGGGCTTCCCTTATTTCAGGATGGGTTGGCGAATTTTCTGAGGAGCTATCGGCGGCTAAAACTTGTGTTGCAGTCACGCTACTGGCCATAGCTGCACCGACTACACCTGCGCTTTTCAACAGATTACGACGAGAAGGATTGGAGGGCGAATCGTTGTTCTTATGGTTAGCCATATTTGTCTCCGCTTACTAATGAGGACAAGAGATGGCTCGGAGCGTAGCAAATATCTTTTTTACTGTATACGCCAGAACTGCCTTTTCACGGGCATTCATCCAGGCTCAGTCTGTGGCAATTCCTCAGGTAACGTCCCAGGTATTCCCGCTGTTTAATAAGGCTTTCAAGTCTCCCTTGCTACGACTGCGGATAGTCTCGAGCTGACTTGTGGAATCTGCTACATAGCCAGGCTTGTTTTCAGTGTAAAGCACACCCACAGCGACAGGAAAGTCTGGCCCAGCCATACTGCACAGCATTTGTGCCAACACCTTGTTACCTTCGTCGTGTACCAACAAATCCGCGGCGGAAATGCCGTCACCCAGTTCAACCACTTCGAGCTGTAATTTCTGTGTATCAAGACGAATACCCTTGTTACTGTCTTTGCCAAACACCAGGGGTTGGCCGTGTACAACATCAATACGAAAATCAGCTAAAAGTTTCTTGCTCTTGAGTTGCTCGAAAATTCCATCGTTATAAATAGGGCAATTCTGCAAAATCTCCACGAACGAAGCGCCTTTGTGCTCATAGCTTCTGCGTATAACCGGCGCGAGATGTTTGGCATCAGTGTCAATAGACCGCGCCACAAAACTAGCCCCCGCACCAAGAGCTACATTACAAGGCAATAAGGGTAAGTCCAGAGAACCAGAAGGAGAAGAGGGAGACCTGGTACCTACGGCCGAAGTAGGGGAATATTGCCCTTTGGTCAATCCGTATATTTCATTGTTGAAAAGTAATATCTGCAAATCAATATTACGGCGCAGTACGTGGATCATATGATTACCACCAATACTGAATCCGTCACCGTCACCAGTTACCACCCAGACATCCAATTCAGGATTTGCCAGCTTAACACCGGTAGCAACCGCTGGCGCCCTGCCATGAATAGTATGAAAACCATAGGTGTTCATGTAATACGGAAATCTTGACGAACATCCAATCCCGGAAACAAATACCTGATTTTCTTTCGCTACTCCCAACTGGGGCATCAGCCTTTGCATCGTTTTCAGAATGGCGTAGTCGCCACAACCAGGGCACCAACGAACTTCCTGGTCCGTTGCATAATCCTTAGGTGTCAGTTTCGGTAAAGCCTCGTTCATTACTCTTCCTCCGCTTTCGTCATTTCAGCAAATTCACGGTGAATGGCTGCCATAATCTCGCCAATTTTAAAAGGCTGTCCGGAAATCTTGTTTAATCCTTCAGCATCTAAAAGATATTTCGTGCGAATTAAGTTTATAAACTGGCCGGTATTCATTTCCGGTACCAGAATTCTTTCGAATCCGCCCAACAGTTCGCCCAGGTTCTTAGGAAGTGGCGAAATGTAGCGAACATGGACATGTGACACATCCAGTCCTTCCTTTCGGCATCTTTTTACTGCCTGGTGAATAGCCCCATAGGTGGAACCCCAACCCACTAATGCCAGTTTACTGCCGGGATTGCCCAGAGCCACCTCCTGCAAAGGAATATCATCAGCGATGCCGTCAATTTTAGCTTTGCGTAAATCGGTCATTTTTTGATGGTTGGCAGGGTCGTAGGATATATCACCGGTGTCATAATCACTTTCTATGCCACCAATGCGATGCTCAAGCCCCGGTGTACCGGGTTTGGCCCATACCCGTGCCAGGGTTTTGTCATCACGCAGCGAGGGACTAAACCCCTCCTTCTGCTGATGATGGCGAACTGGAAATGGCTGTAGGGCTTCCACATCGGGAATTCGCCAGGGTTCCGCTGCATTCGCCAGGTAACCGTCAGACAACAGCATGACTGGGGTCATGTACTTGGTTGCCAGGCGTACTGCTTCTATCGCCACTTCAAAACAATCCGCCGTGGTGCTTGAGGCTATAACCACTATGGGAGTATCACCATGCCGACCGAATACAGCCATGTTTAAATCTGACTGTTCAGTCTTGGTAGGTAAGCCAGTCGATGGACCACCGCGTTGGGTATTTACGATAATCAACGGTAATTCCGTAGCAGCCGCCAGTGAAATACCCTCTGCTTTCAATGAAATACCCGGTCCAGCACTGGAGGTAATACCAAGATTACCAGCAAAAGAGGCTCCTACCGCGGCGCATACAGCAGCGATTTCATCTTCTGCTTGAAAGGTGTTTATGCGGAACTCCTTACGATTTGTCAACTCATGCAGCAGATTGGAGGCAGGCGTAATTGGATAAGAAGCAAACAATAAGTCTATGTCTGCTAACTCACTGCCGGCAATCAAACCCCAGGCCAGCGCTGTGGTACCGGTAATATTTCTATATTTACCCGGTGGTACTTTTGCCGGAGGTACTTTGTAGATGTGAATTCCAGCGGGAAGCTCTGCCGTTTCGCCAAATGCGTGTCCGGCATTCAGCGCGGCAATATTTGCCTCTGCAATCTCTGGTATTTTTGCAAACTTGGTTTTCAAACCTTTGATAGTGGCCGCTCGATCACGATCGAAAAGCCACATTACGAGCCCCAAAGTCCACATATTTTTACAGCGCAGTGCTGCCTTATGGCCAATATTATAGGACTTTACTGCAGCTAGTACGTGTTTGGAAATATCAATATCCAACACTCTAAAATCCCCCAGGGTACCGTCGTTCAGTGGATTAACCTGGTACTTGGCTTTGGCCAGGTTTTTCTCAGTAAAGGCACCGGTGTCGACAATAACCAGACCACCACTAACCAAATTGTCTAGATTAACCACCAATGCAGCAGGATTCATTGCCACTAACACATCAACGGCGTCACCGGCGGTGGTGATATCATTGGCACCAAAGTAAATTTGGAAAGCCGAGACACCAAACGTTGCCCCAGCAGGTGCCCGTATCTCGGCCGGAAAATCAGGAAATGTTGACAGGTCATTGCCGTAAAGCGCTGTGGTCTGGGTAAAGTTAGACCCCACCAATTGCATACCATCGCCGGAATCACCAGCAAACCTGACAACCACATCCAAGACTTCTTTGTCGTCCAGGTGGTGCTCGCTCAGTTGTTCTTCGACCAATTCCATATTGTGACCATGGGCGCGTAATAATGCCCGAGTTTACTGTAACCACTGAAAGCTACTGGTAGTTTACACCAATAGCCCAAAAGTCGCGGGATTCTAGCAGATTATTATGCATGGGTCTTTAGGGTCTTCGCTGCTAAAGACCCTAATTTTTATGTGTCAGTAAGTGTAGTAACAGCTCGTCCATTAGGTTGAACTGATATTCATTGCAAGTTACTAGGGGGCCTCTTATCAATTCTATGATCAGAGGTTCCCTAGACAGTAGTTTCACCGATTTGGCTATGATTCCTGCTATTGTAACGCATACAGCGTTGGAATCATTGCTTGATGAACTTCCTCACTATCGAACCGTCACCACCTTCACCGCCTGTTACTTCGCCGGTATAGACATTGCCCTGGGCATCAACGACAACACCTTCAGGTTCAGAACCGGCGATAAAGCCCATTACCGTGCCATCCTCGGCACTGCCATAAGTAACCCCTCGCTTGTCCTGGTAATCGGCAACATAAAGAATGTCATTATTGTCTATGAACATGCCGCTGGGCCAACCAAACTGATCCCACTCG
>SMVA01464323.1_pt1 | contig 27003 bp, 22 predicted proteins | sample 2456451 | NCBI WGS metagenome assembly SMVA01 (sample SAMN11095933, study PRJNA526329) | marine sediment metagenome | biome: Marine sediment; feature: Surficial sediment; material: Deep marine sediment; isolation source: Hadal surficial sediment | place: Pacific Ocean | collected 2014-05 | depth... | reverse complement strand
GGGGCAAAGACTTAACCGTCGGGGAAGTTGCTGAATACGCGGGAACCATTGGCTACGAACTGACCACAAGAATGCCAGCGCGAACACCCAGAATTATTGCGCGGCCCTAAGAGTTTGACCAGGCGACCCAACCATGGCAATCGCTGCGCTGCGTCGGACGCGCTACCACCCGCGCTTATTGCGGTGTTGAGAGCTAAGAGACATCATCAGCTCATAGCTTTCTAAAGCTCTTATAATCTAAAGTATTGATAGTTAATTGGTAGAGAATATGATGAAGTTTGTAAACGTTTTTTTACTTGCCGTAAGTCTTTCCTTTTCGGTATGTCTAAATGCTCACGCATCTAAGAAAGTTTTGATTATTGTCTCCAATATGGTCGATATGGGAGATTCTGAAAAACATGATGCGAGAAACAATTTATGGGAAGTTGCCCCCCCTTACCATATTTTCATAAGCCACGGTTTCGACGTTGATTTTGCCTCACCTCAAGGTGGTAAGGTTGAATTCAGCATGGATCCGCTGGGCATAAGCAGTTATACAATCAAATACGAAAACTTCTTAGGTAAAGCTAATAGTTCGCTGGCACCAAAGGAGGTAAAAGTTAGTGATTATTGGGCTGTTTATATAGGGGGTGGCTATGGCCCTCTCTTTGATGTCGCGAATAACCCAGAATTGCAGCTTGTAATATCAAAAGTTTATGAGGCGGGTGGTGTGATAGGTGGCGGCGGTCATGGTTCTGGCGCATTTGCTAATGTTAGGCTGTCTTCGGGAGAGTATCTCGTAAAAGGTAAACGTATAGCCGGCTTTCCTGACTCCACGGAAAAATCTAAATCATGGGCAAAGCAGGGTTCTCTCCTACCATTTTTTGTTGAGAGTCAGTTAAATAAGAACGGAGCATTTGCTCAGAATAAAGAAACATTGAAAGACAAGACTGAGGTAATTGTTGATCAACGTATTGTATCAACAATGTTTTTACCTTCAGCTGCGCATGTTGCGAAGGAAATGATAGGTCTCCATAAGTAAAATGCACCCAACTCTTGGAAAAAGGAGAAAAATAGTTTGATCATTGACGCCTGGGCACAGCACCCTACCCTGAGGCACTCTCAGGATGAAATCTTCGATTCACTTCGTCGCTGGAACCATCAAGAACTGCCTAGTGAGCAACTCCCATTGGCGTTCACTATCAAATCGATGGACGAAGCGAACGTTTCCAAGTCTCTTATCTCGGCATGGGTTGCACCGCGAAATGTAATGATCTCGAATGACGAGGTCTTTGAATTCGTGAGCGCATACCCAGATCGACTTGCTGGTGTTGGCTCAGTTGATATTACCAAGCCGATGCAAGCGGTTGCTGAAATTAAGCGTTGCAAAAACGAACTTGGCTTCAAGGCCATTAGAGTACTGCCCTGGCTTTGGGAACTGCCGCCAACTGACCGTTTGTTTTACCCCGTGTATACCGCATGTTGTGACCTTGGTATTCCATTCTGCACGCAAATTGGGCACACAGGTCCGCTCATGTCTTCCGAGGTGGGGCGTCCTATCTATATTGACCGAGTCGCACTGGATTTCCCTGAGCTAACCATAGTGGGCGGCCATATCGGCTACCCCTGGACAGATGAGGCGATCGCAGTTGCCACAAAACATCGCAATTTTTACATCGACACGTCCGCCTATACGGTCGATCGATATCCGCCGGAGATAGTGCGATACATAAGAACAAATGGTAAGAAAAAAGTTTTGTTTGGAACGAATTACCCCATGATCATGCCGGCAAAAGCGCTCTCCGGCCTGGATAAGCTTGAACTTACACGCGAAACCAAGGATCTCTTCCTGGGAGGGAATGCAAAACGGGTTTTTAATCTCTAATACTGGTATTGCCAAACTCGACACATAAGCAGCCAGTGTTTGGGCCCTACGCCGGGTCTGCCCTACTGTTATAGGTATCACACGAGCAGCAAACTGTGCCGAAGTACTAGTGGCTTGCTGTTTTTCCTGCGGGTTTTGCCGAATGAGTGCGCCGGTACTGGGCGGGTGTTTGGCCTGTGGCTTTCTTAAAGGCGGCATAAAAAGCCGAGTTGGAATTAAAGCCAACCGCAAAAGAGACGTCCAGAATCGCCGTCGACGTGGAGTCTTGCTGGCCCAGTATGTCCTTGGCGTCCTCTATTCGATACCTGTTCAGAAAATCGAAGAAACTCATGCCGAACCCAGAGTTTACCGCCTGCGACAAGTGATTGATCGAACAATTCACCATGGTCGACAGCCTGAGCATGGTCAGGTCTGACTCAAGATACACTTTATCGTTGTCCATCAGGGACGTGAGTTGATTGGTATATCTTTTCATCTGGACATCATTGAGCCCTGATTTGGCATACTTCGGCGCACAGCGCTCGCCCGCACTTGCCGCTATCTTGCCCACCGAAACTGAGGAATCATAGTAGTCAGAGATTTTGCTTGCGCCATCTCCTTCAATGGTCATAAATTCTGCGCCAAACCAGTCTTTTTCTGAAGAGTTTGGTGATGACATTCGGTACTGGAAAGCAATAGAGTTGTCACTGGTGAGAATGTCGCCAAGCAGCTGGTATCGGTGATTTTCAGCGAGGAAAAAACTGGCCAGATCGGCAATCAGGTCATCGCCAGAATACTGGGCATTCACTGGAACATCACAATAAATGCCATTTTTTGCTAGATGCCCAGCCACCCCCCTGGCATCGCACTGATTCCAGGCGTCAAAGTAGCTTCGAACAAACTCTCTTGCATGCATTTCCGGTAACTCCCGACGCTGAAGACACTGATATTGTTATTTTGTCGTCCGGAGATTGTATATCAGGAAATGAGTGCTGTCACACTGGCTGATCCCGTCATCAAAATGCCGGTGGAGGCGTTGCCCTGGCCCGCCCAGGCGCCCAAAATGGCTTGTCCTGGCGAGTACACTTAACCACTTTACTGTGGTGGCGGAGTTCCTTCCCGTAGTAAATTTCAGCCCATACCTCACCCTGCAGGTATTGAGTCTTGATCATGGCCAGCGCAATATTGGCCTTGACCACAGGCGACCACATGGCGGAAGTCACGTAGCCAATTTCCCTGGTGCAACGCTTGTCACTGTATAAATGAGATTCATCCGCCGGTTTATTTCCCTCAATATCGAGTTTAACCAGGGTGTACTCAGGGCCCCTGTCGCGCTCTTCCAACAATGCGGTGCGACCGTTGAAATGTGGTTTTTTGAAGTCTACCAGCCAGCCCAAACTCAGCTCGAAGGGCGTCTGGTCATATTGAAAATTCACTGTTTTAAGCGCTTCATTAAACTCCATACCCGGCATAATAAAGCCCGCTTCCAACCTGGCCATATTGGTGGCCGACTCGCCGTAGGGCTGTATGCCATAATCAGCGCCAGCCGCATACAATGCATCCCACAGTTGCAGGGAAAAGTCCGGGTTTATCCACAGCTCATAACCCAGGTCACCGGTAAAACCGGTGCGGGATACCGTCAGCGTACCTTCACCACCGCCGGCGAAGGGAAAGTGCATAATATTATAGGGCTTGAGAGTCTCGATGTCCGCCAGGCCCATTTTTTTCAACACCTCACAACTGGTTGGTCCCTGGAAGGACAGGGCTGCTATCTCATCGGACATATCGACAATAGTGATGTTGCCAAAGCCAAAGCTACTCTTGCGCAGCCAGGCCAGGCTGGGGCTGCCACAGGTGAGCATATATTTTTCCGGCCCCAACTTGAAAATTGTGCCATCGTCAACCATACGCCCCTGGTCTGTACACCAGCAGACGTAGGTCACCCGGTCTTCCTTCATGTTGGCTATGTTACGAGTCACCATCCGATTCAACATGGTCAAGGCATCGGGACCACTAATATAATACTTCTGCATGGGGCAAATATCGTAGGTGGCGCATGTATTGCGTATGCAAAAATATTCATACTCTACGTCGTAGTAGTAATCGGCAAACTTGTAGCCATTCCAGCTGGACCAGGCCTCGCGCAGATTAAGTGGCGCCTGTCGTGGATGGAAATGACTCTCTTTAAGGCGTTCACCGGCGTAGGGATCGTTCATGATGGGCTCATTATTCATGGCTGGAGTTACTCGTCGTAACAATCATCTTCAGGTACCGTATTGGGCCGCTTGAGATCCATCAGTATTTCCCGGGCGGCATTGGCACCGCAGGCTGATGACACACCGCCGCCGGGGTGGGTAGAGGAGCCGCACATATACATGTTTTTTATGGGCATACGGTACTGGGCGTAACCGGGAAACGGCCGGTTGAACAACAACTGGTCAATAGTCAGTTCACCCTGGAAAATATTACCGCCTGTTAACCCCACTTCGGCTTCAATTTCAAAAGGCGTACGTACTTCCATATGCACAATCAAATCCTTGAAACCCGGACTGTAGCGCTCAATTTTGTCGACCACGCTCTGGCCAAACTGTTCGCGTTTCTCCGGCGTCCAGGGGCCATCGGCCAGTTCGGACGGACAATATTGCACGAAGTTAGACATCCAGTGTTGGCCTGGAGGCGCCACCGTCGGATCCCAGGCAGAGGGAATGACCGATTCAACAAAGGGGTCATCGGACCAGCGGCCGTGTTTCCAACAATCGTAGGCGCGCTCCATGGTTTCCAGTGAACCGACAAAACCCTGGCCACCGCGGTTTATGTAGCGGTTGTCCGGGACGCCGGTAAATTTTGGCAAACCCGATAAGGCGATATTAACCTTGCCGGAGGAGCCACGAATCTTGAAGTTTTTTGCCTTGTCGTAGATGCCGGGTGGCAGGTCGTTTTTATCCATACACTGGGTAAAGGTTCGCTTGGCATCCAGGTTGGACACGACGATACCCGCATAGACCTCATCACCGTTGTCCAGGGCGACACCCACCGCTTTACCGCCTTTAACCAGTATCTGCTGCACGCCCGCATTGGTTCGAATTTCGCCGTCGTGTTCCTTAAAGGCTCCAGCGAGAGCATTGGAAATGGCGCCCATACCGCCTCTGGCCAGGCCCCAGGCGCCAATATTGCCATCAACATCGCCCATCACATGGTGTAACAAAATATATGCAGAGCCCGGGGAGTAAACACCCAGGGCCGTGCCTATTATTCCCGGGCTGGCCATGGTGGCCTTGATCAAGTCGCTCTCGAAATAATCTTCCAGAAAATCTGCCGCGCTCATGGTGAAGAAGCGTATGTACTCGTAAAGCTCCCTCTCTCCCAGGGACCAGAATTCTTTGGCCAGCCACAGTAGCTCCCTGATATCCCGCGGTTTGAACGAGGTTGGATCGGGGGGCGTTCGAAGCAGGGTCTTGCGAATCAGCTGCGCATAGCGCGCCAGGTCAGCGTGGAAGCGAAACATCGCATCGGCATCGTGCGGGGAGTGAGCCCGCAGTGCATTGTACTCCGCCTCCTCCGAGGTATAGCTCACCAGGGTTTCGCCCTTATCACCAAAACTGACCGTACCCAGGTATGGCACCAGCAACAGCCCATGGCGGGTGAGATCAAGGTCGCGGTGTATGGTCTGGCGCATCATGGAGCAAACATAGGAGCAGCTCGAATAGGTCCACCCCTGGTGCATCACCCGGGACACCGCCGCGCCGCCTATGTAATCATTTTTTTCAAGGACCAACACATCCAGCCCAGCCTTGGCCAGGTAGGCGCCATTGGTCAGGCCGTTATGGCCGGCGCCGATAATAATGGCATCATACTTTTTCATTTGGCTTTTTTCATTTCAATAATAAGCTCGCGCGCCGCATTGTGACCGGGGCCGCCCATTAATCCACCACCGGGATGACACCCTGCACCGCAAAGATACAAACCGGGTATGGGCGTTCTGTATTGCGCTGCTTCATAGGTCGGGCGCATCATCAACATCTGGTCGATGGAAAATTCAGCGTGGTGCCAGTGGCCGCCGGTAACATGATGGGTTTTTTCCAGATCCAAAGGTGTCAACAGCTCTGCGTGAAGAATTTTCTCCTTAATACCCGGTGCATACCGTGCAATGGTGTCGATGGCCTGCTCGCACAGGGCGCTGCGAGCGGCGTCGGTCCAGCCACCTTTGAGCTTATAGGGCACGTACATAATGTGTGCCGACAGGACATGCTGGCCCGCGGGAGCCAGTGACGTATCGCGCAGGCTTGGCACAAGAATCTCCATCACCGGCTGTTGCGAGAAACCGCCATACTTGGCATCGTCAAAGGCAAATTCGATGGCGTCCATAGTCGGCGCAATAATCATCCGCCCATCGGGCTGTGACAGACCCTCAAAATTGGGTGTGCCGCTGAGAGCGAGGTGAAGTTTTGCAACATAGCCGTCACAACGCAGCCGTCGAATTCTGTTGGTGAATTCAATCTCCAGGTACTCCACCCCCACAAATTCCAGGAAAGTACGTTTGGGGTCGGCGGAAGAGACCACCCGACTGGCGGCAATAAGCTCACCGCTGTCCAGTACTACGCCTGTGGTTTTGAGGCCATTTTCATCTGCCTGAATCTGTATCCGAGCAACCGGGGTAGCCGTCCTGATATCAACCCCCGCTTCTGCCGCGGCCGAACACAGGGCCTTGACCAGGCTCTCCATACCGCCTACTGGTAGGGCGTGGGCGCCACCGTGCTCACCACACATGCGGTAGAGCAGAGCCAATACCGTGGCATTGGGTGACCGTGGAGCCATTTTTGAGCCAATAAGTCCGTCCCAACTCAGGACAGCCTTGAGCAGCTCGCTGTCAAAATTCTCATCCATCAGGTCGCGTGCTGGCAAGGTAGCAACACGCATAAACTCACCCATGTCCTCCTTTCCCAGCAGCCGCAGCTTTAACCCCAGTTGAGCAAAAGTCATAAGCCCAGACCTGGAACTGCTGCCGATACGCGGCATGGTCTTGAGCCAGAATGGTTTCAACAGGCCGGCAAAACGCTGCAACAACCGGCGGTAATCACCATAGCGGGCAACATCTTTAGCGCTGGGACCGCTCACCTCCGCCCCATCCACAACGACATGCTCGCCGGTAACGCTTAGGCCTATTGTAGGCATCGCTGCCGCTGTTGCGGCGTAACCATGGGCTTCCAGAGAGAGGTCTTTGGCCACCTTCGCAGAGAACTGACTGATGGTGTGGGCAACCGATGCCCTGAAACCCGGATGAAACTCCCGTGTGGCGGCCAGGCCGCCAGGCGTATCCGATGCCTCAAGCACCAGCACGCGCTGCCCTTCCCGGGCGAGATAGCTGGCGCAAATCAGTCCGTTATGGCCCGCCCCGATAATAATGGTGTCGTATTGCTGCAAGTGAAATCTGCTCAAGTTCGGTCGCCTATAGGTACTGGCAGTCTATTTGTGACACAGCGGCAGAGCTACCGTGCCTATACGCATAGAGAACAGGTACCGTTGTAAGCGGTTAACTTTATAATTAGCCCAGCCGTGACATACTCATCAATTGACAAAAATAAGAATTGGAGTGTATGCCGTTGTTTTGCAGCGATTTAAACACTTTCGGTAGTCAAACAAGGGGCCAGAGCGGTGAAATGTGCATACGTGAAATTTTCTTTAGAATAAGCTGTTATAAGGCTCGGCGAGCACATGGACATCACGTACGCTATAGCGTACGCTAGTTTTTTTGGAGAACAGTTATGTCGACACTCAATGCGACAGATGCGAGATCGAAGCTCTACGCTCTGATCGATGAAACCGCGAAAACCCACCGACCTATTACAATTACGGGTAAAAGGGGTAACGCAGTGCTGCTGTCGGAAGAAGACTGGAATGCAATAAACGAAACTCTATATCTCGTCTCTATTCCGGGTATGCGAGAGTCTATTCGCGAGGGAATGGAAGCTGGCCTCGATGAATGCAGTGAAGATATTGACTGGTAATGTGGAAAATCTACTACACCAAGCAAGCACAAAAAGACGCAAGGAAGCTAGCTTCGTCCAGTCTCAAGTATAAAGCAGAGGAGCTATTGCGAATAGTTTCAGAAAACCCGTACCAGAATCCTCCCCCTTATGAAAAGTTAGTGGGTGATTTATCAGGCGCGCTCTCTCATCGTATCAACATACAGCACAGACTGGTTTACCAAGTATACGAAAAGGAGAAGTGCGTAAAAGTTCTCCGGCTGTGGACGCACTATGAATAAGCCGTATAACAAGGCGCAGCAAGGGCTGCGCTCGGACGTCAATCCCGCCGCTACGTGGCGGGTCTGCCGCCGTTGTGCACGACGTTATTTCACCATGGTTCATTTATCGTGCGGAAGTTTCAAATAGCGTGCAAACCTACAGAGTCTTGACTACTCAACCGTTACTCCGGCGAGCCATTTAATACATCGGCATCGAGGGGCACAGTCTGGCCAGACTCGATAATTTCATTGCGCCATTCAACCACGTTCATTTCAATCGCAATAAATCCCGCTATCCACACAAACTCGTCCCAGGCAAACATCCAATGGCCGCGATAAATCCAATAAGCGATCACCAACCACAGCAGTGAATAGAGAGAGAACTTGGCAACATTCAAGCTTGTAATTGCCGCGCCCCCGGTGACACCCCTATCCTGCAGGCGCACGGTCATTTCGATAGTGAACAGAATCAGCAACCAGATAACAACCTCCAGCAAGTCCACCCAGGCCAGAGCCCGTTCTATCACCAGCCCAGCGCTGTCATTGACAATAATATTTTCCGGTGGGTCGATGTAGAAGAACCGCGATGCACTGGACAGGTGGCTGCAGTTGCCGGCATCGACATGCGTATAGAGCAGGTTGACAGCATAGGAAACATTGGCATCCCCTAATTGGCACAGATTATTAATGCCTGCAATCGGCGTCACCTGGCCGAGTTCATAAACGGTAATTCCGTAGGCGTACAGTGTATGACCCAGGAAGATATAACAAATGAATCTGGCGAGGCGCATGAGAACCATCTTTGGGCGGGTCAACGACTCATCAGACAATACATAGGTTTCCAATTCGAACAGTGCCAGAAGAACTATCCAGGCGCTTTCATCGATAGTCGTGGCAAAGGCACCGGCCCAGCCCAGGAGTGTGCCGCCATTGCGCATAGTATGGGACGCGACGGTCCAGTCATCGGCGATATAAAAGGCAAAATTAACCAGTAACAAGGCGTACACAGTCACCTTGATCAGCTGTAGCAGCTTCTCCCCGGGGATTTCAAACCAAGAGATGACAGGGCTCATAGACAGATATTCAGAACATCTCCGGTGGTGTCGCCGCGCGTCTGGGGTGTGTCCAGAAAGGCGTTTTTGAGATGGTACATTGCGCCCAGGTCGACCGCCACTCCAGTTCTTTCTGGTAGTATATTTCCGCCCATATTTGCGCTGGCACCGTGCCCTTGCGGTATTCAATATCGGCAATGGTGAGGTTGGCTTTGAGAATAGGTGACCAGACCTGGGTTTTGACGGTACCGATACGCTTACCTTTCCTGGCGTCATACAAAAAGGAGTCCGCCGGGGCTTTATTGCCCGCCACAGCAAGTTTAACCAGGCGCCGCTTGATCGGCCGCTGTTGTTCCCTCAGCAGTGCCCGTTTGCCGGTAAAATGGGGCTTGTCGAAATTTACCAGCCAGCCCAGGCCCACTTCGAAGGGCGAGCGATCATGACCGGCCCGCACAGTTGTCTCCGCCGTGTTGAAATCATCGCCGGGCATAATAAAGCCCGCTTCTATGCGCACCATTTCCAGCGCGCCCAATCCGATACAGCGCAGGTCGTAGAGACCGCGCTGCTTAACAAGGAAAACGGCATCCCACAGCGCCAGTGCATTGCTTGGGTCCACCCATAACTCATAGCCCAGGTCTCCGGTGTAACCGGTACGGGAAATGGTAACGTCAAAGCCATTTAGTTGCGTATGGACTATTTCGAATGGCCTGAGCTGAGCCAGCTCGGTGAAACCGGCGGCCATTAATACCGAACAAGCGGTGGGGCCCTGTACCGCCAGCGCTGCCACTTCGTGGGTTTCCTCCTCGATACGAACATTCATACCCAGGCTTGAAATTAATAGCCAGTCCAGTTGGTGGTGCTGTGAACACAGCCGAAAGTTGCCCGGCTCCAAGTGAAAAATAGTGCCATCATCCAGTACTTTTCCCTCATCGTTACACCAGACCACATAAGTAACACGATGCGGTTTTAAGCCCGACACATCACGGGTGACCAGCCGATTGAGAAATTTGAGCGCGTCCGGGCCGCTGATGCGGTACTTTTCCATAGGCGTCAGGTCCATCACACTACAGGAACTGCGGATGGCAAAATATTCAGAGGCCAGGGTGTCGTATACCCTGGCGGTCTGGTAACCATTCCATGACATCCAGTTTTTAACCAAACAATGTTCTTCCACCCGCGAATGAAAGGGAGATGGTAGTAGTACCTGCCGGGGGTCATGTCGCCGGTCCTTTTTATGCAACTGCGATTCCACGGTTACTTTCCCCTCCCCAGCGCCAAAACACGCTGCGCCGCATTGTGGCCGGGAACACCCGACACCCCGCCTCCGGGGTGAGCGGCTGCACCGCATAAGAACAATCCTGCTATGGGTGTATCGTATTGTGCCGTGCCGTGCACCGGGCGCATCATAAACGACTGGTCGATAGTCAACTCACCGTGATGCCAATGCCCTCCCTCGATATTATATTGCGCCTCAATATCCACCGGCGTGAGCAACTCTCGAGCAACAATTAAAGAAGACAATCCGGGCGCGTACTGCTCTATTAAAGCGATGATCTTATCGGTAAAAGCATTGCGGCCCTGCGCCCAACCCTGCTTGATGTGATAGGGAGCGAAGGATATCGACACAGACATAACATGGTGTCCCGTGGGTGCCATTTTCGGGTCGCTAATGCTGGGAACAGTAATTTCAAGAACAGGCTGCTCTGAATACTCACCGTATTTCGCGTGGTTAAAAGCATGTTCCACATAGCGCATATCGGGCGCAATAAGCAGTCGCTGCCCCATTTCAGTGGAGGACAAGCCGGGTATGTCGGGCAGACCCCGCAGGGCGAGGTACAGCCTGGCCACATTGCCCTCGGTGCGCGTGGTGTGGATGCGGTGAGCGAACATTGCATCGAGCTCGGCGCTACCCACCAGTTTCAAAAAAGTGGTTTTTGCATCGGCGTTGGAGATCACAATAGCGGCGTCCATCTGCTCACCCGATTCTAGTTGAACACCACAGGCCCTGCCATCTGCAACCATAATTCGCTTAACCCTGGCCGCAGTTCGAATTTTGACCCCAGCATTTTCTGCAGCTTCAGACAGGGCTCTGACTACTTGCCCCATGCCGCCTGGCGGCAAACTCTGTGGGCCGTGGGTTTCACCCCACAGTCGATGGAGGTAGGTCAAAACCGTATTGGGCGTGCGGGGACCCATGTGTTGCCCCAGCACTGCATCGGTGGCAATGGCGCCTTTTAACAACGGGCTGTCGAATACTTCATTCAACACGTCAAATATATTGATGCCGCCAACTCTGAGAAATTCTCGCATCGAAGCCGCACCGAGACCAAAACGCAAACGCCAGCCCAGGCGGGCCAGGGTGAACCGATCTTTGCGATCCATATCCTTGAGCCGCGGCGGCTTGTTCATCATCAGCGGCGCTAGTGCCCGGGCATAGCGGTGAAACTCTTTCTTAAAACTGGCATAGGCCGCAATATCATTTTGTGACAGTGTCGCCCCGGAAACCCGATTAATACCCAGTGTCAGGTGCTGGCCGTCGCGAGCCAAGGCGATGGTGTCGATGGCCGCACCTAGCTGCAAGCCGGTGCTTTCCAGTTCGAGTTCTTTACATACTTTTGGGTGCAAGGCGTACAGAATATGGGAGAGACCGGAAACGTGGTACCCCGGTGCGAAACTGGTCGTCGAAGCGCCACCTCCCAGGACTTCCCGCGCCTCCATAATTTGTACACTGTACCCCGCCCTGGCCAAATACGTTGCGCAAACCAGCCCATTGTGGCCGCCGCCCACGATGATGACGGAACGGGCTGCCGATTCAGTCATCACCAAAGTCCTCGGGCGTTGTATCGGGTTTACGCAGATCCCGCAGAATCTCACGGGCTGCATTGCAACCCGGAGCGCCCATCACACCACCGCCGGGGTGGGTGGAGGCACTGCACATATACATATTTTTTACCGGACCGCGGTACTGGGCGTAACCGGGAAATGGGCGGTTGAACATCAGCTGATCCAGGGTCAGTTCACCCTGGAATATATTGCCCTCAGTAAGCCCCACCTCCGCTTCAATATCGCGGGGAGTACGGATTTCCGCATGCAGGATAAGGTCTTTAAAATTGGGACTGTACTGCGCTATCTGGTCTATTACGGTGGCGCCGAAGGCATCCCGTTTGGCATCGGTCCAGCCACCCTCTACTTCATACGGACAGTACTGTACGAACACCGACATCATATGTTTACCCGGAGGAGACATGCTGGGGTCATACTGCGTAGGGATCAGGGTATCTACATAAGGATCCCTGGACCAACGATCATCCTTCCAGTCATCAAAGGCGCGCTCAAGTCTCTCCAGTGTGTCGGTGAAATGCATATGACCCAGGGTCAGCGACGAACCCTGTGGCAGTGCGGGAAATTCCGGCATCCCGTCCAGGGCGATATTGAGTTTGCCTGAAGATCCGCGAATCTTGAAATTCTCAGCCCGACGAATGACCTCCTCTGGTAAATCTGACTTATCCATCACCTCCAGGAATGTACGCTTTGCATCGAGATTGGAAACCACGGTCCTGGCAAATATTTCTTCGCCCGAGCTTAACACCACCCCTGTTGCCCTACGCCCTTTGACGCTAATTTTATGCACCTCGGCATCGGTTCTTATCTCACCACCGTGGGATACAAGGGATGAAGCGAGCGCTTTAGCCACCGAGCCCATACCACCCCGGGCAAAGCCCCAGGAGCCGACATTGCCGTCGATATCCCCCATGGCGTGATGAAGCAACACATAGGCTGTGCCCGGCGAATACACTCCCAGCCCGGTACCGATAACACTACCCCCTGAAAAGTGAGCGAGGATAACGTCACTTTCAAAATATTGTTCAAGGTACTCGGCGATAGACATGGTAAAAAAACGAATAAATTCGTATATCTGGCTCTCAGTGAGAGCGTGAAAGCTTTTTAGCAGATGAGCGAACTCCATCACATCGCGCATTTTGAAGGAGGTAGGGTCCGGTGGCGTACGCAGCAAAAAACCTCGAATCAAGCGACACCACTTCATCAGATCGGCATCAAATCGAATGGAGGCATCGGCATCGCGCTTTGAGTGCCGGGCAATTTCCCGCCGCCTCACATCCGCCTGATGATAACTGCCAAAATAATCTCCGTTGCGCTTGAAGGTCGTACTCCCCTGAAGTGGTACCACTTCCAGGCCGTGCCGGCCCAAATCCAGGGCCTGATAGATCTCGGGCCTGAACAAACTGCAGACATAGGAGCAATTGGAATACTGCCAACCTTCATACAGTTCACGACTGACTGTTGCGCCGCCTATGTACGCGTTTTTCTCCAGCACCACGACCTTCAGCCCGGCTTTGGCCAGAAAAGCTGCATTGGTAAGGCCGTTGTGGCCCGCACCGATTATAATTGCGTCATAGTTCTTCATAAACGCCACTATACGCGCCCTGTAGCCCGCATTAGTCGCTGCCTATAGGGTGGGAATTGCACCGCCTTAAACCGGGGCCCCCCGCACCACGGCTCCACTCCTACAGGCGCGGAAGAACTCTTTGCACTTTTGTTATTTACTAGGTGTATTACAAACAACTGGAGAATTCATATGCCTGAAATTAGCGTTCAACATCAATGTGCATCGCTTGGGGATCTGATCGGCGTAGACTCTTTTGGTGAGCCCATTGGGGAACTGCCGAAACAGACAGACAGCGGTTTTTTTAGCGTGGGTAACGTGGACGCCGGCACCTGGGAATGTGAGCCGGGATCACTTCAACTCGACCTGGAAGTAACTGAATTTTGCCATCTTCTAAAAGGACACTGGCGACTGACCTCAGAATCTGGCCAGGTAACCGATGTCAAAGCGGGTGATAGCTGGATATTTCCACGCGGATGGAAGGGCACGGCCGAAGTGCTGGAAACCGTACGCAAGGTATACCTGATGATTAGCTGACCAGATACACGGCCATCACACCGCCCGCAAATACCACTGGTAGTCCAGTGGGCTGATCATCGCGTGATACTCCGCGCACTCCTCCTCTTTTACCACCGCATAAATCTGGTGATACTCTTCCCCAAGGTACTGCGGCATCACCCGACTGTCGCGGAACCGATCCAGCGCCCGCTCCCATCGTATGGGCAGGCTCACTTCTTCCTTTGGCAAGCTTTGCCCTTCCACTATCATTTCACCTGGATCGCACTGCCGAACCAGGCCGTGGTGCAATCCGGCCATGATTGCGGCCATCACCAGATAGGGATTGGCATCGGCCCCGGCAACCCGGTGTTCTATACGCGTATTTTCCAGATTGGACACGGGGATTCGCAATGACACTGAGCGGTGGTTATAGCCCCAGCTTGGGCTTAGCGGGGCGAAGTTTCCCGGAATCAATCGCCTGTAGGAATTGGCATTCGGCGCGTAAAGTGCCATACCATCCGCCATTGTTTCAACAAGCCCACCAACGGCATGGCGCATTTTTTTCGAAATTGGCGGTGTCGCAGTAGACGACTCATCGGCCAGGATATTTTTGCCCTGTTGATCATAAAGACTGACATGGATATGCAAGCCGCAACCCGCTATACCTGCAAATGGTTTGGCCATAAAGGAGGCGCCTACCCCACTTTCCCGGGCGCAACCCTTTATCAGTCGTTTCAGTAACACAGCCTGGTCGCAGGCCTTGACGACATCGTCGATGTGGTGCAGGTTTATCTCGTACTGGCCACCGGCAAACTCCGATAACACCGTGGTGACAGGTAAATTCTGCAGCACAGCGCCGGTGCGCACAGATTCCAGAAAATGGTCGACATCCCACAGATCCTCCATCATGCCAAATTGCAGCCCGGGTTGACGAATATCGGTGCCAGGTACAGTGGCCAATAAGGGTTTTGGGATAGCGCTGTCATTGGGTTCGAGCAAATAGAACTCGGTCTCTGTCGCAACCACAGGTTTTAGCCCCATGTCGATAAGAGGCTGCATGGCCTGCCGTAACACGTTTCGAGGATCACGAGTGTAGGGCTCTCCAGACAACTCTCGATAACATGCCAATACTTGCGCGGGCCTGGATTTTAGCCAGGGAACCGTGGATAAGGTTCCCGCTACGGGATAGAGAAGTTTGTCAGGGTCACCCTCGTAATTATCGATACCCAAATCATCGGGAGCATCGCCATAGGTATTTAATACCGCGGACGCCCCAGGACTGTTCAAGCCCTTGGTAAATAAGGTTTCGAACTCGCCACGGCCAATACGCTTACCACGCAAAATTCCATTCAAGTCCACAACCAACACCTCCATCATCTGGGTGTCGGGGTAAGCCGTTAAAAACGCTTCAAGTTCTTCGATATTGGCGGCATCTGGATAGTTCATTTGCGTCACTCTCGGGATCTGACAATAATAAAAGCACCCGACATCATAATGAAAATCGGGAAGAATGGTACAAAGGGAAAGTAAGGCACATAGGTTCCTACGGCCTCTATAACAGCATTGCCGGCAAACAACTCAAAGGCCTGGCCACTCCAGGGCGAACCGACAAGCATAGCTGAAAAACTGGCCATTACGGCGGCAATGCCCACCAGTAAGAGCAGGGGCTGACTAAAAACAGTACTTGCTTGCCAGCGTTTTTTACTCCATGCCGTCAGGCGTAAACCCCAGGCCAGTAGACCAGCCACGTAGTATATAGTGTCGATCGGTTCCAGATAGTCATAGTAGAATAGTTCATACCAATAGACGCTCCAGGCGTATGCCCACAGGTAATAAATACCAAACTTGTGCAGAAGCTTCCATTGCTTTGCACTCAAATGCTTTCGACCAAACTTGAACGACGTCAAAACCATGGCTGTTAGCAACAAATAACCCCCAACTCCCTCAATAGCATCACTGAGAACGTAAACATCTTCCACGTAATACTGTGTATGCACACCGGTTAACCAGAGGATAAACAACAGCTGCCAGGCCATCGCCGCTGCAAAACAAAGCCCGATGATTTTTCGATTGCGTAACAGCCATCGACTGAACAGACTGGGGAAAACTGACTGTAAGGAGGATGCCGCGAAAGCCAGATACAACAAAGGTACTGCACACCGTACGGAAAACTGGATCAGCGAAGAAATGTTCTCGGCACTGGACAAATCAACCCGGGTCATGGCTATTACTACCGCAACCGATAGGGGTGTTGTGATTAGCCAAAACAGCTTCCAACCATTGACGGCCTTGTTCTGCAATAAACCCATATAATCACTGTTCATTTAGAGATTCTCGTGACAAGGATGTCAGCACCGCAGACACTTACAGCTTGTCCCTGAGCTTATAGTAAAGCATGCCCAGCGCCACCATGGGGCCGCCGAGCAGGTGCTGCCCTGGAACGGTAGTGGGCTTGATATTGGCAAAAATGTCAAAACGCTCACTCATGCCGGCAATGGTATCTGCCAGAATCTGTCCCGCCAGGTGAGTGACGTTCACACCGTGCCCGGAATAACCCTGGGAATAAAAAATATTACTGCTTATCCTGCCCATCTGGGGCACCCGGTTTATCGGCACACCAATTGTGCCACCCCAAGCAAAGTCTATGCCTGTTCCGGCCAATTGCGGGTATATTTTCAACATTCTGGGTATCAGCTGCCGCTTTATGATTTCGGGATCACTACCGGAGTAGTTACAGCGACCGCCGAACAACAAGCGCTTATCGGCGCTGAGGCGAAAATACTCCAGTATGTAATTGGGGTCGCAAACCGCGAGATCTTGCGGGTTGATCGCATTGAAAACACTTTCCGGGAGGGGTTCGGTGGCAATAATATAACTGTTCACCGGAAACATGATGCCCCGCAATTTTCGCTCTAACAAATGATAGGCATTACCGGCGAGTACTATAAAATCAGCTGTAACCGAGCCATGCTCAGTAACCACGCTTGGTTTACTGCCTTTTTCAATGCGTAGTACCGGCGATTGTTCATAGATACTTACCCCTAGCGAGGCCGCCGCCCTGGCCTCGCCAATGCACAGTTTCAGTGGATGCAAGTGGCCGCTCCCCATATTCAACAGACCTCCAATATAGGTGTCGGTGCCAATAATATGCTGTATTTCCGACCGTGAAAGCAGCTTATACTCAAAGGGAAAGTTATCATTTTTCAGTTGCTCAAACTCTGTCTCCATAGCGCGGATATGGCGGGGCTTGATAGCCACATCCAGGTAGCCCGACTTGAGATCACACTGAATGCCATAGGTTTCTACGCGCTCTCGAATGATCTGGTTTCCGGCCCAGGCCATCTCCCGCACTATTTTCTCGCCACCGGGTCCCAGCGAACGGGCCAGGGTTTCTTCGCCCGACATACCCCCTATGACTTGGCCGCCATTGCGCCCGGAGGCTCCCCACCCCACCTTGTTGGCCTCCACCACGTGGACATTGTAACCGCGCTCCGCCAGGTGCAGGGCGGTAGAAATACCGGTGAATCCCGCCCCAATAACGCAGATGTCAGCACTTTGTGCGCCCTGTAGGCGGCCATAATCGGTTCTGTCGTCAATGCTGGCTGCGTAGTACGAGCCCGTATGCTGTTGCGGCTCAAGCATAATGGTTACCGTTATATCTGCTGTACTGTGAAATGAATATTAACGTATAAATCCAGAAGCATGTATGCCAAAAAAAGAAGGGCAATACATCCTGCCCTATCGGATGCAATGTTTGCCGGGAAGAATCGGTTTATACTGCTCATTGTGACTCCATGCAACGAGGAAGCGGACCGCTGGGATGCCGGAATCCGGGAATGCACCCCAGCACACATAGGTGATTTATGGCTACAGACTCGGCAAGTACTCCTCCCCCCCCTATCGTTTTCGATGGTTGGCGCTCTATTTCCATTTCCCTGTTTATGGCACTGGTCGGGTACACGGTAATGGTGAGCGTGCCGGTACTCAGCACGGCGCTGGTGGACATGGTGGGCTTTACTGAGGAGCAAGTAGGTAGGGTCTGGGGCGCGGATATGGGGGGCTTGTCCCTGGGTGCGGTTCTAACGGCTGTGTTGGTCTCCAAAGTGAACCGTCGGATTTTGGTTTTAGCGGGGGTTGTTTTATCCATTACCGCCAATGTCCTGTGTATGGTGTTTGTAGAGTACGAGCAGGTGCTGTGGCTGCGCGTATTGGCCGGCGTGGGGAGTGGTATTTTTACGGCGATAGCCGTGGTCTCGCTGGGCGGCGCTACCCACCCTAGCCGCACATTCAATATGCTGTTATTTGGCTTTGCCTTTTCCACCGCCCTGGAATTGCATTTCCTTCCCAAACTTTCAATGAATGATATTTACCTATTCTTTATTGCCTTAAGTGTCATTTGTGCCGCGTTTGTCGGCTGGATTCCCAGTAAACCCCTGGGCCCACAGGAATTGGCCCAGCAGGAGAAATTGCAACATTCGGCAGAAGACTGGAACGTGCCTCGCTACTTCCCGGTGCTATGTCTTATCGCAGTCTGCTTTACCTACATTAATATCGGTGGTTATTACACGTATATTGAATTGGCCGCCCACGCTGATGGCGTAGCGGACGATTGGGTGGGGCCGGTGCTGACATGGTCGTCCATCTTTGCCATCGTTGGCTGTGTTATTGCCCTGTTTTGTACCCGTTTTGGCTTGTTCAAGCCCTTGTTTGTCTCTCTGGTAGCGATGGCCTATATCGTCATAATGATGAGTAGCGGGGTAAACGACATCAACATCGTGGTGAGCCTGTTTTCCTTTATGACCCTGTGGACCTTCATTGATATTTTTCAATCCGCCATGCTTTCACACATGGATCGCAAGGGCTCGATGGTGGCTCTGCTGCCCAGCGTACAAGGTTTCGGCCAATTCATTGGCCCCAATATCGCAGCGTCAGTGCTGGCAGCTGGAATGGGTTACAGTGGCGTCTTTATAGTCAGTGGCAGTATGGCGCTGGTTGCGGTGGTGTTCTACATTGGCCTTTTCATCTACATGCAGAGACGGTCACCGGTAATGGCGGAAGCCAGCTAAGTTCCAGCTCCCAGCTAGGTTCTGCACCTTTGGCTGTCGAGGGAACCCTTGCCATTAGCTCAGGCTTTTATTACCGTTTGTTATAGCTTAACGCGACTTCCCCCCCATAACAGGATCTGAAGAGAATGGATATTTTTACCATCACGATGGGCATCACCCTGGTCCTTTTCGTTGTTATTGGTAATTACGCTGGGAAAAACGTCAAAAACCTGGATGACTATTTTGTTGCCGGGCGTCGCGCTCCCACCATCCTTATCGTAGGCACTTTAGTGGCGAGCGTGATGAGCTCAGTTGCTTTTCTCGGTGAGGCGGGCTTCACTTATGACGGTCAAATGGGCGCCTATATTCTATTCCCCAGCACCTCCGCGGCCGGATATGTCATCGGCGCGCTGTTCTTCGGGCGCTATCTACGACGCAGCCGGGCGACCACCGTGGCCGATTTTTTTGGTCAGCGATTTAACAGCTTCCGTGTGCAGCAGGCCTCGGGCATTATCATTATGCTCTCCATCGGCATCTATCTCCTTATTGTCACCCAGGGCGCGTCTATCCTTCTTTCCGATTTAACCGATCTCAGTTATTTTCAAAGCCTCATCGTGGTGTGGCTCAGCTATACTTTCTTTACCATGTATTCGGGTTCCAAGGGTGTGATTCTTACCGACACCTTGATGTTTTTATTGTTTACCGGCGCCACCCTTGTCTTTGCGTATTACATTGTCAGTGACTTAGGCGGCATCGCATCCTCTATTGAGAATATGGCCCAACTTGAAAGCAAGGCCGGCATCGCCTCCTGGAGCGGCATTGTTGGTCCGGGGACCGAGTGGCCAACGGCGATGGATTACCTTATATGGGCATTCGTTATCGATATTGCCTGGAGCGCGGTTTATATTGTCGGCCCCTGGCAAGCAGGCCGTCATTTGATGGCGAAGAATGAACATGTCGTTCTACGATCGGCGATGTATGCTCTGATTATTGTCGCCCTTTTGCAGATCGTCATTTACGGTCTCGGTGGGATCGTTAACCTCGTAAAGTCGGATATTACGCCTTCTGAAACTGTTTTGGTTTGGGCGGCGAGGAATCTAGTTCCGGAATTTTTGGGCGCTCTTGTATTGGCTGGCATCATGGCAGCCGCGTTATCGTCCGCTTCCACCTTCCTCTCTCTGGTCGGGTTCAGCGCGAGCAATGACATTGTGAAAAGAGAGAAGGAACTGGATCTCCGCTCAATACGTATCATTATGATGATCGTCGGAATCGTTGTTTTACTCGCAAGCTTTTATTTTCCACCCAATATCTTCTGGCTGATGCTGTTCGTCGGAACCGTCTATGCCTCCTCCTGGGGGCCGGTTGGCCTCATGAGTGTATGGAGTAAAAGCATTACAGAGTCTGCAGCCTATTGGGGAATGATAACCGGCTTTGTGTTTAACGTGGCCCCGGCAGGTCTTGAATACCTTGGCTATATTACATGGCCGAGCTATCTTCACCCGGCTATTATTGGAACGGTTATCAGCCTTATCACCATACGCACCCTCTCAAAAAGGGGCAGGGTGACAGAACAAGAGGCCGCGTATAGGATCAAGCTTCACATAACTCCTGAGGAAGACTTTGATGCTAAAAAAACAAGGACGACGATGATCGCCCCTATCGCCCTCATTCTATATGGCTGCACCATGCCATTTCTAGTGGTAAATTATTACATCAAGCCCTATCAACGCGGCACGGGAGAAATTTTGGCGGATGGCTCTATGAATTGGCAAACCGGAGAAGCCTGGTTTAGCCTATCATCTGCCATCGTCTTTATACCACTGGGCACCCTTGCCGCAATCGTGATTTGGCGCAGCTATTATCCGAAAACGAAAATGGTGTGACCGTATTTTCCCCATGAGAAATGAATGATAATTGTGGTATCGACAATTCAACTTTTCGAGGTTGCACATTATGAACGATGGATTCCCCGGCCCTAAAACGCGTGCGGCACTCGAACGCGGCATTCCACTTTTCAAGAATGGCTTGAGGTTCGATGCCGAAATGGAGCGAGCCGGGCAACGCGGGTTTCGGTCGGTACGGCAGATCGTCATCGATAAGGCGGAAGGTGACTTCGTCTGGGACCTGGACGGTAAGCGCTACATCGATTTCCAGAATGGTTGGGCAACAAATCCACTCGGCAACTGTCATCCCGAGATTCTCGATGTCGTAGAGGCAGCGAATCGGCGGTTTGGCTTTCACTATGACCACCCTCTGCGCTATGAACTGGCCGAAATGCTCGCTGAGATTATGCCGGACAGGGCGCTACCACGAACAAGTTACGAGGTGTCGGGGACTGAGGCGGTCGAAGCCGCTGTCCATCTGGCCCTCACGCACACGAAGCGACGCTACATCATCACATTCAGTTCTTCCTACCATGGTATGGGAATTGCGACGAAGATCCTGAGCGGACTCGACGGCAGCCACAGTACTTATCTCGAAGGCTGGGGCGGCAGCGTTATCAAGGCACCCTACCCGTACAGTGAGCGAATTCCGGCCGGGATGAGCGAGGAGCAGTACACCGAGTATTGCCTTTGGTATCTCGATAACCACGTCCCTGGCAGCATCGCAGCGCGTGACAACATCGCGGGTATCCTCGTCGAGCCGGGTCTCGCCGAAGGCGGAAACTGGATTCCGTCAACGCGTTTCCTGAGTGGAATTCGCGACATCTGCGACAAAAACGACTGGTTGATGATCTCTGACGAAGTGCTGACGGGCTTGGGTCGCACGGGGCGGATGTGGGGCATCGAACACTATGACATTGTACCCGATATCCTCGTGTACGGAAAGAACCTGTCCGGCGGCATTACACCACTGTGTGGAATCTCCGCGCGTGACGACATCCTGGGTGACAACAAAGAGTTCTCATCCGGCTCGACGTTTGCCGGGACGCCCGCAGGGTGTGCGGCGGCGATCAGGACACTGCAGATCTACGAACGGGACCATATCGTGGCACATGCGAAACGGCTCGGTAATATCGCAGCCGAAATCATGGGCGAATGGGAAACGTACAGTATCGTGCGCCAGGCACGTGGCAACGGATTACTACTGGGTGTAAGTTTCGCCAAGCCCGAATCCGCTGGCGCCGATGAAAAAGACTGGTGGACGGCACGGGCCGTTCGCGGGAAGATGCTCGAAAATGGCGCATGGGCACTCTCCGATCACGAGGATACGATTCGTCTGTATCCAGCGCTAAATATGGACGAATCTGTACTTCGCGAAGGACTGCAGATTATGGAAGACGCTATCCGGCAGGTCGAAAAACACGGGCACACAGAAGGCGATATGGTAGCGTATCCAAGCGGTGTTTCGGGCTTTTAGGTCTCAGAAGGTTATTGGCGAATTAACGTCTGTGGAATGTCAAAATTAAGCGCCTACTTTCAAGCCACTGCCAGACGTGCAGCAGCAATGGACTGGGCCAGCGGCGCATATCCCCGTAGCTGCTACACTCAGAAACGATTTTTGGGTACTTCCGCAGAACTGGATGATTGGGGTAAAGCCTACTTCACTTACAAAAACGAAGAGACTGACTAACATGGCAAAACCGTTGTGAGAGCAGATCATGGATATAGGCGTACCCTTGTTGGAACTAGGAAAATTTAATGTCGAACCCCTGATGCACGATATTATTGCCAAACACTACCCCCCCGGGGTGCGATTATTCGCGCAATGGCAGCGGGGGTGTTTCCGCTATTTTTTGGCACTGTATGCTCTGGTATACGCGCAAGCCAGATCGGTAGCAGGTTGAATTGAAAAGAGTTTTCACTTGCCGTCAATCTATATATACGGAACGTGTATTATAGGGACGCGTCCGCATACTTAACTGTTTAGCGCGGACTGGTAGCCCGCTGGGGGAAACGATCGCATGCAACACTCACTCCAACTTGTCATTTATGCGATCACACTGCTTGCTGGCATCACACCGGTCTTGGTTCACGCTCAAGGGCTTGAAGCGGAGACAGGACCTTTGCTTATCCGAGGTGGTTGGTTGATTGATGGGGTCAGCGACACCCGCCGACGCAATAGCGGCATCCTTATTCGAGACGGTAAAATCGCAGCCCTTGATGTTGCTGCGAAGCACCACAAGCTCATGCATGCAAGAATTATAGAGTTAGCCGAGTCAGACACAATTCTGCCCGGCCTGATCGATTTGCATGCACATTACAATCTCGATCTCGTGGATAAAGGCCGTGTAGAAGAAGTGGTTTATAACGGTCTCATCTTTCTGGCGAATGGAGTTACCTCTACCTGGTCAGCGGGTGAGTTCTACCCTGAGCGTGTGATTGCCCAGCGCGACCTGATTGAGGCGGGTGATGCCATCGGCCCACGCCTATTTGCATCAGGCCCCTATTTCGGTGCCTTTCGCTGTGAGTATCAAGTCAAGGTGGCCGCCGATGAGTGTGAGGGCTGGCCAAATGACATCTCAGAGGAAGAGATTCGAAACGAGGTCGACAAATGGGCTAAACAAGGCATTGTCAGTATCAAAATAAAACAAGCGACACCGGGTGAAGCAAAGATCCTCATTGAACAAGCGCATAAGAACGGCATGACAACGGCCGGGCATCTTGCCAATTACAATGTCGAATATGATGTCTCTACACGTGATGCCATTCTTATGGGTATGGACCGCATCGAGCACCAGCTCACTCTTGCAGTGGCAAGCAGCGATCCCAGAAGTGCGGAAATGCATGAAATGGTCGAACTGATGATAAAGCATCAGGTGTATTACGATGCCAACTTGCAGATGTACGGCAGCATCAATCTGCGCGAACAGCACCTCGCTGACATGGTCTGGACCGAGGAGGCAAAGTATTTCACTCCCTATGCCCAGAAACTCCTTGAGCAGCGAGGCCCCCCGCCACCAGAATCAGATGTACCGGAATTTAACCAAAGAGTGGTCGAGCTCATGGCGCTTTATAATGCGGGTGGTGAAAACCTTCTGATTATTGGCACCGATGAACCGGTCTACACAAGCCTGTTACCCGGCTTTGCCTATCACCGAGAATTACTCGCCATGACCTATGCGGGCTTACCCCCGATCGCAGTTTTAAAAGCAGCTACTATCAACGGGGCCACTGCCCTTGGCGTTGCCGACAGGCTTGGCTCCGTCGAAGCTGGAAAGCTTGCCGATCTAGTGGTAGTCAGGGGGAACCCTCTGGATGATATTAAGGTCGCGCGTAATATCCGGTTTGTGGTGAAGGAAGGTGTGGTTCACGATCCGAAAACCTTGCTGTTGTCTGCGGAAGGAAAGATCGGGCCTGCTGGACCCGCTGATCACGCGGACTGGGAGCTCAACGTCAAACCGCTGCGTGCGCAGGCAAGCGGGTCCCTCGAATAGCAGACGGCATCGGCAAATTAACTTTTTGAGATCAGAGGAATCTAGCCTCAGGTCTCATGCAACCGCCCTACTCCATCCTGCTCTACCGCACGAACGAGTAGATTTGATGGGCAGGTTTCTCTAGGGGAAAGGGGCTCCAGGATCAGCTGCAATTGACGCTTGGTGCTCTTCCAGCACTTGGTACAAAGGACCATCCACCCAGGTGTCATCGAGATAGAATTTCTCGGGCTCTTCTTCTTTGGGGTCTATGAGCAGATTGTAGACTGATGGATAGGCTATTTTTGTGATTCCATAGCCCGCGCCGATTTCTTTGATAAGCAATTTCCAATTGCGCCACTTCACACCAAAAAGTACGTTGCCGATGTAGATGACCATGGACTCTCGCGCGGATTTTTCCGACTTCCCAGTAAAGAAATCGGCTTGATCAACGCCATCGAGAATTCTATCTGTCGGGACTTCACCACCAACAAAATCGCGCCTGGAAAGTTTGCGGCTCATGCTCTAAGAAAAAGCAAGCCTTGCCCCAAATGCATGGGGTCTATCAGAACTCATAGCCCAGTCGAACACCCGCCGTCCTGGGTCGTGCTGGACCGAACGCATGCTGGGGGTAGATATTGGTTGAGGTCGGGTCATCGGCATAGTTACCGTCATACCATACCCCGTCGAAAACGTTTTCTACGTAACCGCTCAGGCTCCAGTTCTCCTGACGATAACCCAGGACAATGTCGGTCTGATTGAGCGTCTTGATACGCTGATAGATCAGGCTTTCATCGGGCCAATCACCTCGAATGTCATCTTCCCAGGTCCAGGAAAGGATGCCAAATATCTCACCACCACTGTTACCTACAGGGTAATTTCCATTGACTACCGCGAAGGCAGTATATTCAGGAGCCCAGGGAATCGAGTTGCCCTCACAGGCATCGGCGCCGCGCACCGGGTCCAGTACCTCTCCCGCGCCGCAGAACGCTTGTACATTATTCGCTTCGGAATCCAACCAGGATGCGCCAACGCGTAAGGTGATGTTATCCGTGATCGCGGTATTTACTTCGAGCTCAATGCCCCAACCATCAAGTTCGCCGACATTGTCGACAACCTGGCGCGGGCCCTCTGAGAATATTGCCTGCAGATCTTCGTACTCGTAATAGAACCCGGTTGTCGCTACCTGAGCACGTCCATCGAACAGTGTGGCTTTATAACCCACCTCAAACGAAGTGACGGTTTCCGGACCGAAATCGCCTGGCCTTTCCGACCCTGGAAGGCCGACACAGAGCCCGAAGACGCCGCAGTCGGCACCCGGTCCCTCGATATTAAAGCTGCCAAAGCCGCCGGATTTATACCCAGTGGCAACACTAGCAAATATTAAAGTGTCGTCGTCCGGGTGCCAATTGGCGACAATACGCCAGGTAACCTCGTCCCAATCCTGTTTGTCCTTCAGGGCTCCCTCGGGTGTGGTGAAGCCGGTCTGTACTTTGTAAGCGAGCAGGGATGAATCGTGGAGTACTTCCTGGGAAAATTCTTTCTCGTCGTAGGTATAGCGCAGACCCATATTCATATCAAAGGTGTCGCTGAACGCGTACTTCAAGTCGACGTAGGCCGAGTAGCCCTCGTATTTACCGACAATACGATTGCGATCGTTAATCAGGCCGTCCTGGGAGGGTGTCCAGTCGCAGCTACCGAAATAATAGTCAAGGTAGTAATCGCAATAGAACGTGTTGCCGTAGTAAGAGTCCAGATAATTGTAGTAGTCGAACATGTCCTGACAGGTGTTGTACCAATAGCCCAGGCAATAGACGTCTTCCTCTTGCTGACCTAAAAAGATCGTGTCGATATCTTCCTGATAGTAGGAGACGCCCGCATACCAGTCCAGCGGCCCCTCACTAGTGGAGGTCAGGCGAAATTCCTGTTCGAAGTAGTCGCCGCTCTGGTCCTGGCCATAGTTGAAGGTGATTGTGGGCAGACCGTCAAAATCCTCGACGTACTGGTAGTCGTGATCTTTGTAGCCGGTCAGTGAGCTTAACGTTGCAAAGCCCAGGTCATAGTCGATGATCAGGGCAACCGAGTATATCTCTGCCTCATCGGTTGGCTGCAGCAAGTTGTCATTGTTGACTGTACGGCCATCGCGGGAGGTCTGGATGGGGCCACCATTAATACGTGTCTGGTGCCTGTAGAAGGCTTCACCCTCGCCCGTCGCCCGGTACACCGTGCCGTACTGATCCCGGTCGTCGTACTCAAACATAAGGTCGGCTGTCAGCCGCTCATTTTCATACCTAGCGGTAATCCTGAAGCTCTGGTTTTCATGTTCAATCAGATCAGGGCCACCGGCCAGGTTCTTAACGTAGCCGTCCTCCTCGGAATGGAATGCGGCTACGCGTACCGCAAAATTATCGGTAATGGGAACGTTGACTCCGCCCTCGAAGACCAACACATTGCGCTCGCCCACATCCAGCTCGGCGTAACCTTCCACCTGGGATACGTTTGGCTTATTGGTAATGATGTTCATCGCGCCGCTAACGGAGTTTCGCCCGAACAGGAAACCCTG
>SMVA01015346.1_pt1 | contig 27007 bp, 22 predicted proteins | sample 2456451 | NCBI WGS metagenome assembly SMVA01 (sample SAMN11095933, study PRJNA526329) | marine sediment metagenome | biome: Marine sediment; feature: Surficial sediment; material: Deep marine sediment; isolation source: Hadal surficial sediment | place: Pacific Ocean | collected 2014-05 | depth... | reverse complement strand
CAGCTAATGCCCAAGCAGATTGGCGAGTACCTGATTCCAGCCATCGGTTTTGGCGAAGAAAGCAGCAAAGCCTTCCACATATTGGTCGAACCATCTAGTTTTGCCGGGGCTTTGCAAGACCGTCTGGTGCTCGAAATGGCCGCGGACAGAAGCACTGTCTTTGTCCAGGGCCAGGTCATCGTGACTATACGCCTGCTCAGCAGTGAAAATATCTCAGCCTACCAGTTTGGCAGCCTTGAACTCGAAAGCCTGGACGCGGTGATCGAACCCCTGGGCGATGTCAAACAATATAATACGCGCATCGCCGACAAGTCTTACCTGGTCCTGGAAAAGCAATATGCATTGTTTCCCCAGCAAAGCGGTCGGCTCGCCATAGCACCGTTAATTGCCGAGGTGCGGCTGACTTCGGGATCCGGCTTCGATCCGTTTCGGACCGGCGGGAAAATCCGCCATATCCGTTCGCAAAAATTGTTTATTGACGTCGATCCCTTTCCTGCCGAATTTCAGGCGCAGAACTGGTTGCCGGCAAACAGCATCGAATTGCGCGAGCAATGGCTGGGTGATCTCGATCAACTGGTCGCCGGAGAGCCGCTGACGCGCACCCTGACCCTGGTTGCGGATGGATTGACCGCGGCTCAGCTTCCCGATCTGGTGCTGCCGCAGGTCGCCGATATCAAGCAATATCCGGATAAACCGGAGCTGCAGGACCGGCGCTCGGAAAAGGGCATCATCGGCACGCGCCGACAAACTGTGGCGATAATACCGGGTTCCTCCGGCATTTATCTGATGCCGGAAATCAGCATAGACTGGTGGAATCTGCAGACTGGAAAAATGGAAACGGCAACTATCCCCGCACGTCGATTACGGGTAGCTCCGGCGGCGACGCCGCAGCCGGCAGAGGCCCCGGTGGGGGCGGATATGCAGCCGCTGCCTGCCACCGTGATCGTCGAGACCAACCAGTTCTGGATATGGTTGAGCCTGTTCCTGGCCTGCGGATGGGTCGGCAGCGGCCTGCTCTGGTGGTTGTTGACAGGTCGCGCAGCGATGGCCGGCGAACAGCCATCGAGCCCGGAGCGGCTATCGTTGCGTAAAACGCGCAAAGCCCTGCGGCTGGCCTGCGACAACAACGATGCCTCGAGCGCGCGCGGCGCCTTGCTATGCTGGGGCCGTGCCCTGCTGGCGCCGACCCGGCCCGGTAACCTGCAGCAACTGGTCGGGCTGCTGGGAGAAGACCTGGCGCAGCAACTTGCTATGCTCGATCAAAGCCTCTATTCGAATTCGAATAAAAACTGGCAGGGGGCGGATCTGTGGCAGCTTTGCCAGTCCCTGGAAAAGAATTTGCATCTCCTCCTGCAGGGCGATGAAAACCCCGGCCTGTTACCGCTTAACCCCGCTGCCTGAGTGGCTGTAGCGAGCGTATTATCCTCTCGCAGCGGCCTGCCAACTCGGTTAGACTGCCTGGATCATGACGCCATTACCGATGATATGGATGCGATTGAAATCGATATTTTGTTCCTCATAGTTTTAGTGCTCGCGGCATTAATGGTGGCAGTGCTGGGCTATTTTCTGCGGCAGTCGCTGAATTCCGCCAGGGAACTGAAAGCCCGGCTCGACACCAGTGAAGGGCAGGGGCAGACATTGCGTGACGCTGCGCACGATGCAGAGCTGCAAATACAATTACTGCAGTCCGGGCTGGAAAAGGAGCGTGAACTCGCCGAGCAGAAAATTCGGCAGTTCGAAGACAGTCGCAAGGCCCTCAAGATCGAATTTGAAAACCTCGCCAATAAAATTCTCGATGACAAGGCCAGATCTTTTGACCAGCACAACAAGGGTTCTATCGAAGCGCTACTGAAGCCGTTTCGTGAGCAGGTCGAGAGTTTCCAGAAGCGTATCAACGAAGTGCACAGCGAATCGATCAAGGGCAATACCGCGCTCGAAGGCGAGATCAAGAAGGTGCTCGAAGTCGGCTTGAAGATCGGTAGCGATGCAAAGAATCTAACCGACGCGTTGAAAGGCAATTCACAAAAGCGCGGTAACTGGGGTGAAACCCTGCTGGAGAAAACCCTGCAAATGGGCGGCCTGATCGAAGACGCCCACTATGAAAAACATAGGTCGATGGTGGATGCCGAGGGCAGACGCAAGCAAACCGATTTCCTCATCAAACTACCCGATGACAAGCACATCATCATCGATAGCAAGGTGTCGCTGGCGGCATACGATCGCTCGGTAGCGGCGGAGACTGACGAACAGATCAAGTTGGCGCTGGATGAACACGCGAACGCGGTGAGACGCCACATCGATGACCTGGCGAGCAAGGACTACACCAACCTGATCGGCATTCGCAGTCCCAGCTTCGTATTGATGTTCATGCCCATCGAACCGGCTTATATCGAAGCGCTCAAGTATGAAAAGGACCTGTTCGCCTATGGTTACGATAAAAATATCGTACTGGTATCGCACACCACGTTGATTCCGATATTACGCACCGTGGCCAACCTGTGGGCCATGGAGCGCAGTAACCGCGACGCCCGTGAGCTGGGCGCAAAGGCGGGCGATATTTATAATCAGATGTGTAGCCTTGCCGGCCGCCTCGACAAACTCGGCGGCAGTCTCGCAGCCGCTTCCAATCATTACAACAAAACCGTGGATGCACTTGTCGGGCGCCAGGGTTTACACGGCAAGGTCGAGCGTTTCAGCAAGTTATCCAGCAAGGTGAGCAAATCAATGCCCGCGCTGGAACCAATTCACCATGATTTGAAGCTGGGGAGTCTGGAACTTCTGGCGCAACCGCTGGAACCCCAGTCGTCGCAGGAGGATGCCGTAGAGCTGCCCCGAATAGAGGCCGAAGACGAAACCCCGGTGACTTGAAAAAATCGATTTCAGACCTATTTAGTACCTATTATTAACCACAACAACTAGCGTGAAATACCAGGATTACTACCAGATTTTAGGCGTCTCCCGTGACGCCGAAAAAAGTGACATCAAGAAAGCGTACCGCAAGCTGGCGCGCAAATATCACCCGGATGTCAACCAGAGTGCTGTGGCCGAAGAAAAATTCAAAGAGGCTAACGAAGCCTACGAGGTGCTCAAGGATACGGATAAACGCAGTGCCTATGACCGATTTGGCAGCGACTGGAAACATGGCCAGCAATTCAACTCCGGCGGATATGGCGGTGGCTATACCGGCACTGTCCCTGGTGGTTTCAGTGGCGGCGATTTCAGTGATTTTTTCGAATCAATTTTTGGCGGCGCCGCGCAGCAGGGTGGTTTTCAACAAGGCGGCTCACCCTTCGGGCAGATCAGACAAAAAGGCGCCGACCAGCAATTGAAACTCGATATCAGCCTCGAAGAAGCCTTTCACGGCGGCAGCAAGACCATCCAGTTTGCCCAAATAGCCGGTGCGGCGGAAAAGAAAAAGCTCAAGATCAATATCCCCAGGGGTGTCAGGAACGGTCAGAAAATTCGCCTCGCCAGGCAGGGGCAAAGCTCGCCCAATGGCGGCGAACCTGGCGACCTTTACCTGGAAATGAATATACTGCCTCACCGGTTGTTCATACTGGACGAGCGCGATGTCATTCTGCGCTTGCCGCTGACGCCCTGGGAAGCCGCCCAGGGTACCAGCCTGAAAGTGCCGACCCTGTCCGGACCGGTCGAACTCAAGATCAAACCGGGGATGCAGTCGGGTCAGAAGATGCGGCTCAAGGGAAAAGGCATGACCGGGTCACCGGCAGGCGATCAGTTTGTCGAAATAATGATTCAGACACCGCCGGCGGATAGCAAGGATGCGGAAAAGTTTTATCGGGATATGGAAAAACAGTTCGACTTCAACCCGCGTTCGTTTTAGCCGGGCGGCGATGAAAATCCTGCTGCTGAGCCTGTTGTTCGTGGCCAACACCGCTTTGGCAGCCCTGCCGGCATCGGTGGACGGAGAGCCGTTACCCAGTCTCGCGCCGATGCTGGAAAAAATTACCCCCGCCGTGGTCAATATTGCAACCCGCGGTAAGTCACGCCAGCGCATACAGATGCAATTACCGAATGCCCCGTGGTTTCGGCGGTTCTTCAATCTGCCGAGTATTGAAAAAGTGCTGGAAACTTCGAGTCTCGGCTCGGGCGTTATCGTCGATGCGCGCCACGGGCTGATCCTGACCAATAATCACGTCATCAAGGATGCCTATCAAATCACCGTCACCCTGATCGATGGACGCGAGTTGAATGCCGAAATTCTCGGGCGCGACCCCGCCACCGATGTCGCTATCATCCAGGTATCGGCCGAGGGACTGGTGCAGGTACCGATGGGGGATTCGAGCCAGTTGCGGGTGGGTGATTTCGTGGTGGCCATCGGCAACCCGTTCGGGCTGGGGCAAACGGTTACCTCGGGTATCGTCTCGGCCCTGGGACGTTCGGGTCTCGGCATCGAATCGTTCGAGGATTTTATCCAGACCGACGCGTCGATAAACCTGGGTAACTCCGGCGGCGCACTGGTGAACCTGCGCGGTGAATTGGTAGGCATCAATACCGCGATTTTCGGCGCCGGTAACCAGGGTAGCATCGGCATCGGCTTCGCCATCCCGATCAACCTGGCAAGCGATATCATGGCCCAGTTGATCGACACCGGTGAAGTCCGGCGTGGCAGGCTCGGTGCCCAGGGGCAGGACCTGACAGCGCAGCTGGCACTGGCTTTTGGCATCGATCGCAGCAACGGTTTTATTGTCACCCAGATCGAAACCGGATCCCCGGCCGATAAAGCGGGCCTGGCGATTGCGGACGTTATCGTTTCCGCCAATGGCAGGCCGATTCGCTCGGAGGGCGATATGCATAACCTGGTCGGTTTGCAGCGCATCGGGCAAACCATCGACCTGAAACTTTTTCGCGACGGCAAAGAAATTGCGCTGCAGGTTCTGATTCAACCGATCGAAATTGCGAAGATCGACGGCAGCCTGATCCATGAAAAACTGGCAGGCGCCACCATCGGTGAAATCCGCGAGCAACGCCTGCAACGCGGGCAGGTTAATTATCTCAAGGTGGTGGAAGTGAAGAACCCTTCCAATGCCTGGGATGCCGGGTTTCGCGTGGGCGACATCATCTATTCGATCAACAAGCAGTTGACCCCTGGTTTCGACGAGGCTTTCAAGATAGTCGAAAGCAGTGGCAAGGGCATGATATTGAACATCCAGCGCGGCGAACGCGAGCTATACCTGATCGTTAAATGATAGAATTCGCCGCATGAGTAAATTAACCCACTTCAATCAGGCCGGCGAAGCGCATATGGTCGATATCGGCGACAAGGATTCGAGCCTGCGCCGGGCGCTCGCCAGTGGCAAAATCAGTATGCTCGCGGAAACCCTGAAATTGATTCAGCAGGGCAAGCACAAGAAAGGTGATGTGCTCGGCATCGCCCGCACCGCCGGCATCATGGCGACCAAACGCACCGCTGACCTGATCCCCCTGTGCCACCCCCTGTCTCTCACCCACGTGTCGATCGAATTCAAAATCGATGTAGCGCAGGCCGCGATCGAATGCCTGGTGGTGACCGAAACCCGCGGCCAGACCGGGGTTGAAATGGAAGCGCTGACCGGTGTGCAGATAACGCTGCTGACGATCTACGATATGTGCAAGGCGGTGGATCGGGGCATGACCATCTCGGAAGTCCGCCTGTTAGAGAAATCCGGCGGTAAATCAGGGCACTGGCAAGCCGGTTAGTGTCCGTGTTGGGATGAGACACGAACCCCAACATGACTCCGGCACTACCTCTAACCCTGTTCCAGCAAATTGCGTAAATCGATGACCGCCGCGTTCGCGCGTGAAATGTAGGACCCCATCACCAGCGAATGGTTGGCAAAAATCCCGAAACCATTGCCATTCATAATTATCGGGCTCCACATCGGTTCCTGGGTGGCTTCGAGTTCGCGAATGATCTGGCGCAGGCTGATCAGCGCGTTTTTCTTTTGCAGTACCGACTCGAAATCGATTTCCATCGCCTTCATGAAATGAATTAGTGCCCAGGCCGCGCCCCGGGTTTCATAAAACACGTCGTCAATCTTGTTCCAGGGCGTCTTTACCATCAACTGTTCGCTGGTCCTGGTGGATTGCACCGCCGCGGCGTCCCCGGCCAGGTCGGTGTTGAAACGGGCCTGGCCGACACTGGCGCTGAGACGCTGCGACAGGCTGCCGAGGCGTTTGGTAACCTGTCCCAGCCATTCCTTGAGGTTGTCCGCACGCGCGTAAAACTGTGCCTCCGGGGTGTTCGGGTCTTGCAATCGATTGAGATAGCCGTACAGCGCGTCGATGCCCTCGCGATAGATATTTTCACTGGCCGGTAGAAACCAGGAACTGTGATTGAAGTTAAAATTAGGCTCGGCGATAATCAAATCCTTGTCTTCGGTCGACTGCGACTGCGAACGGCTGAAATCGTTGCGCATCGAGCGCGCGATATCGCGTACCTGTACCAGCACACCGAATTCCCAGTTGGGGATGTTATCCAGCCAGATCGACGGTGGCATGATGTCGTTGCTCAGGTAACCACCGCGTTTGTCGAGCAGAGTCTCCATCGCCGCTATCACGCTGCTGGTGGTATAGCTGCCGGTGGTCAATCGCGACTGGTTAACCGGCGCGCGCAGGGTCGCGGCCTCGACGACATCAAAAAGATCGGGTTCTTCGCTCCAGTAGATGCCAGGCAGGGTTAACAGCAGAAGCACGATTACAATCGGCAACGCAAACCATTTCTTGTTGCCTTGTTTGAGCAGGCCGGCGTAGCTGCTGGAACTGACCTGGTCTACCCAGCTGTTGAGTTTATCTCTCATATTCTTGATAAAGCTTCCATTTCGTGACACATTTCCGGTCATTATATAGGGATAAGGCCCGGTCAGGAATCATGAATAGAATCATTCGTAATATCGCCATCGGCATGGGCGCCATTTTTGGCTTGCTGGTCGTCATGGTGGTCATTTTCCTGCTGGTTTTCGACGCCAACGAATACAAGCAGGACCTCAGCGACCTGGTGCGAGAGCAGACCGGGCGCGAGCTACAGTTCCATGGCGATGTCAGCCTGACCCTGTTCCCGGCACTGGGCATGAAACTCGGCGCGATGAGCTTCTCCAACGCGGCGGGATTCGGTACCCAACCGATGGTCAAGGTCAGCGAGGTCAGCATCAGCGTCGACCTGGCCTCGTTAATCAGCTTCAGCCCCGAGATCGAAAAGCTGGTGCTGCGCGATCTCGAAGTCAACCTGATCAGGAATAAGTTCGGGGTAACCAACTGGGATGATCTGGTGGCGAAACCCGCCGCGGGAGCGACAGGCGAATCTACCGACGCGGCGCCATCGCCCCCATCCGCGAGGGTAGAAATCAAGGGCGCATTCGGCGGTCTCGACCTGCAAAACATCAAACTGCTGTGGCTCGACGAATTAACCGGTAGCCAGTATCGCATCAATGATCTCGACCTTACCACCGGGCGCATCGCCCCCAACCAGCCCTTCCCGTTGAACCTGCATATCGATGCGGATAGCGCCGGCGAATTCAATGTCACCCTGGATCTCAAGGCCGACCTGCTCTACCTGATCGAGCAGGAGAAACTCAGCCTGGACAATATATCACTGACCTTGAATGAATTTGAAATCACTGGGTGGGTAGCGCTGAGTCACTTCGCGAAGCCCGCGCTCGAATTCGACCTGGCCTCGCAAAACCTCGATGTCGACGCGTTGATGGCGCGGACTTTGAGTGCCCCGGCCGCTGCTGCCTCGAACCCGGCTGGCGCTGGTGGTGGTGCCTCCCCGACCGCAGAAGCAGAAGATTTTCAGATCGCGTTGCCGCTGGAAACCCTGCGTGGTCTCGATATCGACGGCAACTTCGCCATTGCAAAACTGCGCGCGCAAAATCTGCAGATGAGTCATGTCGAACTAAATCTGAAGGCAGGCAAGGGGGTCATCGCCATCGACCCGCTAACGATGAAACTTTATGATGGCAGCGCCAGGGTCCGGGTAGAACTCGACGCGAGGTCGGCAGTGCCGAAATACAAGATCAGTAAAATCCTGGAAGACGTCCAGGTAGGCGACCTGCTCAGGGACTACGCCCAACTCGATACCATCAGCGGCACCATGAGCGCCAATATAGAGTTGACCACCCGGGGTGAATGGGTCAGCGAATTGAAGAAGAACAGCAACGGCCTGATGAAACTTGCCTTCTTCGATGGTGCGCTCAAGGGTTTCAACATCCGCCATTCCATCGATGTTGCCAGGGCGAAGATAACAGGCAAAAACCCACCGCCGGAGGCGCCGCTTCAAACCGACTTCTCCGCGCTCAGTATCAGCGGCGTGATCAGGAAAGGCGTTTTCAGCAGCGACGACCTGGACCTGCAGGCGCCGTTATTGCGCGTGGGTGGCGAGGGCAGCGCCGACCTGAATACCAATATGCTCGACTACCTGGTCAATGCCAAGCTGGTCGCGACCGTCGAGGGTCAGCAGGGCAAGAAGGCGGACCAGTTGAGTGGCCTGTCTATCCCGGTGAAGATCGAAGGTCCGTTTGCCAACCCCAAAATCGATGTGCAACTCGATGAAATGTTGAAGGCCAAAGCGGATGCGGTGAAAGCCAGGGCCAGGGCCGATATCGCCAGGCAGAAGGACAAGCTGGAAAAGAAAATGGCGATAGAAAAGGCGAAAAAGAATGCCGAGTTCAAAAAGAAGCTTGAAGACGCGAAGCAAGACCTGCTGAATAAACTGTTCAACTGAATGCGAACCAACGCGGCCAGTTTCGCCGACAGCCTGCTGCAATGGCAGCGGCGCTACGGCCGCCATGATCTACCCTGGCAAAAGCAGGACGCCTACCGCGTGTGGCTATCGGAAATCATGCTGCAGCAAACCCAGGTGACTACGGTAATTCCCTACTACCGTAATTTTCTGCGACATTTTCCCGACGTTAAAACCCTCGCAAACGCCAGCATCGACCAGGTGTTGCAACACTGGCAAGGACTCGGCTACTACGCCAGGGCGAGAAATCTGCACCGGGCGGCGCAAATCATCCGTGACCGGCACCAGGGACGATTTCCCGACAGCATGGAACAGGTCGTAGCCCTGCCAGGGATAGGGCGCTCTACCGCGGGTGCGATCCTGAGTTTCGCCTACGCACAGAACTGGCCGATTCTCGATGGCAATGTCAAACGTGTGCTGGCACGGTGTTTCCAGGTACCGGGCTGGTACGCTCAAAGCGAAACCATGAAGCGCCTGTGGCAACTGTCCGCAGCGCTGACCCCCAGCGAAGACAGTGCCGGCTTCAACCAGGCGATGATGGATATCGGCTCGATGCTGTGCCTGAAATCAACACCCAGATGCGAAGCCTGCCCGTTGCGTGGGCATTGCGCCAGCTATCGCGATCACAGCCAGGCCTCATACCCCGAAAAGAAACCCAAAAAGGTCAAACCTCACCGGCATACACTGATGCTGTTGCATCGATACCGTGACCAGCTGCTGTTATACCGCAGACCTCCGAGTGGAATCTGGGGTGGTTTATGGTCACTACCGGAGATAGACGATGAAAGCCAGATCGAAACCTGGCAGCAGGGTTTTCTGTCTGCAACGCAGCCTGCAAAAATCATTCGGAAAAATGTGCTGCGCCACCAGTTCACCCACTACAGCCTCGATATTTCGCTGGCAGTCATCGAACTGGAGCAGCTCCCCAGCAGTATTGCCGACCGCGACAACCACGCCTGGGTACCCCTGGAGAAACTCTCAGAATACGCCCTGCCAACCCCGGTGAGAAAACTGCTGACATCATTCGCGGACTGATTCCTGCTGGTCGGCCCGGGGATCGGTCGAATGAATTCGACCCTACAAAACCTTCTCCACCAGCAACCCCGCTTCCCTTTCGAACTTCTTCACCAATATGCCTTCATCGCCACAGCAGTTCGCCGCACACTGGTTCACCTCGTTCAACGCGTCAGCATCCGACTCCAGCCAGGCCGACACCGGCAAATTCTCGGTCGCGCAATCGCAGGAAATATCGGTATGCCCATACACATTGGTCAGCCCGACTTTACGCCCAGCCTCGGCTGCCGCGTCGATGATGGCATTCGGTGTCGCCGGCAAATGCGACAGCTTGTAAGCCGGGAAAAACTTGGTCACATGCCAGGGACTGTCACTACCGAGATTCGTATAAATCCACTGCGCGATACGCTTCATCTCGTCCAAATCATCGTTCTTGGTCGGAATGATATTGGTGCGTGTCTCCACATGAATGCCCAGGTCATGCGCTTTCTTGATCGAAGCAAGCACCTGTTCAACCCTGCTCACCGGGCAAACGTCTTTATAAAACTCCGCCGACATACTCTTGATATCCGAGCACAACACGTCGATATGCGGTGCCATCACTTCGAGCGCCTCGTCGGTAACAAAGCTGTTGGAAACATACAGGGTAAACAGCCCGGCCGCATGTGCCAGTTCCGATACGTCGATCACGTATTCCAGCCAGACTGCGGGCTCGGAATAGGTGAAGGCAATACCGTCAACGCCATGCTTCAGCGCCGTCTCTACTATTTTTGCGGGGGTGACGAAGGCGTCTGTAGACTGTCCGCGCGCGAGCTTGTCGAGCGCTTCCACGCCCCAGGAAATCTCCAGGTTATGACAGCCCTTACAGCGGAAATTACAGCCATAACTGCCTATCGACATGACCCTGCTGTCGGGGCGGTAATGATAAACCGGCTTGTTGCGAATCGACTCGACCTCGATCGCCGAGATAATCCCGTAGGAGAGGTTATACAGCTTGCCATTGCGATTCACATGCGCCTGGCAAAATCCACGCTGGCCGTGGCGCAAGCGACACCGCCACAGGCATAAATTGCACACCACGTCGCCGTTTTCCATCGGCTGCTGCAGCATGGTTTCGACCAGTTGATAAGATTCCGGCATTTGAATGAATCCCTGTATGCGTAGAAGAAGCAGTGTAGCCGCAAAACGGCCCATTTCAATCACATGAATAGCAGGGACTATTCGAAACAGGGCAGCAAAATGTAATTACGGGTTAGCTGCGCGTAAATTCTCACGGTATAATCTCTTCACGGGCGTTCTGGTCGATGGGGACACAATCTTGGCATCAAACAAAGGACGAGCTTACTTCATACTCGCCGGCTATCATTTCAATCCCGATGACATCACCGGGCTGCTCGGCATTGAACCGACTTCGGTCGATGGTGCGGGTGCAAACAGTGGGCTGGATAAGCCGGTGATCAGTTCATGGGAGTTATCGACGGACACTGTCACCGACGATGTGGATGTTTTCGAGCTGACGGACATCATCATCAAGCAACTGGAACCGGCCAGGGAAAAGATCCTGCAAGCGATCGAAGCTTACAATTTGTCGCCCAGATTCGGGGTGGTTTTGACTTTATCGGTCGATAAAGACGTATCAGGCCCGGAGGTTGGTTTCGGCGCCAGGACAATCCGTTTCCTGGCAGAGCTCGGCGCGTTTATAAATGTGGACTACCAGCTCTCCGAGCGAATTTGATATTCATCGATACCACTCATTCATTCACCGCAAACATCGCCACAGTTTTCTGTGCCTTTATTAACTGCTGCCGGCAGTGCTCAAGACATTCAACGTGGCAGGCGTCGTTAAATAGCTCGAGAATCAACTCCAGATCGTCAGCAACCTGCGCGGCCAGGGCCGCATCTCGTTTCAATTCCGCCAGTTCATTTCGCGAGGTGGCCAGGTTTGCTTTAATTATCACCGCCAGATGAATCGGTAGTTGTTGCTCCTGAGCAACTGTCAACGCGGTCTCATACGATATTATCGCCTCTTCCAGGCGATCCGGGTTCTCATCTGATGCGCCCAGATTTTGCAGCACGGCACCGCGATTATTGTGGGTAATCGTCAATTCCAGGGGGTCTCTATCCGCATTGAGCTCGGCCAGTGCATTTTTGTAAGCGACTACGGATTTTTCAAATGTGCGATTTCCTTTCAGCAGCGTTCCATGAACATGAAAGGTGATGCCGAGATTAAACATGGTTGCCGCCCATAGCTGCGGCCTCCTGGCTCGAGTCCACTCGGTCAAGGTGTCGGTATAGGCATCTACGGATTGCTTGAGTCGTTTCGAGTCGCCCTGTTGCTGACCCGAAACCCGTAGCACGGTACCCAGGTTATATCGTGTCGACGCCCAGTGACACGGCACGTTTTCCTGACGACGCTCTTCGAGTGCGTTGTTAAATGCCTGAATTGATTTTTCCAGCAACCCGGTGTCGTCCAGGGATTGCGCGATTGTCGCCAGCACAATACCGAGATGATGTTGCGTCGTTGCCCAGTCCAGCGGCGCCTGCCGGCGATAATCCCCGGTCAACGCGTTTGCAAAGGCATCGTGCATGGTTTCGAGGGTCTGCGAGTCGTAGCGGTGCGACTCAAAATGCCCCAGCGTGTTCTTTCTCAGGATATGGCTGGAATCTCCCTGACACCTTGCCTTGCCGTCGAAATCATCATTTACCACCGCATCGCCAGGCAGCATGCATCGATAGTGTTCGACTGCTTTTTCCAGTGCCTTGTTGTCGGGAAATAACAGATAACTATTTGAGAATTTCATGAATGTCCGGCTCTGCAGCTGCACCAACCGCCCCGCCTGCTTCGATCTCTTCATCGTTTGCGTCGCGAACCGTCAATACCTCGAGCGTAAAGATCACTTCTCTTCCGCAAAGTGGATTATTGCCATCTACCGTCAAGGTCTTTTCATCAATCCTGGTTACGATGAAATTCCTGGGCTCGCCTTTTTCGTTTTCCATAACGATGGTAGTGCCGACTTCTCGATATGCCTCGGGCACATTGTCCAGATGATCGGTAAAAATCAGGGTTTCGTCCCTGGGTCCGTATAACTGGTCACAATCAATCGGCAGTTGAATGGTGTCACCCGCGGACTTGCCCGCTAATTCTTCGGTAACCCCAGAGGACAAAACGTCGCTGGCGCCATGGACGTAACTCAAAGGGAATTCCACGGTGGACAGCACATCCCCGGTTTTTTGATCGACTACCCGGTAGGTTAATTCGACAAACTTATTGTTCTGTATGATCTCTTTCATCACCATTTAAAATAACGTGGCACCAAAAATTTTCACCTTGCCGTCTTCATAGCCCAGAACCAGTCTGCCTAGCCATTCGCCTTTCTTCTTCCTGTTGGTTTGTTTATATAGAACCGTAACATGTTCACCGCGACGGATAATGCCCAGATATTCTTTATCCGCCGACAGGTTTTTGGTCAGTTCGCTGCGCGCAAATTGCTTGCCCATTTCAATTTCATTGGCGCCCAGCAGCATTGCGGCAGAAAATTTCCGGGTAAAGGCGCCGTAATTTTCCTCGTTAGAGTATTTCACCAGGTCATCCCACATCGGATTGGCCAGGTCCAATATCTCGTCATCTGTCTTGTCGATTATGTTCATTTAATTCCTATCACTGCTGCCCCGCTTAGTCGTCATACCGATACGTCATACCGATACGTCGGTCCGACGTATCGGTATGACGAGTATAAATTCCCAATACCGCAGTGAAAATTTACTCTAAAAGTCTACCTTGCTTGATTACTCCTCGTCATCGTCAACCAGGTGATAGCAAGGCGCCTTTTCCAGGGTATATTCACCGGTGTTACGGTCACGATGCGAAACGGTCAATACGTGCCAGTTTTCATCGTCCAGCTTTAGCGCGTCGCCGCGGTAATAGTACCCGGGCCAACGGGTTTCCTTACGAAACAGGGTGTGTTGCATCACACACTCGGAAGTACGGTGACGATGTTTTAATTCCCATGCGCGTAACAACTCGTGGTTATCTTCCGCGGCGATTTTTTCCAGATCTTCTTCGAGAATTTTGAGTTTCTTCAGGCCGATATTCAAAAGTTTGTCGTTGGTCATGTAGTTCACACCAAAACCGCCACAATACTCATCCATCAGCTTTTGTAGACGGTCGAGCCCCTGTCTTGGATTGATGTAGTTCGGATTAACAGAACCTGCGGTGATTTCGTTACGACCAACGGTATAAGTTTCCAGTGGTTTGAAAATGGTAGTCTCGAAGTCGGCAATTTGTTTGTCGGAAACAACAATGTCATCGGCTTTACCATCGTCAATATACTTACAGGCCGCTTTCGCCGCCAAACGTCCTTCGGTAAAGGAACCTGACGAGAATGCGTGCGGTGTACCACCGACCGCATCACCCGCACCGAACAGACCTTCGACGGTCATCATCCGGTTGTAACCCCAGAAGTACTCATCCGGGGAAATGTCTTCGGGACCCGAACACCAGGCACCGCAACCGGTGGCGTGTGAACCCATGACATAGGGTTCGGAGGTGGTTAATTCAGGGTTCTCATATTTGGGATCGACATCGGTTGCGGCCCATAGAACGGCTTGTCCGACCGTCATGCCGAGGAAGTTTTCCCAACCGACTTCTTCCAGGTGAGGGTCCTGAAATGCTTCCATGGTCACCATGTAAATGGGGCCGCGACCGGCATTCACTTCAGAAATAAATGCGTGGTTACGCAAACAGGTTGGCGTAGGCTGATGATCGATGTAATCACCGACCATCTCCTTGGTGTTTTCATACCATGTCGTTTCATACTCGTCACCGTTACCATTCTGGGTATAAGTCTTGAGGTGCAGGAAGTATGCGCCGACGGGTCCATAACCGTCTTTGAAGCGTGCCAGCACGATGCGGTTTTCCATTTGCGTCATCTTCGCGCCCGCTTCGATGACCAGTCCATAAGCGGAACCTGACGACCAGGGTGCATACCAGACACGCCCGGCGCCTTCACCGACAGAACGCGGCTTGAAGATGTTAGAAGCGCCACCGGCGCCAACAATAACTGTTTTCGCCTTGAAAACATGATAGTTGCCGGTACGCACGTTGAAACCTACCGCCCCGGCAATGCGATTTTCCTTGCTCTCGTCCATCAGCAGGTGGGTCACGCAGATACGGTTGTAAACCTTGTCGGCAGATTTTTTAGCCGCTTCGGCAACGATAGGCTTGTAAGATTCACCGTGAATCATGATCTGCCATTTACCTTCACGCTGATAACGACCCGTTTCGGGGTTTTTCATCAGCGGCAGGCCCCACTCTTCGAACTTGTGTACCGTGGAGTCGACGTGACGCGCCATATCGAAGGCCAGATCTTCACGCAAGATGCCCATCAAGTCGTTACGCGCATAACGGACGTGATCTTCAGGGTTATTTTCCCCCCAGCGGGTGCCCATGTAACAGTTAATCGCATAGAGGCCCTGCGCGACCGCGCCGGAACGATCGATATTGGCTTTCTCGGCAATGACGATCCTCTTGTCGCGACCCCAATACCTGGCTTCGTAAGCGGCGCCGGTACCACCCATGCCCGCACCGACGACTAAAATGTCTACATCATTTTCATAAATTGTTTTGCGAGCCATTAGTAATAAACTCCTTCCTTAAGCTTCAAGCCGCTGGATTCCAGCGTTGGTAAATCGCCATCGTCCATGCGTATATATTCAGGCTCGAAACACAACAGTTCGCTATCGCGTACCTCCTTGCTTGGCTCAGGCAGTTTGGCGAGTTCCGGAATCGCAGAACCCCAGGGCTTGGTTGTAATAGGGGACAGGAAATTCTTTTGACGGCCGTCACGAAAGGTAATTTTCCACGCGATGGTGCCTTTTTCTTCTTCACGGATGACGCGAACACTATGCCCAAGCGGGGCAAAGTCTGCATACCCGCGTACGTCAATGGCCTGGTGCGGGCAAGCTTTTACGCAGGCGTAGCACTCCCAGCACATGTTCGGTTCGATGTTGTAAGCGCGGCGCAGGGTTTTATCGATGTGCATGATGTCGGATGGGCAGATATCGACGCACTCCCCACAACCATCGCAACGAGTCATATAGACAAAAGTCGGCATTTTAATTCTCTCTTCGTTGGTTAATTAATTAATAGTGGCGCGGGGCTTCCCGCTTGATACCAAGACCCATATCCAATGGCGCGTCTTTGAGTAATGCCATCGAATGCCGGTCTCTATCGGCAGGATTCTGTCGGTCGGCGAGTTCAGGCAAGTTCTCTCTCGAACCATCTGCCACAGTGACTCGTTTTTGAAAAGCCGCCGCGGGCTTAAAGAACATATGCGCGAATTTCGACCACAAAACTCCGCCAAATAACACGGTGCTGGAGCCGATAAACAAGCCGAAGAACAACCAGCCTGCAGCGGAACCCTGGGTTGCAGACCAGATCAACGCGAAACTACAGGTTGCAAGCAGCGCAAGCACAAACAGATCGGCGCGTATCACGCGATACCACGGATTCCCCTCGGAGGTGAGATCTACACGAATACCAAACCAGAACCAGTATCCGCCGACACAAAGACTCAGCGCTCCCAGATGCCACAAAAATGGCAATATCCCGGGGGTGGCGTCCCCTGCGCCTGGATAGGCAAAAATCATCATGGCCGTTGTCGCGATAAAGGTCACGAAACCGTACATGGTGAGGAGATGGGACAGTCTGCGTCTTGGATTACAGAATTCGGAGGAAGTTAAAATCTCATTGGTGAGGGTCTGCAGCGCAATGGTTCCCTTTTGCGCACCGCTAAGTTCCCGTGTCGCTGCTTTTTTCGCTTTTTGGGCATTTTCAAAAAAATACTGGGCGCTTTTTTTATGCATCACGTCCAGCAGCGTCCCACCGATGACCAGCAGGACCATAATGACGACATATGCCTGCATTACCTCGGGTGAAATGAATGCCGCAAGATCGGAGAAGGGGTTACTAGTAAACATTACTTAGGACTCCTCAAGTAAAAAATCAGTTTAAATAATACGATTCAAATAACCAGTCGGGCAGTATTGATGATAACGATGGCCATTCCAAAACAATATTACTTACCGAGGTATAAAATATACTGATAAAAGTCAGCTCGCTCGACACAGTGTCGACTTTGCCTGCTTACTCTGCGATCGCGAAAGACAGGCAGGGCACTACCATTCGCGGTCTCGCAACGAAGGCTGGTGAGAAATACAGGTTAAACCGCTGCAATCGAGTGACTGGCAATACCCGGGGAACTGATTAACCAGGTAGGCCGAAAGCGTATCAGGCTGGTAAATAATCCTGTTTTCGATGAAAATCGTAAGCCCAATATAATTATCCTATTGAATACATGTTGCCTACCGCAACACCATTATTAAGAGATGTGTCGGTTCTTCGAGGTGACTCGGAAACGATATACCGGCAATTGTGCAGGCAGATACGCGAAAAGATACTCTGTGGAGACCTGGAAATCGGAATTCGGCTGCCCTCTACCCGCGAACTGGCGGTCGAGATAGGGGTATCACGGACAACGATAAGAGAAGTCTACGAACAGCTGATCGCGGAGTGCTATTTATCATCGACCCGGGGTAAGGGAACATTTGTCATCGTCCACCCCGCACTCAATTCGAATTTGCTCGGGCGCACATCCCCATCTTCGTTTTCCAGACCGGGCGGCGGGAGACTATCCCGATCCGCTTCGATGATCTCGAAACGCGGCCGCCAATTACTATCGCTGCCACTGAGTCACACCGCTTCGGAGTTTGTGCCATTCAATCCGGCCCTGCCGGATTTCAATTTATTCCCCTTTGCCAAATGGTCACGGATTCTTAAGAAAACCCTGATAAACCGGAACCATGCGGCCATGTTCTATGGTGATTCCTCTGGATATTTTCCGCTGAAACAGGCCATCGCACAGAATTTACGTTATTCGCGTGGACTCATTTGCGACCCGGACCAGGTCATCGTGGTCGCCAGTTCGGAACAGGCGATACAGCGAATCGTATATTTGCTCATGGATCGGGGGGATTACGCCTGGTTTGGAGAGCCTGGTATGTCGGCGCGCCGCAACGCTTTTCGAACCCTCGGGATCAAAACCTTGACGGTTGAGGTTGACAACCAGGGTGTGATAGTAGAACAGGCCTATCAATTCAGACAAAAGGCAAAAATCGCCTATGTCGTGCCCTCGGGCCATTACCCGGTCGGGCATGTTATGTCGCTACCGCGCCGTCTGGAATTGCTTAACTGGGCTTCGAAACACAATGCCTGGATAATCGAGGACGATTTTTGTTCCGAGTTCAATTTTTCCGGGCTGGCGCCCCCACCCATCCAGTCGATGGAAATCAACCAGCAAGTCATTTACCTCGGCGGGTTCAGCATGACGTTATTTCCCTCGCTGCGGCTCTCCTATTTAGTCGTACCCGAAAAGCTGGTAGGTGCGGTAAAAAGTATCGCGCAGACTGAACAGTCGGTTTCATCTGTTCTTCAACCCGCGTTAGCTGAGTTTATCTCGGGTGGCCATTTCATGACCCACGTGCGTAACATGCGCAAAACCTACCGCAGACGCCAACAGTTTCTGGTGCAATACCTGGAGCATCACCTTGGCGACATAACCACCATTAGCGGCACCGACGGTGGCTCGAATATTATCTTGAACTTGCCTGCGCCGGTTAATGACGAAGTTCTCAGCGAGGCCATCGGCAGGCAGGGCATCATCGCCCATTCCCTGTCCAGCTATTATCTGCAGGCCAAAAAGCCGGATGAATCGGGAAACGCCCTGGTGCTGGGATTTGCCTGTTCCCCGAGAGCGGAACTGGAACGATGCGCCAGGCTGCTGGTAGAGCAGGTAAAAATCAGCGTCGGCAATTGTTAGCCCGAACAATTCATGAATTGCCGCGATGATTGCGCAGGACTTTGTTTCCTCAGGGAATTTCCCGAGGGAGTGTCGGACCAATGGATCCGGCCGACTGAGGGAAATTTCCCGAGGAAACAAAGCACCAGCAAGGGCGCGAGCTTATTTATGAAATGTTCGGGTTAGCCCAATATCCGGCCCGCATTGCTCACCAGCCCTGGTTGCGATATGCACATGGATGTGCAGCGGTCCGACCTATCGGAGCAATTGCCGAGACAGCCAAAGTCATGCTGGCTGCACCATGGCGCTGCCGCAGAAGGAGGCAGGTGCCGGCTGCATCAAGGATTTTAATTGGGCCATTGATACTGTGCTATAGTGGGCCTCGTCACAAGCCCGCTTTAACAACAAGCTAACCCCGCTAAACCTCCACTCGGGCGCCAGGTAAGAGCGCCGGTAATGCGAGGTAAATTCTCAGGAGAAACTAATGATGTTCAAGCTAAAGGTATTTATGGCAACGGCAGTACCGGCCCTGTTGTCGATCACACTGGTACAGGCGGCAGGCGGAACTTTCCTCACCGCGCACGATTTAGGTTTTGGCGGGGCGGAGAATGCTGATCCGATTTCGCCAAACCGCTTCTGGCAAGTTACCGAAAAGACCATGAACCGCCTGGTGCGACCGTCTGCGTCGGGGGAACCCATCCCTGACCTGGCTGTGTCCTGGTCGGCAAATACTGCTGCAACCGAGTGGACCTTCAAGCTTCGCAAAGGGATCAAATTTCACGATGGTTCAGATTTTGATGCAGCCGATGTAGTTGATTTGCTGAACCGGATCAAAGATCCTGAGCTCGACTCTCCCGTAGCCTCGGTGCTGGCGGTGATGGAGAAAGCCGAGGCCATCGATCCCATGACGGTGAAGATAACATTGTCGGCGGCGCATGCGGATTTTCCCATGCTGATCATGGATTACCGCATTCGCATGACCCCGTCAGGCTCTGGCGACACCATTGGCAAGACGGGCATAGGTACCGGTCCCTTTATTCTGCAAACTCTGGATCCGGAAGGCACCACGGTGCTGAAGGCCAACCCCGATTACTGGGAAGGACCGCCGGCTGTGGATACCGTAAAAATCATTTCCATTCCAGACGCACAGGCCCGTGTGCAGGCCTTGCTTAGCGGCCAGATCGATATGCTCCGTCATATCTCGGCGCAGGAGAAGGTGCTTTTTGCCAATAATCCTAAGTTTAAATTACAACAGGTCAACACCGGTGACTGGCTGGCGGCTATCGTGTTTAGAACCGACATCGAGCCATTCACCGATGTTCGTGTGCGTAAGGCCGTGCGTATAGCCACCGATCGCCAGGCGATGATTAATCTGGTGCTTGGACCCGGTGGTGGTGTTGTCACCTGTGATCACCCGGTATGGACCGGCGACCAATACCACGCCAACATCGATTGCCCGCAACAGATTGAAGAAGCGAAACGGTTGCTGGCGGAAGCGGGCTACCCCGACGGTATCGAAGTCGACGTTATCACCAGTGACCTCAGGTCCCTGTGGGTGGATATGGTCCAGGTTTACCAGCAGCAGGTTGCGGCGGCGGGTATCAAGATCAACCTGGTGAAGGCCCCGGCGGACGGATACTGGTCGGACGTGTGGATGAAGGAACCCGTCGTGACCACCAGTTGGGGGCAGCGTCCGGCAGACCAGGTTTTCAACGAAGCTTACCGGAGCACGGCTTCGTGGAATGAGAGTTACTGGAAAAGTTCCAGCTTTGATATGAAGCTCGACCAGGCCCGGCAGGAACTGGATCGCGGCAAGCGTACGGCGCTTTACCAGAACCTGCAGAAAATGCTTTTCGAAGAGGGCGGCACTTTCATCCCCTTCCATGTCAACCAGGTAGTGGTAACCAGTGCCAGGGTGACGGGGCTACCGGCGATGTTTGACGATGGCGTTCAATACCACATGGTCAGTGTCGGCGAGTAATCGCTGCCGGTTTATTCGGGTATAGCGCAAAGACGGGAACGCGAGGGGGTTGCCTGGATGGTAACCCCGCTCAGTCTTCCCGGTTCCCTGCGAGGGAAAAATAATAGTGAAACTCGTTAGCTACAATATCCGCTTCGGTCTTGGCTTCGATCAGAAAATCGATCTTGAACGTATCGCAAATACCGTTAAAGACGCCGACATCATCGCGCTGCAGGAAGTTGAGAGATTCTGGAAGCATAGTGGCATGACGGACCAGCCGGAATTAATTTCAGGCCACCTGAAAGAATTCTACTGGCTTTATTTCCCGGCATTCGATGTGGATGCGAGCGAGGCCAATGGCGACGGTGCCATCATTAATCGGCGCCGACAGTTCGGGCCCATGGTGCTTTCGCGCTGGCCGATCCGCATGGCCCGTTACATCTTGTTCCCAAAACTGGGCACCACAGACTGTTTGAATATGGATACCGGCGCGATCGAGTGCGTAGTCGATACGCCCACCGGCGCATTAATGGTTTATTCGCTTCATCTTTCCGCGGTTTCCAGCCGTGATCGCCTGAAGCAGGTCGATCATTTGCTGGAATTCTACCGCAATGCGCCGGTGAGCGGCGGGTCCTGGACGGGTGGTGGCGAGGGGGTCACCGATCCAGTCGAAATTAAACACATGGCTGAACTCAACTGGAGCAATGATGAGTCCGTTCCGACCATACCGAAAGAAACGGTAATAATGGGAGACTTCAACATGATCCCCGATGGTGAAGAATACAACCGCATGGTCGGCACGCCGGACCCCTGCGCCGGCCGGGTTGGGCATGTGGATGGTTTTGTCGATAGCTGGACTGTGGCCAGGGAGCGCTCGGAAGATCGTAACAGCTGGTTCCCTGATCCGCCCGAACGTGAACCCGGTTTTCCGATATGCCTGGATTACTGCTTCGTTTCCCCGCATCTGTCCCCTAAAGTCGAACGCGTCTGGGTCGACCAGGAGCAGGTTGGCTCAGATCATAAGCCGATCTGGGTCGAACTGGATTTCTAAAATCATGCGTAACATGGTAAAACTCCCAAGATCCATTGGGCTGGCAATGTCAGTGCCAGATCGCCTCTACGCTACCTGCAGGCAAATAGGGTCAACATGATCAAGCTTTTCCTACAACGGCTGGTGCTCGGATTACTGACGCTCGTGTTTGTCTCCGGCATTGTCTTCGTTGCGGTGGAAGCCCTGCCCGGCGACGCCTGCACCGCCTATCTTGGACGCATGGCCATGGGCACACGCCTGGAAAACTGCCGCAGGGATTTCGGCATCGAGCGACCCGCCCTGACGCGTTATGCCGAATGGACGCTGGGCGCGCTGCAGGGCGATTTCGGTATATCGATGAAACGCAACAAACCGATTTCCGACATCATCGGTACACGGCTGCGCAACACCCTCATTCTCGGTCTGAGTGCAACCCTGATCGGGGTTCCAATCGCAATTTTCCTGGGCGTTATAGCGGGCCTGTGGCGCGACCGACCGCCGGACCTGTGGGTTTCGACGATAGCCATCTTCGCCATGACAATACCCGAGTTTGTCAGCTCGACACTGCTGATACTGGTATTTAGCGTCTGGCTAGGCTGGCTTCCGGGGATTGTAACAACACCGCCCAATGCGCCGCTGGGCGAATTCATGGCAGACATTATTCTTCCCATCATCGCGCTCGCACTGGTGATGACGGCTCACATCCTGCGCATGGTTCGCACCAGCGTGATCGACGTCATGACAAGTGATTATGTGCAGATGGCGCAGCTAAAAGGTGTTCCTTACTGGAGAATTGTTTTCAAGCATGTGCTGCCGAACGCACTGTTGCCGACGATCAATCTGGTCGCCCTGACGATTGCATGGCTATTGGGAGGTGTCGTCGTCATCGAGGTGGTGTTCAATTATCCCGGCCTCGGCCGCTTGACCATCGACGCCATATCGGATCGCGATCTGGCACTGGTACAGGCCATTGCGCTGGTTTTGGCGGCGGTATACATCGGTCTTAACCTGTTTGCGGATCTGTTGACACTGCTGCTCAATCCGCGGCTCAGGACGATGCGTAACTAGTGCCCCTGTCCAACGCACATGGTGTATTCCAGCGACCCTGTCAGCGTTCTGTCCAGGGCGCGTCTCGAGCGCAGCAGTCATGAGTGAGGCCGTGACCTTCAGGCGAGAGAGCCGGTTGGTTAAACTGTTGAATGTCCTGGCGGCTATGGTTTCGCGACCTTCCGGCCTGGTCGGGCTCTCCCTGGTGGGTTTCCACATTGTTATGGCCATCGTCTCGCCGCTGCTCGTGCCCTACGATTACACGGCGATGGATGCGCAGGCGATTCTCGCCGGACCCTCGGCCGAGCACTGGCTGGGCACCGACAACCTGGGGCGCGACATACTCACGCGAACCATGCTGGGTGGTCAGCAGGCGCTATTGGTGACCAGCGTCGCAACCGTGATCGCCATCGCCTGGGGTGGTATGTTAGGGGTATTGCTGGGGCTCATCGGCGGCTGGCTGGAGAACATCGTCATGCGCCTGGTCGACGCGTTTCTCGCGATTCCGTGGATATTGTTCCTGCTGTTGATCGTTTCCGTGGTTGGCCTCGGTGCCGGGGTATTGATCCCGACGCTGGCGTTCTTTTACGGTATCCCGGTGGTGCGAATGTCGCGTGCGGCGACCCACGATGTGGTGGCGCTCGATTACATTACGGCCGCCAGGGCACGCGGTGAATCACGGATCACAATTGTAAAAAAGGAGCTGCTGCCCAACGTACTGGATGTTTTGCTGGTCGAGGCAGCCATGCGCTGGTCATGGATGCTGCTGGCATTCAGTTCGCTGTCGTTTCTCGGTTTTGGTGTTGCGCCGCCGACCGCGGACTGGGGCCTGATGATTTCCGGTGCGCGCAGCTTCATGTCATTTGCGCCATGGGCTGTGCTGGCGCCCGTCGTCGCCCTCAGTTCTCTGATTATCGGCATCAACTTGAGTGCGGACGCGCTGGCCAAGTCTCTGGGGATCGATCGCGCCCAGAAGGCACCGGTATAGCCCATGTCGAACCTTCCACTGATTCAGGTAAAAGATCTCAGCGTCGGTTTTACCAGTCGTGCGGGTGACACCCTGCCCATCCTGCGCAATATCGACCTGTCCTTGCAAAAGGGTGAATCGATCGGGCTGGTGGGCGAGTCGGGATGCGGCAAGAGCACGCTGGCGCTGGCGATGATGGGCTATCTGAAAACCGGCCTGCGGGTACTGCATGGAGAAAGTGATTTCAAGGGGCGCAACGTGTTTGATTTGGATCAAAGAGCCCTGGAAGATATTCGCGGCGGGGATCTGGCACTGATTCCGCAAAATGCCGGCCAGTCATTGACGCCGACAATGCGTATCGGCCAGCAAATCAATGAAGCGCTATTGCTGCACACCAATTTCTCGAAAGATCAGTGGCGTAAACGCTGCATCGAAGTGCTCACGCAGGTTCGCCTGCCGCAACCGGATGTCCTGCTGGAGCGCTACCCTCACGAACTTTCCGGTGGCCAGCAGCAACGGGTTGCGATTGCCATGGCCCTGGCGGGCGAACCGGACGTTTTATTACTGGATGAGCCGACCACGGGACTCGATGTCACCACCCAGGCTCACGTGCTGGAATTGTTGCGTAGCCTGGCGCAGGAGACCGGAACGGCGATGGTTTATGTCAGTCACGATCTGGGCGCCATTGCGCAGGTCTGCGATTCGGTGGTGGTCATGTACGCCGGCGAAATAGTTCTTCACGGTACCACGCGACAGGTACTGAAGCATCCTGATCACCCCTATGCGCGGGGACTGCTTTCATCGATTCCACGGATAAAGCAGGCCGTTGTGCCCGCATCGATGCCCGGGCGACCCCCGGCCCCGGGCGGTGCCGGAAATGGTTGCGGATTTGTCGATCGCTGTCCCCTGGCTGAGCAACGCTGTCGCGACGAGAGACCCGAACTTGAACCGGGTAAAGCCGGGGAATTGGTACGCTGCCATTTTTATCAGCGCCTCGAGCATCTCCCGCTGCCTGAATTGCCGGTTCGCCACGAGCGCATCGACCTGGATAAAGCGGACAGCATATTACGCCTCCAAGACGTGGCGATCAGTTATCACAAACCCGGTATTTTTGAAAAATTCCTGCGCCGTCAACCGTGGGTTCCGTCGACGGTCGACCGGATCGATATAACCATCCGCAAAGGCGAAACCATTGGACTGGTGGGCGAATCCGGAAGCGGCAAGTCGACCATCCTGCGGGCGATTGCCGGTCTGCAACCGCCGTTGACTGGTTCCATCGATTTCGAAACGGCGACCAACCTGAATACCCCCGTCGATGGTCGAGCAAAAGACACCCTGCGACGAATCCAGCTTATTTTTCAAAATCCGGACTCTTCTCTCAATCCGCGCCATACCGTGGGCGAGATTCTGGCGCAACCGCTGAAACTTTATTTTGGCCTTCAGGAAGAAGCATTGCGTGAGCGTATCGAAGCCTTGCTGACTCGGGTGCGGCTGCGTGTCGACTATATCGGTCGATTGCCCAGCCAGCTATCCGGCGGTGAAAAACAGCGGGTCGCGGTGGCACGTGCTTTCGCGGCCGAACCAGACCTGGTTTTGTGCGACGAGGTCACCTCCGCTCTCGATGTTTCGGTTCAGGCTGCCGTGCTCGAGCTGCTAACCGAACTGCAGGCTGACCGGGGTACGACTTATATATTTGTGTCCCATGACCTGGCGGTGGTCCGCGCCGTGGCCGACCGCGTGGCCGTGCTTTACCAGGGCAGGTTGTGTGAAATAGGGCCTGCGGAAAATGTATATGGCCAGCCTTCTCATCCCTACACCGAAGCCCTGCTCGGCGCGGTGCTGGAACCCGATCCCGACATCAGGCCCAGGCTGGTTGCCGAAGATATCGTCGAACTCTCGCCGCCACCGCGCGGATGCCCGTTTCAACGGCGATGTGCAAGACGAGTTGGAGAGATATGCGATAACGAAACCCCTCCCTGGCAAACTGCCGGGCAGGGACACGCGATCGCCTGCCATATCCCCCTCGATGAGCTACAGGCTATGCAGAAACAGAGCGGCAGTGTCACCGAGCCGTTGCAATCACAGCAATAGCAGCGGCAAATCACACTCGTGGCAAACTACCCATTCAGACCTGGCGCCAACCGCGCTCGTCAATTTCATACGCGCTTCCGCCCCCAAGCTCAGTCGGTAGAGCAGAGGACTGAAAATACAAGGAACTGTCGCGGAAAGTTTAACAATCGTAACGGTTTTCTCCGCCATCGCTTTCTCTCTCCCGAACTATCCCCGAAACCAGAGCGCTCAGCGCAATGGCCATTTTCGACCGGTTTATTCCGATAAGCCCAAGACTTTCAAAGAGTTTCTTGCGGCGAAAATCCCGAACTGAACCCGAACCGAACCCGAGCCAGGGGCTGGCGGGTGTAATCTCCAGATTACAATCTGCTATCTTCGGAATGACACCAACCAGATTTCGAAATGGTGTTCATCGGGGTATCCCGGGAAACTGAATAACTGCGAAAACTGAATTTCCGGGAAACCAGCGAATCCCAAATGCTTGAGAGTGGCACGGAGTGGCGCGGTTTGCGCCGGCATGGGGGTCGGGAAGCCGCCGCGACAATCGGCCCAGAGTCGGGCAATCTGGTGGCCTGGGGCGGGGACCGCAGAAATTCAGTTTTAGCAGTTTTCCCAGAATTTCAGTTTGACAGATTTTCAGAAAGTGATCGTTGGCAATACGGCTCGGGAACGGCGAGTATCGGCGTATTATCGGCAACAACGAGATAAAGGGTCAACGTATCAGGCCGCAGTCAGGTCGTTGGCGTTTAAGTGGATACGGATTCTCTATCGTTGCTGGCAGACTGGTGTGGCGTATGACGAGTCAAGATATTTGAAAGCCCTGGAGCGACGCGGTTCACCCCTGGTCAAGAGGCGAGATATGCTTGAATTAGCTTGACTGAATACCTCAGGGCGTGAAGCGGAAGTTCGGATAGCCTCATCGAACATGGTACATTCCATCAAAACTACCCATGTTTTGCCCGGTATATGGCCATTGGCTTTTCGCTGACGGCAGCTTTACACTCCCATCATGGTTGACAAGACTCAACGCAGACTTGCAGCGATCCTTGCCGCCGATGTGGCGGGTTACACCCGGTTGGTGGAACTCGATACTGACGGCACGGTAGCTGCATGGAAATCGGCCCGTGATGACGTAATCAAACCCCAGGTTGACAAAAAATCGGGGCACATTATCAAATTCACCGGTGATGGCTTTCTAGTCGAGTTTCCTTCGGTGCAGGATGCTGTCGCCTGCGCCATCACTTTGCAGGAGGAACTCAGGTCCAGTTCCTTGAATTTCCGCATGGGCATCAATGTGGGCGACATCACGGATGACGGGGGCGAT
>SMVA01329942.1_pt1 | contig 27018 bp, 27 predicted proteins | sample 2456451 | NCBI WGS metagenome assembly SMVA01 (sample SAMN11095933, study PRJNA526329) | marine sediment metagenome | biome: Marine sediment; feature: Surficial sediment; material: Deep marine sediment; isolation source: Hadal surficial sediment | place: Pacific Ocean | collected 2014-05 | depth... | reverse complement strand
GAATGAAACTGGTCCCGGTGTACATAGAGAACGCAGCAATAAAAAAAACTTTAATAGCAATAGCCAAAGATCCTGTTTTGCAGAATGGAACGAAAGCAGAAATAAAGACGTCATTTAATAAGCGAGCACAAATAGATGATATAAGTGTCGTGAACGAAGGTGACATCGAATTCAACAAAGAAAATGGACAAGTAGTTTTGAGTATTATCTATTCAGTTAAAACTCCGCTATTCGCGAATATTTCTTTGTACCTTGATTTTAATGTTCGTAGTGACGAGTAGGGCCATAGCAATCAAACATATACTACATATAAGCTAATCAGGAGATGGACAGCGACACGCTTTTCAAGAAAACCGGTTATAGTTTCAGCCAGCCTGAGTTATTGTGCCAGGCACTGACTCACCGCAGTTACGGCCGTCCACACAACGAGCGCCTTGAATTTCTTGGAGACAGTGTTCTCAACTGTGCAGTTGCAGGGTTGGTATTCAGGCATTTCTCCAGTCTTCCAGAAGGTGATTTGTCGCGACTTCGGGCCAACCTCGTCAATCAGCAAGCGTTGTTTAAATTGGCGCAAACACTTGACCTAGGGAAACAGATTAAACTTGGTGAAGGGGAACTCAAAAGTGGTGGATGTAGCCGCCCCTCGATTCTTGCAGATACACTGGAAGCTTTTCTAGGTGCAGTCTATCTTGACGGAGGTTTCGTAAAAGCTGAGGAAGTTGTCATCACTCTTTTTGCACCGCTACTTCATCAATTTGACCCACAAAATTTGGGTAAAGATCCTAAGACTCTTTTACAGGAATATCTGCAAAGTCGTAAACTGATGTTGCCGCAATATTCCGTTGTCATTACCAGTGGCGAAGCGCATCAGCAGCAATTCCATGTAGAGTGTGTTATCCCAAAACTCAACATTCGTACCATGGGAGAAGGTGCCAGCCGTCGTAGCGCAGAGCAGGAAGCAGCAAAGAGAGCCTATGAACAAGCGTACTCGCATTGCTAAAATTTGCAGATGAGTCCAAATTTTGTTGATTCTCCTCGGATAAGTTCTTTATTTTCCGCTGAGTGTATCTCAAGATGATAGCTACTCTAAAACACCATACCGGATACATTGCTATCATTGGACGACCTAATGTTGGCAAATCCACACTACTTAACCATCTGGTTGGACAGAACGTCAGCATTACCTCGAAAAAGGCGCAGACTACCCGACATCGTATTAATGGCATCCTAACTGATGAGCAATCACAGTTCATTTTCGTCGATACGCCCGGTTTTCAGACACAGCACATGAATCGGTTAAATAGTGTAATGAATCGTGCAGTTACTCAAAGTGTGCATGATGTGGACGTGGTGGTGTTTGTGATTGAAGCAATATGTTTTGATGAGCGAGACGCACAAATCTTGAAACTCCTACCTGTCGACAAGCCGGTGATTCTGGTCATCAATAAAGTGGATCGTTTAGCAGATAAATCAAAGCTTCTTCCGTTCCTTGCAAAACTTTCTAAAGAGTTTGCATTCTCGGCAATGATTCCAATAAGTGCTGAGCACGGAACACAGCTTCCAGAACTAATCTGTACAATCCGTCCATATTTGCCGGAAAGCCCATTTTTATTTAGAGAAGATGAAATTACAGATCGTAGTGAGCGATTTATCGCAGCCGAGTTGGTACGTGAGAAACTATTTCGTTTGATGTGGGATGAAATACCTTATTCCGTTAGTGTTGCCATAGATCAATTCACAGTTGAAAGCGGACTACGTAGGATTCATGCGTCTATTATTGTAGACAGGGCTAATCAGAAGGCCATGATTATAGGCAAGAATGGTGAGGGGCTCAAGGCGATTGCTACTCGGGCACGTAAAGACATGGAGAAACTTTTTGGCAGCAAGGTGTACCTTAAAGTCTGGGTGAAGGTGAAAAGAGGATGGGCTGATGATTTGCGGGCATTAAAAACTCTGGGCTATGAGTAATCTCATAATGATAATGAACATAGGTTGATTTTAGAAGCGACATTGATGACTGTAGATAAATTTCGACAAGATGCTCAGCCTGCTTTTGTGCTGCATACTTACCCCTATCTGGAAACTAGTCTCTTGGTGGAGACTTTTACACGAAATTCTGGACGGGTTCCGTTGATAGCAAAAGGTGCCAAGCGCCCTAAATCTGCACTCAGGGGATTATTATTAGCGTTTCAGCCATTACAGATTTCTTGGACCGGTAAATCAGAATTACGCATCCTGCACAAGGCGGAATGGCAGGGTGGTCAGCAACCTTTGCAGGGAATGGCACTGATTTGTGGTTTTTATTTGAATGAACTGCTAGTGCGGTTACTGCGCCATGATGATCCTCACGAACAATTATTCGAGTACTATCAAGAAACGCTGGCAGCATTGAATACTCAGAAAGATTACACACCTATTCTTCGGCATTTTGAAAGGCGTATGTTGGAAGAGCTAGGTTATGCTTTGACACTCAACGAAGACGCTGTTTCTGGGAAGCCACTGAACCTGGATGAAGAATACTGCTACGAAGTCGAACGGGGCCCGGTGGCATTGAATGGAAGTGATAATAACTGTGGTCTACAACTAAGCGGAAAAACCCTTCTAGACATGGAAAGAGGTGATTATTCTGATGTCACTACCAGACAGCAAAGTAAAATACTGATGCGTTACATACTTAACCATTATCTTGGAGAGCAACCGTTGTATACTCGGCAATTATTGAGAGATCTACAGAAGTTATGATTGAACTGGGAGTCAACATTGATCATGTTGCAACTCTACGGCAGGTGCGTGGAACAACTTATCCCAGTCCAGTAGAAGCTGCGTTGATTGCAGAGTCTGCTGGAGCAGATGCGATTACTTTGCATTTACGGGAAGACCGACGCCACATTCAAGATAGCGATGTAAAAACTCTGCGTAATTTGCTTAAAACGCGCATGAATCTGGAAAGCGCGGTGACCGATGAAATGATAGCTTTTGCGTTAAGTATAAAACCGGATGATGTTTGCTTAGTTCCTGAGCGGCGAGAAGAACTAACAACTGAAGGCGGGCTAGATGTGCTGCGGCATTTTGCACAGGTAAGACGTGCATGCAACAAACTGGCTGAAGTAGGTATTCGAGTTTCACTATTTGTCAACGCAGACCGTGCACAGATTGATGCAGCGGTGAAGACAAGTGCACCAGTGATTGAAATTCATACCGGCCGATATTCAGACGCGCTGACTGCAAAGGGACAACAGGAGGAGCTTGAGAAGATCTGCTCTGCCGTAACGCATGGGGTTAATCAAGGCTTGAAAGTCAATGCCGGACATGGGTTACATTATAATAATGTACAATCCATCGCTGCGATTACTGATATATCTGAGCTAAATATTGGTCATTCTATTGTAGCCCGTGCCTTGTTTATAGGTTTTGAACAGGCGGTACAAGAAATGAAAAAATTAATGTTGGAAGAGCACAAATGATCTATGGAATAGGGACTGATCTTGTAGAACCCTCGCGCATTGCGCGTTTGTTAGAGAGATATGGTAAGCGTTTTGCTAAAAGACTGCTAACAAATGGCGAATGGCCTGAGTTTGAGAATAGTGGCAAACCAGCAATGTTTCTAGCTAAACATTTCGCTGCTAAGGAAGCTTTTTCCAAGGCGATGGGTACGGGTTTTCGTCACCCTGTATGTTTAAGTCATATTGGGATCACCCATGACAGTCTGGGAAAGCCATACTATGACTTTCATCCAGAGCTAAACCTGTTGATTAGAAATGAGGGAATCACTAGTTACCATCTTTCTATGAGTGATGAGATGAGCCTTGCCTGCGCTTTTGTGATCCTGGAGAAATAATGTCGCTGGGTCCCGTCATGCTCGACATTGAGGGTACACAACTTACAATCGACGATAAAAGAAGACTTCAGCATCCTCTGACCGGTGGTGTAATTTTATTCACCCGTAACTACTCGTCCCTCAGACAATTAACTGAATTAACTACCGAAATTCATGCTCTACGTACTCCGTCTTTGCTAATCGCAGTGGACCATGAGGGTGGAAGGATACAGCGATTCCGTAAAGATTTTACACGATTGCCTGCAATGCGTGAATTGGGGATAATTTGGGACGAACATCCTGTTCGAGCGCGTCATTTGGCGCAACTAACAGGCTATATACTAGCGGCTGAATTGCGTGCTTGTGGTGTAGACCTAAGCTTTACTCCAGTGCTTGATATAGATCATGGACAGAGTAGCATCATTGGAAATCGTGCTTTTCATCGTAAACCACAGGCTATAGGAGGTCTAGCTCACAGCCTGATGCTGGGCCTAAAGCAAGGTGGTATGGTTGCGATTGGCAAACACTTTCCTGGTCACGGCTACATCCAAGCAGACTCTCACATAGAAATACCAGTGGATAAGCGCACTTACGCCGACATCGAAATGGATGATTTGATTCCGTTTCGGCAAATGATTGATTTTGGTCTTACCAGTATTATGCCGGCACATATCATATACCCCAAGGTAGATTCGCAACCCGCTGGGTTTTCAAAAGTTTGGCTGCAAGAAGTCTTACGTACCGAACTTGGTTTTGATGGTTGCATTTTTAGTGATGACCTAAGCATGGAAGGCGCTGCAGTTGCCGGTGACGTAGTGCAACGCGCTGAAGTTGCATTTAATGCAGGTTGCGATATGGTGCTGGTATGCAATAATCCTCATGCGGCAGATAAATTGTTAGCTGAACTGCAATGGGACATCTCAGCTATTAGTCTTGCTCGTCTGGCACGTATGCGCAGCCGATCTCACGCAGATTCAGTTGCCAAATTACATGAGAGTGCTCATTTCATTAAATCAATGAAGGAAGTCGGGAACATTGGAGTTAGCAATGGAGAATTACCGCTAGCATAACCCAATGTTTTTAATATTTTATGCAACCTTGAAGCGTTGAAGTGATGTAATTAAGAATAAGTTGGATTTCTCATCTAGTGCATAGTGTTAAGAAGCTTTCACACTCAAGTCTATAGTTATTGCCGAAAACTTACACAAATATCATATGGACACATACCCTTCTTTTAATCTACATTATTAACGAAACATTAGGCTAATACCAATTTAGTAGTGATTTTGAGAAATCACCAAGAAAGACACTTGAGAAGTAGCTGTGACCACAGAAAACATTTGGTTGGCCGACCAGTACTCAAATTTTGAATAACTTTTCATGGCATGTTTATAACTAGTTTCTTTACAGATTAGAGTTTGCAAACCAATAAAGAGTATTACGTACTAAGAATTTTATTTTTTCTTTATGTAGAATGTGAATTCTTTATTTGCCTCTGACAGCGATAGTAGAATATTGCCTGTCTGGTCAGAAAAGACCTGGAAATCAATAACTGCACCTGGGTCGGTGGCGATTATTCTAAGCACTTGTCCGGAAGCCATGTCCGCCAGAGATTTCTTTGAGCGCAGAATAGGCAGCGGGCAGTTTAGGCCACGTACATCAAGTTCTTTGTCGAAATTCATGCTTCTTTTTCTCAAGAGACCGATACTAATAATCAAAAGATTATAAGGCCATCGCCCGCAATGAATCTAGTAGATATGGGTAGAGTATCAAAGATGAGTTAGGATAGAGTGTCTGATAGCACAATTTCTTGGACCTGAGGATTATGCCAGCAAATTTTTCGCCCACACTACTCGAACAACTATCACCAATAAATGGTGTATCTCTCGGTATTGCCAAGGCGGGAGTTAAGAAACCCAATCGTAAAGATTTGCTATTGATCGCGTTGGATGAAGATGCAAAAATCGCTGGAGTATTTACGCAGAACCGTTTTTGTGCTGCGCCAGTGATAGTGGCTAAGGAACATCTTTTCGAATCTAATCCCTTACTTCCAATCCAAGCGTTAATTATAAATACTGGAAACGCTAATGCTGGTACCGGAGAAGAAGGTATCACACATGCCCGTTCAATTTGTGCAGAACTGGCTGAATTGTTGGGTTGTGATGAGAAGCAGGTGCTGCCATTTTCTACTGGTGTCATTATGGAGCCATTACCTCTGCAGAGAATTATTTCAGCCTTACCAGCAGCAGTTGCCAATCTTAATCCGAACAATTGGTTTGCTGCGGCTCAGGCAATAATGACTACAGATCTTGTGCCCAAAGTGATATCTAAGCAGATTTTACTTGGCGGAACAATCGTGACTATTACTGGAGTTGCTAAAGGCTCTGGTATGATTCGTCCCAACATGGCGACCATGCTAGGTTACCTGGCAACTGACGCAGCTTTGAGCCAGTCCCTGTTGCAGAAAATGGTACGTTATGCAGCGAATAATTCATTCAATCGGATCACCGTGGATGGCGATACTTCGACCAACGATGCTTTCATTCTAATTGCGACAGGTCGTGCAGGCAATGTAGAAATCGTGGATAAAGCGAGTTCAGAGTTCAGAGTGTTGCAACAAGCGGTGACAGAGGTAGCGATGCTACTTGCAAAAGCTATTGTACGAGATGGTGAAGGTGCAACCAAATTTGTTACGGTTAAGGTTGAAGGCGGGAGAGACTTAGATGAATGTTTAAAGATTGCATATTCTATTGCCCATTCGCCGCTAGTAAAAACTGCTTTTTTTGCATCTGACCCAAATTTTGGACGAATACTTGCAGCTGTAGGTTACGCGGGAATAGATGATCTTGATGTCAGATCCTTGCAACTCTATCTTGATGATGTATTAGTTGCTGAGAATGGTGGAAGGGCAAGTAGTTATAAGGAACAAGAAGGCAAGCGAGTAATGAGACAGCCTGAAATTACTGTGCGGGTTGTGCTTAACCGAGGGAAAATTTCCACCACGGTGTGGACTTGCGATCTTTCATACGATTATGTAAAAATTAATTCAAATTATCGAAGCTGATTCTTTAAGCGTATGAATAAAATTAGTAAATTATATGCTTGTACCAATAAGTTGCTTTCCAGCATCGAGAGGCTACTGCCTATCGAACAGCCGGTTAACCGACTGGAAAACTGCAATTGCTCTTCGCTGGCGCAAACGTGGCGATGTCGGATTCATTCAAAGTGATAAATAATATTTTGGCTACCTTTTGAGGCTAAATCTTTAGCTCGTCAATCTACCTCAGTATGTCTCATCTCCCTGTTATTGAAGTGGTCGCGGCAGTTATAACCAGATCTGACGGTAGTTTTCTTTTGGCCCGTAGACCTGAAGGTAAGCCCTATGCGGGTTACTGGGAATTTCCTGGCGGGAAAGTAGAACTTGGTGAATCCCGCCTGCATGCGCTCAATCGTGAATTGATGGAAGAACTAGGTATACACATTGAACTTGCTTATCCGTGGATCACTCGTGTTTTTACCTATGCTCATGCCACTGTGCGGCTTTATTTCTACAAGCTTGTAAAGTGGCGCGGCGAGTTGCGCGCATACGAAAATCAGGAGTTGTTCTGGCAATTTACGGGTGAATTTGGAGTTGCGCCAATGTTACCGGCTAATGTACCCGTATTGCAGGCGCTTAATCTTCCCTCAGTCTATATAATTACTAATGCGGCTGAACTGGGTGTACAAGTTTCATTAACGCAGATTGAAAGTTCCTTTCAGCAGGGCTCACGGTTGGTGCAGGTACGTGAGCAAGTAATGATAAAAGATGAGCTACGGGTATTTGCACATAAAGTAGCTGGGCTTGCTCATCGTCACGGTGCGCAAGTTTTGGTAAATAACGATGTCGAGTTATCCAGAGAAATTGGTATGGACGGAGTACATTTCTCTTCAGTACAACTGATGGGTCTTTCCAGCCGTCCAAACATCAATTTGTGTGGGGCATCATGCCACAATGCTGAGGAGCTTTTTCATGCTGAGCAACTAGGTATAGATTTTGTAGTTTTGGGGCCAGTATTACCAACGTTAAGTCATCCAGGAGCTGCTCCGCTGGGCTGGAGAAAATTCGCCGCACTGATCCATGATTTTTCACTCCCAGTTTATGCTTTGGGTGGCTTGCGCTTGGAAGATTTAACTACGGCCTGGGAACATGGTGGCCATGGTATCGCCATGATGCGTGGATGGGCATAGGACATTCATATCTGCCCATGCCGGTTCGATTTTGGTTCCAGGAACCAAATAACAAGAATATAAACATACATATTCAAATAGTTAGTTGGTTCATCCTTCCAGGGTCGTACTTTCTATGAAACTATCGCTTGGAAGACTATTCAGATTGCATATCCAATGTCTATTCACATGGGAAAATAGTAAGGAAAACGTTTTACCATTTGACAAATGTAGTTACAAACTAGCTACATTTATTAGATAAAGAAAAGGCGAGTTAAAGCGTAGTACTATAACTAATTACTTAATAAGTTATTTATCAGTTTCTAGTTCTTCCGTTTTTGGTATTCGGTAGGACTCAGTAGCCCATTTCCCTAGATCGATTATCTTACACAGTTTAGAACAAAATGGACGGAAATCGTTTGTAGTATTCCACACGATAGTTTTACCACATTGTGGACAGTTAATAACGGGTTCTTTCATCAGTATTTATACAAGTTTACTAGATAATTGTGGGGAAAAAGTGGCTGATGCTTACAAGGTACAGAAAGTTAATTCAAATTCTACATCATTTTCATATACCTTGGTTTTTTGCCCTGAGCCTGAGGTGACGAAGCGAATGGTGAGGGCATATTTGTTGGCACTAATCTCTGGGAAACAGGGTAGGCGCTCATTTATCTTCAGGCAAAGCATATGAGCTGCACATCCCTGTCCCATTTGTTGGAACATTCCGCGGTGGGCTATGTGTTGCAAAATTTTTCCACTGTTTCGTAAAAGGCGCAGGATGATACTAAAGCCATCATGGATTGGCAGCAAAGGCCTAATCCATTCATTAAGGTTCCCACGACGGAGTGAAGGGTCTAAATGTAACCAATAGTGGTAGGATGGCAAGTCAAATTCGCATGCCCCTCCAGGAATTCCTACACGTTGTTTAATACTCATTAGCCACTCATTTTCACGTAAGTGTTCACCAACTTTCCCAGTCATGCCCAACATTCCGTGAGAAGCAACTTGAATATTATTTAACACCTGATCCAGCGCTTCTTCAGAAACATCTGGATTTTTACGTAAGGATTCCAGTGCTTGTTTTTGTCGCTCTAGTTCCTGTAGTAGGTCTGACTTCATGTCAGCACGGCTCGCAACATCGAGAATTTCAAATAAGGTAACAAGCGCTGAATGATGCTCAGCCGCATCATCCTTATTTGCAAAAAAAGCAACCTTGTCAAACAAGTCCTCGAGTCGCAACAAGGTGCGAATACGTTCATTGAGAGGGTGTTCGTAACAAATCACTATGAAATAGCCTAGATGACACAATGTAACATGGCAATTTTGCTCTATAAAACATAATTTTACAAATGAAAATTACCCTAAAATTAGTAGTGTTACGTTTAACTAGCTCAATATTCATTCAATAAGCTGAGATATTCCTGGTGTAGTATTCCTACACTTTTTTGCAAATGCAACATTTCCATGTCGTTAACAATTACATCATCTGCTTGCTCTAGACGCTTTTGGCGAGAGATTTGTGTTGCCATGATGGCATGTACTTCTTGTTCGTTCAATCCGCTACGAATAATAGCGCGAGCAACCTGATTTTCCTCATTGCAATCTACCACCAGGATTCGTTGGACTATTTCACGATAGTCACCAGTTTCAAGCAGCAGCGGCACGACTATCACTATGTAAGGAGAAGAAGCGAGTGCAGTAAGACGGACCGCCTCTGTTCGGATAAGTGGATGGAGAATCGCTTCAAGTTGTTGTCGGGAAGCGCCATCAGAAAATATAAGATCGCGCATTTTTTTTCTATCTAGTGCTCCATTTGTAGTAATAAAATTTTTACCGAATGATTTTTGTATACTTGGGATGGCAGAGCCATGCGGTTGTGCAAGTTTGCGCGCAATCTTATCCGTATCAATAACATCCACACCCTCAGAAGTAAAGAATTTTGCAGCGCTGGTTTTTCCGCTACCGATTCCTCCAGTTAATCCAATTACCAAAGACATATGCTAAAACAGACCAAGATATGTATGATTAAGTTGATTTCCCCAAAATAGCGCAATAAGACCACCACCAACTAGATATGGCCCAAACGGAATAGGGACATTGCGTCCATGCTTAGTTATGACTATCAGCCCAATGCCAACTACGGCACCCACCAAGGAGGAAATCAAGATTACTAGTGGTAGCATTTTCCATCCAAACCATGCGCCAATCACAGCAAGTAATTTGAAATCACCATAACCCATACCTTCCTTGCCAGTTGCAATTTTGAAGCACCAGTAAACTGACCATAAGGCAAGAAAGCCAGAGACAGCACCGATGATAGCAGAACGGATGTCGGTAAAGCCATCACCCAGATTAACTAATAGTCCAGCCCACAACAGCGGAAGTGTAATGTCATCAGGAAGTAACTGAGTATCAAGGTCGATGAATGCCAGTGCAATCATTGCCCAGACGAAGATCAAGGCGGCAAGTGCAAGAAATCCATATCCAAAATTCCAGGCAACAAAACCACTGATAATCCCTGTCAACGCTTCAATGATAGGATAGCGTGGGGAAATTGAGGTATTGCACTGTGAGCAACGTCCCCTTAAAACCAGATAACTTAATATAGGGATATTTTCTAGTGCGGTTATTTTATACTGACAATGGGGGCATGCAGAGCGGGGCTTAGCTATACTGAGCGATGGTAAAGTCTCTATGGTTTCACCACGCAACTCGGCACATTGCTGGTGCCATTCTCTTTCCATCATTTTCGGAAGTCGGAGAATGACAACATTCAGAAAACTACCCACCATCAAACCAATGGTAGCACACAGCGAAATGAATAAAATAGGAGCGGTCTGCAGCAGGGTAATGAATGACATAGGGGCTTCCGGGTTTCAGTAATACTACAAGGTTTCAAGAGGATACAGTGTGTCCCCCAACTCCCGGATTTAGCCGACAGCCTGACCCATTTTAAATATGGGCAGATACATTGCAACTACCATACTACCAATAAGAGTACCTAGCACCACCATAATGACCGGTTCCATTAGGCTAGAAATCGCGGCGACGGCATCATCTACTTCTCCCTCAAAAAAGTCGGCCACCTTGCTGAGCATGGAGTCTAGCGCACCGGATTCTTCACCGATAGTAACCATCTGAATTACCATACTGGGAAAAACATTCGTGTTTTCCATCGAACTAGCCAAGGCATTTCCAGTAGTAACCTCCAACTGAATTTTCTTGGTAGCCTCAAAATAGACATAGTTACCCGCTGCACCCGCAACAGAATCAAGCGCTTCTACCAGTGGAACACCTGCTGCAAACATAGTCGATAGTGTTCGGCTCCAACGTGCAATGGTTGCCTTGCGTATGACATCACCAAAAACTGGCATTTTTAGCAACAGTCGATCCATAACCCGCTGCATAGGGATGGAACGTTTCCATGCAAAGAAAAAACCGTAGAAGGTGCCACCTATCGTACCAAAAATCGCCCACCAGTAAGCCACAAAAAAGTCAGAAATTTCCATAACTATAAGTGTGGGTGTAGGAAGAGTTGCACCAAATCCAGAAAACAATTCTTTAAATGCAGGAATTACAAAAATCATGATCACCGCAGTAATTCCGAATGCCACCAAAATAATCGAAATAGGGTAAAAGAGGGCAGATTTTATCTTTCCTTTGATGGCCTGAATTTTTTCCTTGTAGGTGGCCAAGCGATCTAGTAGGCCATCTAGAATACCAGCAGCTTCGCCTGCACTTACCAGATTGCAGAATAGCGCATCGAAATATAAGGGATATTTCCGGAAGGCACTAGCTAGGTTGCTACCGGTCTCAACGTCAGTTTTGATATCCATTAGCAGTTTGCCAACCGCACGATTACTATGACCTTTGCCTACTATATCAAAAGCTTGAAGTAGCGGAACGCCTGATTTCAGCATGGTTGCAAGCTGACGGGTGAATAAGGTTATGTCTTTCTCAGTGATAGAACCAGTTATCCAGATTCTCTTTATTTTTATGACTTTAATACCCTGACGACGCAGAATCGCGCTAACGACTTCCGTGCCAGCGGCTCGCATTTCACCTTTTAATATCTTTCCAGATTTGTCCTTACCTTCCCAGGAATAGCTTATTTCCTTGGTTTTACTTTTCCTGTTTGCAGTTGCAGTCGCAGCTACCATAATGACTCCTTGGGGTAATCCATTCTATACAACATTGTTGAATGCGATGCTGCATCCCGAAATTTCTCTTTTTTTCTCTTTCTCTTAGCACCTATGCATGAAGCAGCTGAGAGTGCTTTGTGAGAATTCAATCGCAATAACGGTATTAACGGCATTATTACGGAAAAGATTTAGAATAAATTTCACAACATTGTGTATACCATAACCCTATGTGTTTGAAGTCATTTCCTCTGCTCAATGACAGTTGAAACGGGATAAATCTGAACTACTTTGACCACCCGATTCTGTGTCTGGATAATTTCCATTGGATACCCGGCGATTTTTAGGCCTGTACCAGCTTCAGGGATATCCTGAAAATGTTCTAAAATCAATCCATTGAGAGTTTTAGGTCCGTCTAGCGGAAGTTCTAGTCCAAGTTTTCGATTAAGATCACGCAATAGGCTGCTTCCTTCAACAATTACGCTGCCATCTTTTTGTTTTAGGAGTGTGCCGACTTGTAATGGTGAGTGGGTGGTGAAATCTCCAATAATTTCTTCGATAATGTCCTCCAGAGTAACTAGTCCCATCCAGTCACCATATTCGTCCACTACAAAGCCGACACGTTCATGGTTTTCTTGGAATAGCTGTAACTGCCAAAAGAGAGGTGTGCCAGATGGGATGAAGTACGGTTCGCGCATGATCTTTTCAAGTCCTAAGGCGGTAGTTTCACCGCTGCCCATTTGGTTTAATACCTTGCGGGCAGAAATTATTCCAGCCACATCATCCAAGGTTCCCCGATACAATGGTAGGCGCGTGTGATGGCAAGTAAGTAATTGATTTTGGATTGTTTCATCACTGGATTCTAAGTCTATAGCTTCGACCTGTCCGCGTGGCACCATAACGTCGTCAACGGTAATAGATTCAAGGTCAAACAGATTAAGTAACACGCTCTGGTGTTTTTTTCGGATGAAAGATCCCTCTTCCAATACCAGAGTTTTGAGTTCTTGTAGGCTCAGTTTGTGTACAGCATTACCATCTTTAGGCTTAATGTGCAGTATAAAAAGTAGCGCCTGCACAAATAGATTGACGAACCATACTACTGGGTAGAAAAACCTCAATAATGGTGTTAACACGTAGCTTGAAACTAGTGCGATGCGTTCTGGATAGGTGACAGCAATTACCTTTGGTGTTATCTCGCTAAATACCAAAATGGCGAACGTTACACATATTGTGCCGATAAATAACGCAAGATCATTGTGACCAAAAATAGTAGAAATAATTATTGCCACTAATGTTGCAGCGGCAGCATTTAGCAAATTGTTACCAAGGAGAATGACTCCTAGTAGCCGATCAGTATTTGTTAACAACTGGGTGGTCAGGCGGGCGCCGCGGTGTCCCTGTTTAGTAAGAATCTTCAACCGGTAACGGTTGATTGCCATCATGCTAGTTTCAGAGAGAGAAAAAAATGCAGATAGGACCAACAAGATAACTAACGCGATCAGCAGCGCATATAACGGCATATCTTCCAAGAAGTGCCTTTATTCTAATGAGGAGAATTTAGTATCGAAGGGGGAGGGAGTTTTGTCAAGGACTCAAGGAGAGAATGTCCAATCATCCTACTAAAGCTTACCCTATTTTTACATGGTTTTGAGTGTTAACGTTGCAATATCACTTCTAATACAAACTTACTACCAAGATAGGCCAGTAGCAAGATGACAAATCCAATTAGCGTCCAGCGAATAGCAATACGGCCACGCCAGCCGTACAGTTCCCTACCTGTGAGTAGGGCAGCGAATATACCCCAAGAAATGAAACCGAATAAGGTTTTGTGAGTAAATTTGAGTGGTTGACCGAATACCTCTTCAGAAAATACCACGCCACTGACAAGGGTTAATGTGAGTAGTATGAATCCTGCCCAGATGATGCGGAACAGTAGTTTTTCCATTGTCAGAAGAGGGGGCAGATTTGCCAGAACCGAAGGCATAGTGGGGTGGTGCAGGCGTCGCTCCACGACCGCCATTAACAAGGCGTGTAGTGCAGCAATGGTGAGTAGACTGTAAGCCATCATCGCGACTAGAATGTGTGCCTTGAATGCGGGGAACTCAGTATTAGCCAGGGGGCGCAGCGAAGGAAATGCAAGCGGTAACAGTACAGCCACTGCCGCTACTGGTGCAACAAGGGTTTGTAAAACTTCTAGGCGGTAGAAGAAGCTGGATAGCCAGTAGACTAGGGCGGTGAGCCATACTATAGAAGAAACTGCATTACCTACGCCAAAACTTAGTCCGGAACCGGCAAATATGGATAGATAAAGCGTATAGCCGTGTAATATAAGTGGTATGAGAATTGCATAATTTTCCCAACTAGCAGCTACAATAGCGCCATCCATGGGTTGTGTCGATGTTTTCCATTTGGTGCGCCAGAAATGCCAGCCGATTAGTCCATAAAGCAGAAAGGCAAAGAGATACGCTAAAATAGCAGTCATAAAATAGCGGCTAGAACGAAATAACAAATTAGTTTACACCAATTTTTCTTGAGAGGCATTTAGTATGTTCGACAATCTTACCAATCGACTTTCTAGTGTCATGAAATCCTTGCGAGGTGAGGCGAGACTGACTGAGGCTAATATCCAGGATGTATTACGTGAAGTACGGATGGCGCTACTGGAAGCTGATGTCGCTTTGCCAGTAGTCAAAGATTTCATCGCACGTATCAAAGAAAAAGCTATCGGACAAAAAGTGATAGACAGTCTTTCGCCGGGACAGGCACTGGTAGGCGTTGTACATCAAGAGCTTATTACCCTTATGGGGGGAGAAAATACTGAGATTAATCTTACTACCGTACCCCCTGCAGTAATCCTTATGGCAGGTTTACAAGGTGTAGGCAAAACCACTAGTAGCGGTAAATTAGCGAAATGGTTGATAGAGCAGAGAAAGAAAAAAGTATTGCTCGTCTCTTGCGATATTTATCGCCCAGCTGCAACTCATCAGCTAGAGTTGCTAGCTAAACAGGTTAAGGCAGATTTTTTCCCAATACGAGTAGGGCAGCAGCCACATGAAATTGCTGTTGATTCGTTAGAATTTGCCCGTAAGCATCACCATGATGTAATGATTATGGACACTGCTGGGCGCTTGGCTATAGACGAAGTCATGATGCGTGAGATCAGTGAATTGGAAGCTGTGCTCAAACCTATCGAAACCTTGTTCGTAGTGGATGCAATGCAAGGGCAAGATGCGGTTAACATTGCTAAAACATTTGCCGAAGCATTGCCACTAACTGGAGTTATTCTTACTAAGCTAGATGGCGATTCTCGTGGGGGAGCAGCGCTGTCAGTACGGCACATTACTGGTAAGCCGATCAAATTTGCTGGTGTATCCGAGAGATTAACAGGACTGGAAGCGTTTAATCCAGGTCGTATGGCTTCACGTATTCTTGGCATGGGTGACGTACTAGGACTGATTGAGGAAGCTCAACGTGGGGTGGATCAGGAGGAGGCAGAGAAGTTAGCAAAAAAAATAAAGTCAGGCAAGAAATTTGATCTCGATGATTTCAAAATGCAATTTCAGCAAATGAGAAATATGGGTGGTATGAGTGCTTTGGTCGACAAGTTACCTGCGCAATTAGGTCAGGCTGTACAAAATATAAAAATGGACGACAAGGTCATCGGCCGGACTGAAGGCATAATCAATTCTATGACATTACAGGAGCGCGCTAAGCCAGAAATTCTTAAAGCATCACGCAAGCGCCGCATTGCTTCTGGGGCAGGTGTTTCAGTGCAGGAGGTAAACCGATTACTAGCACAATTTGAACAGACTCAGAAAATGATGAAGAAGCTGAATAGGGGTGGGATGGCGAAAATGATGCGTGGATTAAAAGGGATGCTCCCAGGAATGTGATGGAATTAAGATAGGATAGCTGACTAAACATCAGTTGTTTATTTTGCAGCAGGAGCTTTTTCTAGCCCTGAGACATGCTGCCCTGTTTTAATTTTTCTTGCCTTGAACCAACCGAGATTCATTTCAAGTGCATACTTTGCTGCATTAGCTGCACTGTGTTTTGTTTGTGTACGAGGCAACATATCATCAATATTGAGTATCGTGCCACTTTCATCAAGAAAGGCGATACTCAGTGGAATATTGGTATTAACCATCCACATGCTATGGTGACTAGTTTCAGGAAACACGAATAGCATACCGCTATTTTTAGCTACTGATTTGCGATGCATAAGTCCCCTAGTACGATTCTTCTGAGTGTAAGCAACTTCAGCAGAAAGAGTATGTCCGGAAATCTTGAGATGGACTGTTGGCATTTCTGCGCTGACTGGAATCGACAGAAGAAAAAGCAGAATAAACGAAAGAAAGCGCATGGTAATTTAGTGCTTGCCGGTACTACCAAATCCTTTGTCGCCACGGTTGCTTTTCTCGAAATCATTTACTATGTTGAAATTCACTCTCACAACTGGCATTACAACAAGTTGTGCAATACGTTCTAGAGGATTTAGTAGGAAAGGTACTTGGCCACGGTTCCAGCAGGAGACGAGTATTTGTCCTTGATAATCTGAATCGATCAGTCCTACTAAGTTGCCCAGTACGATTCCATGTTTGTGGCCTAGTCCGGAACGAGGTAAAACCATTGCTGCTAGCCCCGGATCAGCGAGGTAGATAGCTACCCCAGTCGGGATAAGGTTGACCTCTCCTGGTTGAATAGTTATTGGACTTTCAGTGCAAGCACGTAGGTCTAGTCCAGCTGAACCAGAAGTGGCATAGGATAGGTGCTGATCTTGTAAGCGAGAATCAAGAATTTTTACATCAATTATTACCATAATATTATGTTCATTTTTTATATAGTAGTGAAATATGTTTAATTAAACGTCGCGCCTGTACTATTTTTGGTGCCTTAGGTAGAGGGTGTTTGCCCTTGTCATCGAACAGTATCAGTGCGCTTTCGTCAGAACCGATAGTATCCTGGGCCAGATTAGCGGCAATTAGTGGTATTTTTTTCTTGCGCCGTTTATCTTCAGAATTTTTTTCTAGATTCTCTGTTTCCGCTGCAAAACCTACGCAGAAAGGAGATTTAGGTAACCCTGCTACATATTCTAGAATATCAGGATTAGGAGTGAGTTTTAGTGACATGCTCCCACCAACCTTCTTAATTTTCTGTTTATTAATTTTGGTAGGAAGAAAGTCTGCTACCGCTGCAGCGCTTATAAAAATATCAGTATTGGAAATTTCTTTTCTTACAGCCACCAGCATGTCCTTAGCACTTATTATGTTGATTCGAGTGACCCCAAAAGGGGCTTCCAGACATACTGCACCAGAGATAAGGGTAACTTTTGCACCTGCTTCCAGTGCCGCGCGGGCTAATGTATAGCCCATTTTGCCAGAACTTAAATTGGTGATGCCGCGAACTGCATCTATGGCCTCGTAGGTTGGTCCGGCAGTGATAAGAACACGATTATTTTGTAATAGCTTTGGCTGGAAAAATATTTGCATTGCTTCGACTAGTTCCTGAGCTTCCAACATGCGCCCCATTCCAGTTTCTCCGCATGCCTGACTACCCTTAATAGGGCCCAATATTGTTATATCATCACGTTGCAGGAGGGCTAAGTTGCGTTGAGTGGCAGGGTTTCCCCACATTTGCAGGTTCATGGCAGGGGCAATAAATAAAGGGCAATTGCGTGCGAGACATAGTGTTGAGAGGAGGTCATTCGCAAAACCATTAGCAAGTTTAGCTATAAAATCTGCGCTGGCGGGGGCAATCAGGATAGCATCTACTTCACGTGAGATATTTATGTGTGCCATATTATTGTCAATGCGGTTGTCCCATAGATCAGTGAAGACCTTATTGCCGGTCAATGCTTGTAAGGTGGCTGGACCAACAAATCGGCAAGCTGATTCGGTCATTACCGGTTGTACATATACATTTTCCTGTATCAACAGGCGTGCAATCTCTGCCGCTTTATACGCTGCCACTCCGCCAGTCAGTCCTAAAAGCAGACGCTTAGTATGGAGTATGGAGATTTTAGCCATGGGCATTCTATTTAATTTGTTTGGTGTGGGAACAGGAGTTTAACCTAAATACGTCCTTATGCTTCAGAAAGAACTTAGTCTCTTTGGTTCAATTCTATTTTCAGAAGTACGATTTTAGTTTTACTATTTACTGTTCATGTTACAAATTAAATTATTGATATGTGATTGTGCGACAAGTTATGGCTTAAGAAGAATAATACTAACTTTAGCAAGGAATCAGTATATAATGCGCCTTTTTAAGAATTCTGGAGCGCATTGTCATGTCACGAATATGTGAAGTAACTGGCAAGAAACCCATGTTTGGCCACCATGTTTCCCATGCCAACAACAAAACCAAGCGACGCTTTCTTCCCAATTTGCAACATCGAAAATTTTGGGTTGAGAGTGAAAAACGTTGGGTTAGTTTGCGCTTATCCAACGCGGCGCTACGAACCATAGACAAGAATGGTATCGACTCAGTGCTTGCAAAAATGCGTGCCCGTGGTAATAGGATCTAACAAAACGATAAAAAACTTTACGGTTTAAAAATTTAGGGGTTACATCATGCGTGAGAAAATAAAACTTGAATCTTCGGCTGGAACAGGCCATTTCTATACAACTACCAAGAATAAACGAACCGCTCCGGAAAAAATGGAAATTCGGAAGTTTGACCCGGTAGTACGTAAACATGTTAAATATAAGGAAACCAAACTCAAATAATGCTTTTTCTGAAACCAAATACTGTAAAAAGCAAAATAAAAACCCGCTATAAGCGGGTTTTTTTTATCAAAACAGCATCTCTATTTAATTTATTACCTATCAAAAGGATATTATGCGTAGCAGCGTAACCTACGAGAAAAATTCTCTAGTACTTCGATACCGCTTTCTTCTGCACGGTGACACCAATCCTCCAACTGCTTGACCAACTCATCTTTGGATGCGGTGGAGCGCTGCCATACCGACACAAGCTCTTCACGCATGGTATAGACTTTGTCAAGTGATCTAGTCTTGCTCAGCACCAAGCTTAACTTGGCACGTTCATGCTCTAGCAATGTTTTAGAGTCAGCTAGAACCCAGCGTTTAATGGTAGAGCGATCCACGCCATGATGTGTTGCCACTTCTCTCAGGTGATCCATTTCCTTGGCAAACGTGTGCTTAAGGGAATAAGCATATTTTGCTAGTACTTCATAGCGATGAGCAATCACTGCGTGCAGTGTGTCAAGATCACACTTAGTTTTAGCCATGTTAAAGCGTAATTTAGGGGCTGTTTTCCTCACTTGCGCAAGTCCTATCGACTGCAGAATACATATGTACATCCAGCCGATGTCGAACTCATACCACTTGTTGGATAAGCGCGCAGAAGTAACATAAGCATGGTGATTGTTATGCAACTCCTCGCCACCAACAAGAATGCCCCAGGGGATAATATTACGGCTTGCATCCTCAACTTGGAAGTTGCGATATCCCCAGTAGTGACCGACACCGTTAATGATGCCAGCGGCTAAGAATGGTGACCAAGCCATTTGTACTGCCCACATAGTGAGTCCAATCGGGCCGAACAGAACGACATTAATGATCAACAGCAATGAGACGCCTTTAACGCTATGTTTACTATAAATTTCTCGTTCTATCCAATCGTCGGGCGTGCCATGACCATATCTTTCCATGGTTTCCAAGTTTTTAGATTCTTTGCGGTAGAGTTCTGAGCCCTCCTTTACCACTTTTCCTATGCCAAGAATTTGGGGGCTATGGGGATCGTCAGTAGTTTCGCATTTGGCGTGATGCTTGCGGTGAATCGCTGTCCATTCTTTGGTGACCATACCAGTGGTAAGCCATAGCCAAAAACGAAAAAAATGGCTGGGCAGAGCATGTAATTCCAGTGCCCGATGGGCCTGATGGCGATGGAGATAGATGGTAATACTAGCAATTGTGATATGGGTGAGAACCAAGGTAACTACAACATAACCCCACCAAGGTAAATCAATAAGGCCCGATATCATATGAGTATAGTCCATTAGCAGTAATTTCCAGAAAGTAGATGGGTTGTTATTCTAAAGTGAAATAGGTCTTAATTCAAGAGAGTATACGGCATATTTGTGCTTATCTTTAGAGGAAGAACACTTCAGGTAGCTTATGTCGGCTGGTGGTATTGGTTAATTCCAATCTTCTATTAGGCTGTTTTTCTATTGGCGTATAGTTATCATGTTGGCTACAAGTCTGAGATGTAAACAGTGATCAAATTTGCAAAGTGAGGAATTGCTAAGTTTTAATTATGGCTCTTGAAGGGCGATGCCCTAAAATACCGGACTGTCCTGTATTCCAGAAGTGAGGAGGGAAGTATTTTACCATTAATCTTCAAGTAGTTGAAAATTTATAGGGAATGCTTAGTTTCTTAGATATCTCTTTTTTATCACTAGTAAAAGCCATTAGATCTTGTCCCATCATCAAAGTTCCAGGTTTGATATTTAATTTTTGCTCAAATTACAAGATTAAAGATAGAAACTAATTGATAGAGATAAAAGAAGCTTCTGGACGAAGTGTTATGACATCATGATCTCACAATGAGAAAGATCGGAGTATCTAATTTTCCATTTTGTTTAGAGATTATTTCGGTAATCTAGAATTAATTCAGTATCGTTATGTATAAATTCCTCTGGTTTCTCACAGTTTGTTTATTTGCTTCTGTGCTTATTTTGGCTGCTATTTTGCTTACAGTTTTCGAAGATAAGCCACGCATCAACCGTCAGGTAATCCTTGTTCCCGAACATGTAAAACGCGCAAAACAAATTATTGACGTGCATCGTTACCTGGTGCATCCGGGAATGACTGCGGTAGCTAGGATACAGTCCGAGGACGTTGACCTTGCTGCCAATTATCTGGCGAACCGTTTTGTGAAGGGAAGTGCGCAGGTCACCCTTGCAGACCACAGTGCTCATGTTCTTTTGAGTATCCCTACTCCGGGGAATCCGCTGGGTGGTTATCTGAATCTAGAGGCAACTCTGATTGAGACAGAGGGAATTCCTAAGCCCGAGTCCGTGCACATTGGAAAACTAGTACTACCGGATCTAGTTACAGACATGTTCATGCCTCAACTCATACGCTGGTTGCGACGGAGTCCGGAGTATCGTCTTGGTCTAGATGCACTTCAGAATATTAGAATGTCTCGAAGCGAATTGAAAGTGGTTTATCACTGGAAGGGTGGATTTTCTAAAGTGATGCAAGCATCGATCCTCAGTGAGCAGGAGAGTGAGCAGTTATTTTTCTATCATTCTGTACTAACCAAAAATAGTCGTCGAAATGATAAGGCGGTAACGGTGTCACTTGCTGAAATTTTGCCGCCATTATTACGTCTTGCAGCTGAGCGTTCAGTAAAAAGTAATGCTATAGCAGAAAACCGTGCGGCGATTTTAGTTGTAACATTTTATACATTAGGTAAATCTCTTAAATCGCTCGCTCCAGATGCGGCTACTTGGCCAAGGCCCGTTAGAAGGACGGTTACTGTTAGTGGCCGCGATGACTTTGCAAAGCATTTTATGGTTTCAGCTACAATCGCTGCTTATGCTGATACGGCGTTATCCGATGTGGTTGGTTTGTACAAGGAGATCGAGGATTCTCGTACAGGGAGTGGTTTCTCTTTCAACGATATTGCTGCAGATCGTGCGGGCACTAGGTTTGGTGAAAAAGCAGTTGCAAGTATAGAGTTAGCACAACAACTTCAACTACGCGTAGCATCAGGACTAAAAGATTCTGATTTGATGCCACCTTGGTCAGATTTACCAGAGTCTATGTCCGAGGTTGAGTTCAAGCAGAGATTTGGCGGGATTGATGCGCCAGCCTACCGACAAATGATGCAGGAGATTGATCAGAGAGTTTCTATTCTGGGGGTTCTACACTAAAAATTATTAGCGGCTGCACGTTTTTTTAATTATAACAAAGTTGCTGTAGTAGTTGGAAACATTCATAGGCAATTAATATTCATTTGAGCACAGAATTTCACAACTTAGTTAGAATTAATCATTTTATGTAGGACTTTCCATATATTCTTTAAAATTTTTCCTTGTGCTCTTTTGTTTGGATGCATCCTATCTGGCTGAAAATATTCAAGTTTATCTCCGAAACCTTCAAACAGAGATGGCACAAAAAAGAGCTTGTGACGTTTCGCTATTTGTAGGTAAATATCTCGAAACTTTTGTGTGTATGTTGCCCCGTAGTTAGGAGGTAGGCGCACACCTACTAGTAATATAGCTGCTTTGTTACGTTGGCAAGCTTCTATAATAGCTTCAAGGTTGTCGTGGATGAATTTAATAGGTAGACCACGCAATCCGTCATTGGCTCCAAGCTCAACAATAACAATGTTAGGGCGCCGTGCCTTAAGTGCTTGTTCGATACGATTGCGACCACCTAGTGTAGTTTCGCCGCTGATACTAACGTTGATCACCTGGTAAGCTGATGATTGCGATTGCAGTCTCTTATTTAGCAGGTCCACCCATCCAGCATTCTGTGGCAGACCATAGCCGGCTGACAAACTATCTCCATATATCATGATAGTGGTTAAATCAGTAGGCGGAGTGTTGGTACCTACACTGCTGTATGTGATACTAGAAGTAGTACTTAATAAAATACTTAGCGCAATTAGAAGGTTTTTCATGTCAGATAATTTCATTATAAGGCCTATTGTACAAGCAATCTCCCTGACTAAGCATGTCAGAAATAGTGATACTCAGCTTACCATCTTGCAGGATATTAACCTGGACATAAATGCTGGTGAGGCTGTCTCGATAGTGGGCGTTTCTGGTTCAGGAAAATCTACATTACTAGGATTACTGGCAGGATTAGATACGCCATCGAGTGGCAAGGTATATCTTAATGGTGAAGATATTTTCTTATTGGACGAAGACGAACGAGCTGAGTTACGCGGACGAATGTTGGGTTTTGTATTCCAGTCATTTCAATTGCTTCCAGTGTTGACTGCAATTGAGAATGTAATGCTCCCGCTAGAACTCTCAGGTGCGAACAATGCAAGTACTGTAGCACTGGAGCTACTTGGACGAGTTGGATTGGATGCACGCCTTAAGCATTATCCCAAGCAACTTTCCGGTGGTGAACAGCAGCGTGTTGCCATTGCGCGTGCTTATGTTACGCATCCAAAGTTATCGCTAGCTGATGAACCTACCGGTAATTTGGATTCTACCACCGGCGCTCAAATTATAGACCTTATGTTTGAGCTGAATCGCGAGCGAGGTACCACGTTGATTTTGGTAACCCATGACGAAGCTATTTCTAGTCGTTGCACTCGGCAGGTTCAGTTGGTTGGAGGAAAAACTGAGAGTTGACTAGGTATATTGTCTAATTTTTTGCAGTGAAATAGGTTTTTATGAATCTTGTTAAGCTTTCATTACGTATGCTCCAGCGCGACTTATATGCTGGGGAGCTAAATGTGCTGATCTTTGCGCTAGTAATTGCTGTGGGTGGTATGACTACTGTAGGATTTTTCACTGACCGGGTACAGTTGGCGCTTTCACGGCAGGGCGACCAATTACTTGGGGCGGACCTAATTATTGTCTCCGACTATCCGCTGTCTCAGCATTACACTGATAAAGCAATACAGCTTGGGCTGACTACTTCTACTGCACTTAAATTCCCCAGCATGGTAGTTAAGGGGGGAAGCAGTATGTTGGTCGGGATAAAGGCAGTAACTGCTGGGTACCCATTGCGTGGTGAGTTGCGAATTACAGATAACATTGACGGAGGATTACCATTCTTAAAAGATTACGTTGCTAATGCAATTCCGTCACCCGGTTCGGTATGGGTAGGTGAGAAACTTGCAGCTCGTCTTGCTTTAAAAAAAGGTGACACGATTGAAGTTGGTACGGCACATCTAACAGTAGCTTCACTGATTACTCAGGAGCCGGATTATTCCATTAGTTTTATCAATCTAGGGCCGCGAGTGTTGATTAATGCGATTGATTTGCCTGCAACTGGTTTGATACAGCAAGGTAGCCGTATTTCATACCGCTTACTGATAGGCGGTAAAGCTGGGTCGGTAAAGACTTTTCGGAATTGGGTGCAATCACACCTGGTGCTTGGAGAGCGAATAGAAGGTATTCGTGATGCTCGTCCTGAAATTAAAGCAGCACTTGAGCGTGCAGAAAAATTTCTAAGTCTTGCCGCTATGGCAAGCGTAGTGTTGGCAGCAGCAGCTGTAGCGCTTACCACCCGTCGTTTCATTATGCGCCATCTGGATGGTTGCGCAGTAATGCGTTGTCTGGGCGCAAGGCAGACAGAGATACTATATCTATACCTGTATCACTTCATCATACTTGGCATAGTCTCGAGCGTGATAGGGTGTTTACTAGGAGTTATCGCTCAGGAGGCTCTGGTTTATTGGCTTGCTACGATGGTGGAGGTTGAATTACCGTGGCCTAGTTTATTACCAGCTGTACACGGGATACTAGTTGGCATGGTGTTATTGTTAGGTTTTGCCTTGCCCCCGTTGCTTAATTTACGAAACGTGCCTGCGCTACGTGTATTGCGCCGGGATATTGGTGTTTCGAATGCTCATAGTTTGACAGGCTATGTATTGGGACTGGCTGTTTTATCGGTATTGTTCTTGTGGAAGGCAGGTGATGTGCGTCTAGGTATTTTTGTTATGACCGGACTCATCGTTGCGATAGCAATTTTTGGTTTGTTTGGAATTCTTCTGGTAAAAACTTTGTCAAATGCACGTAGTAAATCAGGAGGATCATGGAACTATGGATTGGCTAGTATTTGGCGACGTGCTAACACCAGCGTGGTACAAGTAATAGCATTAGGGTTAGGATTGATGGCTTTGCTGACTTTGACACTGATTCGTGGCGATTTGCTACAAAACTGGCATACCAGTTTGCCACCTGATACTCCCAACCGTTTCTTGGTGAATATTCAAGAAGATCAATTGCAGCCTCTGAAAGTATTTTTTAATCAGCATAACATCGTACAGCCGACAATACACCCAATGGTACGTGCCCGACTGACTTCTATAAATGGCAGGATAGTATCACCGGAAGATTATTCTAATATACGGGCAAAAAGACTAGTGAAGCGGGAGTTTAATCTGTCGTGGGCGAGCGAAATACGTAGCGATAACCAGATTATGGATGGCCGTTGGTGGCAAGACAAAGACATAGGGAAAGCGGTATTGTCGATGGAGGTAGACGTTGCAAAAATAATAGGTGTTCACTTAGGTGATACGTTGACTTACGATATTGCGGGCAGCACATTCTCTGTCGAAGTAACCAGCTTACGTAAAGTAGATTGGGATTCATTCGGTGTTAATTTTTTTGCAGTAACACCGCCGGGTGTTCTGGAACAATATCCAACAAGCTACATTACCAGTTTTTATTTGCCACAGCATCAGATGGGTATGATGGATCAACTGGTGATAGCTTTCCCAAATTTTCTAGTTATAGACGTAGCAGCCATTATCACACAGGTGCAAAAAGTAATTGAGCAAGTGACCAAGGCTGTTGAATTTGTTTTCCTGTTTACACTCTTAGCTGGATTAGTAGTGCTGTATGCTGCGATTATTTCTACCCAAGATGAACGTATTTACGAGGCCGCAATATTTCGTACTTTGGGCGCAAAGCGTAGACAAATAATTAGCGCTTGGGCAGTTGAATTTGCGATACTTGGTGGTTTATCTGGACTATTCGCTGCAATGGGAGCAAGTGTACTAGGCTATGTTATTGGAAAATATACGTTGAATTTATCTTACACCTTTAATTTATGGATATGGTTGATAGGACTATTTGCTGGGATTATAGGGGTAATGGTAGCGGGGTTTATGGGAACGCGTAGTGCGCTTTCAAGACCACCAATCTTGACGCTTAGAAGGATAGGCTAAAGAATAAAGAAGTATATCTTGTTGTGTTCTTGAAAGTTGTATAAAAACAAAGGTTTTTTATTTATTTTGAAGAGAACGAAAGGTTGCACATAATCGCAACGTTTGATGCATGTTGCAGCGATACTTCATTATTGCCATGATTAGCTAAGTAAGGATTAGTAATTTCCAGTCAAAACGTTAAAATGGAATATCGTCATCCATATCTCCAAACCCGCCACTGTTCTTGTTGGTAGGCGCATCTTTAGATGTCGGCGTGTTGTCATTCTTGCTTTCTACTTCAAAGCTGCTGCCGGGTTTGCTGCCAAGCATTTTCATGTCACTTGCAATTACCTCGGTAGTATATCGATCAACGCCTGCCTTATCTGTCCACTTGCGGGTCTCCAATCTACCCTCAACATACACCGAGCGACCTTTCTTCAAGTATTCGCCAACAATTTCAGCAAGCTTTCTATAAAATGTGATTCGATGCCATTCAGTTTTTTCTTGCTTCTCACCCGTTTTATCCTTCCAGGTTTCTGTGGTTGCCAATGTGATGTTGGTTACTGCGTCGCCATTAGGCATGTAACGAATCTCGGGGTCTTTGCCGAGGTTGCCGATAAGTATGACCTTGTTGATTGATGCCATTTATACTTCTCCCTCTAGTAGTTGAACAACTCGTGTTTCATCAAAACCCTTCATATCCACTTTTAGGTAAGCGACTCCTTCGCCCACCAATACTAAGGCTTCATGTACCCCTGGCAGAGATGCCAACTCACGCGATAGCCCACTGGCCTTACCCGTTTCCATTTCCTGTATATGGTACATTTTTGTGCGTACTGCAGCAGGTGCTTTCATGGTTATTGCAAGCACTAACCATAATGCCAGTAGAACACCACAAAATGCAAACAATGCTGGGCCACCATGATGCCCATATAGGTAGCCTCCCGTAGTCGCCCCGGTAAAGGCACCAAGAAACTGGAGGCTACT
>SMVA01452904.1_pt1 | contig 27033 bp, 22 predicted proteins | sample 2456451 | NCBI WGS metagenome assembly SMVA01 (sample SAMN11095933, study PRJNA526329) | marine sediment metagenome | biome: Marine sediment; feature: Surficial sediment; material: Deep marine sediment; isolation source: Hadal surficial sediment | place: Pacific Ocean | collected 2014-05 | depth... | reverse complement strand
CAAATACTCATATCAATACGGAAAAAATTGTTTCTTTATTAGAAAATGCAGATGACGGAATGCTGATGCTTGTTGGCGTGCAATCAAATCAATTTCCTCATTCATTGGATATTGCCAGGCCATTGCGTGAAAAGGGAATTAAAGTGGTTGTGGGTGGTTTCCACGTTTCAGGGACGATGTCAATGCTCAAGGAACGCGATGCTTACGTTCAAAAAGCACTAGACATGGGTGTTTCAATTTTTTCAGGCGAAGCTGAAGGTCGGCTTGGGCAAGTTTTAATTGATGCGACAAACGACAAACTCAAACCCATTTACAATTATTTAGACGATTTGCCAGACATTGACAATGTCGCAATGCCTTTGCTTCCAGCAGAAAGAGTTCGTCTGACAGCAGGCTCAACGACGAGTTTCGATGCTGGACGCGGTTGCCCTTTTACTTGCTCGTTCTGCACAATTATAAATGTTCAAGGGCAAAAATCACGGCAACGCTCTGTCGAAAGCATTGAACATATAATTCGTGCCAATGTTGAACAAGGATTGAGCTCCTTTTTCATCTCAGACGATAATTTTGCGCGAAATAAGAATTGGGAATGCATCCTAGATAAATTTATTGAGTTACGCGAAGTCCATAAACTAAAAATCAGTTTTACCATTCAAGTTGATACACTGTGCCACAACTTACCAGGTTTTATCGAAAAATCAAAACGTGCCGGTGTCAAACGGGCTTTCATCGGTTTGGAAAATATTAATCCCGAATCACTTGTGGGAGCAAGCAAACGACAGAACAAAATCACCGATTATCGAGAAATGCTGCTCGCCTGGAAAAAGGTGGGAGTCATAACTTGTTGCGGTTATATTTTGGGTTTTCCCAACGATACGCAGGAGTCGATCTTGCGAGACATCGAAATTATCAAGAAAGAATTGCCCGTAGATTTGCTCGAATTTTTCTTTCTTACACCTTTTCCCGGCTCGGAAGACCATCAAAAGTTGCACACTGCCGGGATAGCCATGGATGAGGACCTAAACCAATACGATGCGAATCACGCCGTTACTGCCCACCCAAAAATGTCGAAAGAAAATTGGGAAGAAACTTCTCTCAAAGCCTGGGAATCCTTTTATACCTACGAACATGCTGAAACGATAGTTAAACGTGCCATGGCAACCGGCACCAGTCCAGGCAAAATAATGGCTTTGATCACTTGGTTCAAGGGTTGTGTTCACATCGAAAAAGTTCATCCTCTCGAAGGCGGATTTTTTCGCCGAAAATCACGTAAAGACCGCCGACCTACTTTACCGATTGAATCACCTTTTGTTTTTTACCCGAAATATTTCGCTGAAATCATTTGGAAGCACTTTTGCTGGGTCTTGCTTTTCATTAGATTGCGCCTGATTTATAAGAGAATTCGCAACGATCCAAAAAGTCGGGAATACATGGACTTGGCTATAGAACCTCTGAACGACAACGAAACCGAAACACGCGAACTTTTCCAATCCGAAGCCGCCCGTAAATTCGTTGAAAAACGGCTTCGCTTCAAAAAAATGCGAAACAACGTAACCTCTGTTACGTAAACACTTTTCTCAAAGTTTTTCTACAAAACTTATTTGAGCTTTTAAAAGTTGTTGAGTTTTTAGATTAAAAAAATAGCTTCCCTAAAATTCGGGTATTGCTGATTACCCATTCTGTAAATAAAAATATCAATCCAGCAGGATGTGCCTTTCCGGAACTCTGAAGAGGTCCGACACCAACGCAAATATAAGTTAGCTATTTCATGACAGCGGTAGTCTTGTGCTGTACTATTTGATGGGATAAAATAAAAAAAGGAGGTTAAGGTTGTGTTAAGTTTTCCACCGAGGCCGGGTCGCGTGCCGGTAGATTTGGACCTCGGTTTGGAAGGTGGTTTAGAGAAATAAGCATAGGATGGCCATAGATATAAAGAAGTGGCTACCATAAAGAAAGACAGAGGTTCGATCCCCCTCAGCTCCACTTGATATGAAAGGGTTTAGCGATTTCGCTAGGCCCTTTTGTTTTGAAATTGTATCGCAATTGTATGGTTGGGAAATTGGGTGGGTTAAAAAGATGGATGCAGAATTAATGATGGTTTAAACTCACTCACTTCTTTGAATTTTCCCACTGTTTTTTAATGGTCGCCTTGAATTTAAAATTTTCAAAGAGCCCGTACCTGATGTACCTCAGCAACTACGAACTCAATCTACACTTGACGATTTGGAGCAGTCTGCTGATCCTGATGGGATGGACCGGAAGTTTTCTGGCAAAACGTTTCAGAAGAAACCTGAGGAAGAACCCCAATCCTAAACAGGAGGGTATCAACCCCAAAGGGTATCCATGATCATCGCGATCCCGATAAACAAGAGTCCGAAACTGGAGACAATGACCGCCCCACAGGCGAGGTCTTTCACTTTTCCGATTTTAGGGTGATGCTCGGGATGCAGATGATCCGCCAATGATTCAATGGCGGAGTTGAGCATCTCAAATGAGATGGCCGTTAGCGAAGCCATCAAGGCAAGCCCCCACCACAATAGTTTGGGTTGAATAATTGAAAGGGTCGCCACCATCGCCGCCAATCCGAACACCTGGTTGCGAAAACCCCTCTCCTCCCGCCAGGCATATCGGATTCCTTCGCAACCGCATAGAATTCGAGAAACGATGTCCAGTTTGATTAAACCCCCAAAGCGGCTTTTTTCTCACCCTCAGTTTTATAAACTTCATCCAAACGCTAACCTATGGCTCCCCCCGGACACAGAAGGCCTGATGTGCTGTGTTCCGTCCAAATGGGTAGGCAGTATAGGGGATTGTTCGTGTTGATGCTATACAAAAGCTCTACGGTAATCGAAAAGGGTTTCGATAATTCAGGAAGTTTTCCTTTTCTCGGAATTAATGCTTCCCCGGAACAAATCTGTGATTCCTCAATGCCTTTTTCATTACAACCTTCCCATAAAAACGATAATCAATTGCTTCAGAGTCTACCGGTTCCTGTGTTCTAATAGGGACGGTGGAAAATGGCTCCGGGTTTGAAATTTTAATGACGGTCGGGGGTTTAATTGATTGAGGGTGCATTATGAGCCGGGTGACTTGGGCTTTGATGTTTGTGGGAATTGCTTTGGTAATCCTGCTGGTCGTCTGGCAGGGAGCCGATAGGATTGGAGAAACTCTGGGCCGGGCGGGCTGGGGGTTGTGCTGGCTCGGTCTGTTGTATATCCCTCCTTTACTTTTGTTGAGCAGGTCCTGGAGTATCTTATTTCCCTTAGGGGGCAGACCTGGCTTCAAAAGTATTATCGTGGCGACTTGGATCGGTAACGCCATCAATTGGATGTTGCCCGTCGCACAGATCGGGGGGGACTTCGCCAAGGCGATCTGGTTGTCCCGCCGCGGATATCACGGTCCCACCGTTGGCGCCGCCACCCTGGTGGACAAAACCCTGCAGGCTACGGCCCAGGTGTTCGTTTCTCTCATTGGAGCCGGCCTTTTCGTTCAACAAATCGGCAACACGGATTGGATTTTCCGCATATTGGTTTTCTGTATTCTCCTTCTCATCTCCCTTTATTTTTTTTTCCGCCTGCAAAAGGGAGGACTGGTCACCCGGCTTACCGGGATCATTCTCCGGATGGGCAAAGGCAGGGAATTTTTAAACCTGGCGGGTGGGGCCCGCCAGTTGGATGACTGCGTCCGGGAAATATACAGTAACTATTCAAACCTGGGCTGGTCCCTGATCGGCCGGGTGGTCGCCCGTCTCATGATTTCAGGAGAAGTCCTGTTGGCGCTTTACCTCATGGGTTACCCGGTCAGCCTTGCCGAAGCTGTTCTCATAGAGACCCTGGGGCAGACGGTGAAAGCCGCCTCCTTTATGGTGCCCGGTTCCTATGGTGTGCAGGAAGGAGGGTTCATCCTTATTGGAGCCCTGCTCGGACTCCCCACCGGCCTGGCTCTGGCGTTGGCGCTGGCCAAACGGACCCGGGAATGGATGGTAGGTATTCCAGCGCTCGGCTACTGGTATTGGAACGAAAACCGCCTGGCCTTTCAGGATCGGTAAATTCCTCAGAGTCGGAATTATATTGGAAGGGTCTGCTATGGCCGAAGATAGCACGCCGGAAGAGCCAAACTAATAATCCTCAAGAAAAAACGCCTCCATGAGGTGTGCAGTAATTGTGCACCTAACAGGCAGTAACAGGCCGTATCAAACAGAAAAACCCGGCCTCCGTGGACCGGGTTTTCCCTAACAAAACCAACCAAATAGTACCAAACAGGACGAAATCCATCAGGTTGTATTCGGAATGGCATTCAAGAGGTCAGGGGTTCGATCCCCCTCAGCTCCACCAGCCTGCGGCTGGGCCCGGCGTTTAAACACGTTGTGGTCTGGCGCATTTTTTTTGTTAAATGGATTTATTTTTGAAATGGAAAATTTGGTAGAGGGCGGGCAATACAAAGAGCGTCAGCGCGGTGGAGGAAATGATGCCGCCGATCACCACGGTCGCCAACGGGCGTTGCACTTCCGCTCCCGTGCCGGTCGCGAGGGCCATGGGCACAAATCCCAGGGAGGCGACCAAAGCGGTCATCAGTACGGGCCGGAGCCGCGTGAGCGCCCCCTGCCGAATCGCTTCATCCAGAGGAACTTCCTGATCCTGCAGTTTGCTGATAAAGGAAATGATGACGATCCCGTTCAGCACCGCCACTCCGGACAATGCGATGAACCCCACCGCGGCGGATATCGAAAACGGAATTCCTCGCACCCACAATGAAAAGACCCCTCCCGTTAAGGCAAAGGGTATCCCGGTGAACACCAAAAGAGAATTTTTGATAGAGCCAAAAGCCGCAAACAGCAGTAGAAAAATTAGAAAAAGGGAAGCGGGTATCACGATCCATAATCGGTGGGTGGCGGATATCAAATGTTCAAACTGTCCCCCCCATGAAATCCAGTAACCGGGCGGCAGGGTGACCTTTTTTGCAATGGCTTGCTGGGCTTCCGTCACAAACGAACCCAAATCGCGATTCCGCACGTTACTGGTCACCACCACGCGGCGTTTGCCATTCTCCCGGCTGATTTGACTGACTCCCTTAACGACTTTAAAATTGGCGACCGATCCGAGTGGGACATAATTGAAAACGGAAGAGGACTCAGGAAAGGTCGATGGAGATACGAGGCCGTGGGGAATTTGCATGGGCAGGGGTACCGGGATTCGCTTGAGCCGTTTGATATTTTTCCGGATGTTCTCCGGAAGTCTCACAATCAGATCGAATCTTCGATCCCCTTCAAAAACCTGGCCCACTTTTTTTCCGCCAATGGCGACTGCCACCACCTCTTGTACACCCGCGACATTGAGTCCCAGCCGTGCCATTTCCTTACGATTCAATTCCACTGTCAATACCGGCAACCCGGTCACTTGTTCCATCCGGACGTCCGAGGATCCTGGAATGCCACGCAAGACCTCTTCAATAGCTTGTGCCGAGGCAATGAGGGTGGCCCGGTCGTCGCCAAAAACTTTAACGGCCACGTCGCTTCTCACTCCCGCAATGAGTTCGTTGAAGCGCATTTCTATGGGTTGAGTGATTTCATATTTATTACCGGGAACCTCGGCCATTTTTCGCTCCAGATTTTGGATGAAATGGGTTTTGGCAAGGCGTGGGTCCGGCCATTGAGAACGAGGTTTCATGATGATGAATACATCGGCAACGCTGGGCGGCATCGGGTCGGTGGCAATATCTGCAGTGCCTATCTTTGAAAAAACATAATCAACCTGCGGCAATTCTTTAATTTTTGTTTCCAAAATATCCTGCATGCCCACGGCTTGGGAAAGGCTGGTCCCGGTGACCCGCAAGGCATGCACCGCGATATCCCGTTCATCCAGGGTCGGCAGAAACTCACTTCCCAATCGGGTAGTCATCAGGAGACTCAAGAGGACCAGGACCGACGCGAAGGTGATCACGGCAGGCCGATTGTTAAGAGTGAATTCAAGCAAGGCAGAATATAAATTTTGCGACACCCGGATCAGCGGATTTTCCTTACCCGCTCTGTACCCTGAAGTGAATTGAGCGACCATTGCCGGTATGAACGTCAGGGAAAGAATGAGGGCTCCGACTAAGGCCGCCACAACAGTGAAGGCCATGGGTTGAAACATTTTTCCTTCAATTCCTGTCAGAGTGAGGATGGGCAGGAAAACAATTATGATGATGAGAACGCCAAAGACGCTGGGGCGGGAAACCTCCCTGGCGGCGTCATGCACGATGGCGAATCGTTCCTCTTTGGAAAGGTGCCGGCCCAACCCTTTTTGTTTCTCGTCCAGACGGCGAATACAGTTTTCGACAATGATCACCGCGCCATCCACAATGATTCCAAAATCGATCGCTCCCAAACTGAGCAGATTGCCGCTGACCCGGTTGCTGACCATGCCAGTCACGGCAAACAGCATGGAAAGGGGAATCACCAAAGCGGTAATAAGCGCCGCACGAAAATTTCCCAACAAAAGGAAAAGGACGATAATGACGAGCAGAGCGCCTTCCAGAAGGTTGGTCTTCACCGTATGCAGCGTCGCGTTGACCAAATGGGTCCGGTCATAAACTGTTTTGGCGATCACTCCCGGGGGCAAAGTCCGGTTGATCTCTTTCATTTTTTCCGCCACTCTTAAAGAAACGGCCCGGCTGTTTTCGCCCTTCAACATAAACACCGTTCCCAATACTATTTCTTGGCCGTTTCGGGTGGCGGCGCCGGTCCGCAATTCTTTCCCCAAACCGACTTCAGCAACGTCTTGGATATAGATTGGAACACCGCCATGGCTCCCGATCACGATGTGGCGAATATCCTCCAGAGTGGAGACTTGGCCGGGCGTACGAACCAGATATTGCTCACCACTGTGCTCGATATAGCCCGCACCCACGTTGGCGTTGTTTTTGAATAGCGCCTCCACAACGTTGCCAAAAGTAATTCCGTAAGCAATCAATTTTTCAGGATCGGGGGCCACCTGATATTGTTTGACATAGCCGCCAATGGTGTTGATTTCTGTCACGCCGGGAATGTGCATCAATTGTGGTTTGATGATCCAATCCTGTATCGTTCGCAATTCCATTCCCGAATATTTTTTTCCGTCATGATCCGTAGCTGTTGTTTCCTGCTCGACCGACCACATGAAAATTTCCCCCAAGCCGGTGGCGATGGGACCCATGATGGGATTGATACCAGGCGGCAACACTTCCTTCACCTCTTGCAGGCGGGCGTTGATCAACTGCCGGGCAAAATAAATATCGGTGCCGTCTTCAAAAATCACAGTCACTTGCGACAAGCCATACCGGGACAGCGAGCGGGTTTGCTTCAACCGCGGCAGACCCGCCAGTTTTGATTCAACCAGGAAGGTGATGCGTTGTTCGACTTCCAGAGGAGTGAAGCCCGGCGCTTCCGTGTTGATTTGGACCTGAACGTTGGTGATGTCCGGAACCGCATCAATGGGCAGGATCTGAAAATTATACGCACCCAGTGCGGCCATCGCCAGGGTGGCGAGTATCACAAACACCCGCTGTTTTATGGAAAAGTGAAGAATCTTTCCAAGCATTTTCTTGGCGCTCCTTTAATGCGCGTGCACGGCGCCGGATTTCTCAATCTCAGCTTTCACGGCAAAGCTGTTTTTAGTAACGTACTCTTCACCTTCCGCCAGGCCGTTCAGGACTTCCCAATGGCTTGCGTCACTGGCGCCCAGTTCGAGCGGCCGGGCTTCGAACGTATCGCCGTATTTCACAAATACCACGGACCAGTCTCGCAGGGATTGGACGGCTTCTCGAGCGATAGCAATCGGAACGGTCCTTTCATCAAGAATCAGGTCCGCCGTGACAAAAGTCCCAGGCCGCCACTCCCCTTTTGGGTTGGGAATGACCACGCGGCCCGTGACCGTCCGGGTCATGGGGTCGATGATAGAATCCAGGTAGGTCAGGCGGCCCGCAGACTGGATTCCCAACAGCTCGCTTTTAATGATTATTTTTATTCCCAAATGCACGTTTTTAATATCCTTTGCGGGAATGGCAATATTCACCCAAACATCCGAAAGATCCGCCAGAAGAAAAATGTCATCATCTTTTTTAACCGCCTCGCCGGTGGTGATGTGTTTCTTGATCACCAATCCGCTCAGGGAGGACCGTAATTCATATTGAGTGAACACATGCGCTTGTTCATTTTTTAAAGCCTCGATCCCGCGACGCTTTAAACCGAGAGAAAGCAGTTTTTGATTTGCGGTCTGAACATTGAGTTGTTCCATTTCGTCCGTCCGTTTTTTCTGGCGAATCGCCCATTGGCCGTCGTAGGCTATTTTTTCCCGCAAAGCGATGTACTTGGCTTCGGCACTTTTATAATTCTCCAGAGCCAGTAGATACTCCGATTCCGAAGAAATTCTTTTTTCAAATAATCCCTTTTCACGTTGAAAAATCGATTGGAACAGTTTCAGCCTGGCGTAAGCTGGCAGGAGTTGCTCCCGGCTTTTTCCGATGACCAGTCCTTTAAGGCGGTTGTAGATGGTTTCCAAATCCAGTTCCCGCTCCAAAATGTCCAACATTATTTTTGTATTTTCATAGATGAGGATTTCCCTTTTTAAATCGTCGGTGGCCAATTGCGATTGTTTGCCGACGGCCAGGTAATTGATCTTCGCATCCGCCAATTCCCGGCTTTCAAGCACGGCCAGAATTTCACCTTCCCTGACCCGGTCCCCTAAATCTTTAAACACCTGCTTGACCAAAGCGTCCAGCCGGGGAACGATATGGACCACTTTTTCCTCATTGAGGCCGATCTCGCCGGTGAGGTGCAGGACATTTTTTATTTTTTCCGGGCCGGCGGTTTTAATCTGGATCCCGGCATTTTTTATAGCTTCGTCGGAAAGTACCGTCCGCGCTTCAATTTGGGAGTGTTGCCATTCGTAATCGTTGCCCTTCCATTGTGCGCGGAGGATCATATCGAATGAATGCGGTTCCACCACGGTCAGATCGCCCACTAGATAATCTCCTGAGGGATGGAACCCGACCGTGTCCACCCGGTCGAGCCGGTGGAGTTCGATCACCAGTCGCACATCATTGAGGTTGATGGGGGTGCCCGCGGCGTCTGTCGGGTAAACCCGGAACTGTGGCGGAACACCTCGCTCAAATATTGCCACCTCCATCCGAAACGTATCTTTGGCAAACAACCAGCCACCGTGCGGTCCACGGGCAATGCCAGCCTTGCGTTTGGATTCGGAGAGTGCGTGCTCTCCCATATCCATCGGGGCGGAATTATTCATTCGCGTGATGGCGACCGCCAGCACGGCCCCGACCGCAAGAATGACAGCGATTGCATAAGGGAATTGTTTTTTCATGGCCGTTGATTTCCTTCTGATTTGTTGGAGGGTTGCGTTGTGATAGCCAGCGACTCGCCGGTCAAACGTTCCACCTCGGCGACTGCCTTGTGGTAATCCGCCAATGCGTCCAGATACTGGTCCCTTGCCTGAAACAGGGTTTTCTGGCTGTCCAGGACATCGAGGAAATTGAACTTGCCGAAGCGATAACCTTCATTGACGGCGTCGAACGCTTTTTGGGCGCCGGGCAAGAGTCGGGTTTTGATATGGGTCACCAGGGTGTGCGAAAAAACTAAAACGTTGTAAGCGCGCAAAAACGTGGTCTTGATTTGCAACTCCGCCGCCCGCCGCTCTTCACGCGATTTGTCCAGCTGGTTCCGGGCCTCGGCAATCGCTCCCTGATTGCGGTCGAACAATTGAAGCGGTACGGAGATTCCAAACGTGAAGGCGTGGTCGTCTGTTTCCTCAAATCGCCGGTACCCACCGCGCACGGTTACGTCGGGCACCCGTTGGGAAAGCTCGAAGTCGAGAGTCGCCTGGCGTTGCGCCCGTTCCGTGGCCCAGCGCTTTAAATTGGGGTTGTTGGACAAACGTTCGATCATTGTTTCTGAAGAGGGCACCGGAGAGACCGTAAGAAGATCTCCTGTTGCCGATTTGAATCGCGGACGTGGCTCCCCCCAGAAGGCGGACAAGTTGCGGCGGGCGTTTTCGAGTTCCAACTCGGTGCGTTTCAAATCAATCTGAATCTTCGAATGAAATACCTCGGCTTTGGTTTTTTCGATGGCGGCCACCTTGCCGGCGGCCACTCTTTCCGATACCGCGTTGAGGAATTGCGTCCACAACTTCACCAAGTCGCGAGCCAGTAAAACTTTTTGCTGGAACTGTAGAACATCGATGAACGTTTTGGAGACATTGGTCAACACGTCCATGCGTTTTGTTTCGTAATCCCAGTCCGCCAATTTTTCAGACAGGCGGCTCATCTGGACGCGGGCCGAGCGCTTACCGCCCAACTCGATCAATTGCCCCAGTTGGATGGTGGTTTCTGATCTGCCGAATCCATTGAAGTTTCCTGAACCCGCTAAATCTTCGACTGAAATTTCAAGGCTGGGGTTGGGCAATAAACCGGATTGCAAGGTCCGTGCTTCACGGACTCTTTTTTCAAGAGAAAAGGCGGCCAACTCAGGGTTGTGAAGCAAGGTTTTTGCAATGGCCTCGCGGAGCGTGAGCGTTGGTAAGAAATCTTTGGTGATTTTGACGGAACCGTCCGTTTCTGTAAAACCGGCATGAGGCAGTCCCATTAAAAACAGGAACGAGAACGTCGCAACCGTTAAAAGTCGTTTCATGGGTTTGAGCAGTTGAAAAATAGATTTATGAATCGCGCTAAAATGTTGAATAGCGCGCGCGGTATTTTCCAATCGCGTCAAGCACAGTCGACGCCAGGGGAGTCCGCAGTTTTTTTATAAAAATCGTGAATTAAATGGAACGAGTGGGGGGAGAGCGCTCTTTTGGGGTGTCGGGTGAGTTGAAATATTTTAATGAAATCGTCCTATACAATAAGGAACGAAAACCATTTAATTCTGCCGGATTGGAAAGTGTGAGAACCGCAGAATGTTTGTCTGCCTGGGAAAATACTTTCGACGCGAGGGTGGTATTTTGCAGGCTGATCTCATTTTCATCGGAATCGTGTTGTGGCGAAGAATGAGAGTGGTGGTGCTTGGCATCCAATCCGGGGTCAGATGGATGCAGGTTCAAGGCATGGGCGATGCTTTCCACTTCAGCAGAATGCAGGTGCCCCTCATGCTCATGGAGAGAAGTATCTCCGTTATGGCTGTGGGAGGTCGCTGGATGAAAATGGTAAAATGGAATCAGGAGGAAGTTTAAACCCAAAAACAGAATCAGGGTTAGCAGCAGTCCCGGCAAATTTTTTAAATAATTGGCCATCAAATCAAAAGTTAAGGTCAGAAATATTTCCTAATATTCGTATCGGTGGATATAGGATTATTATAAGTATAAATAATAAGCGAATCAAGTTTTCTGGTGCCGGAGTCAAACAACTTCTGGAGAAAGCCCGATTGGGGTCTAGGGCGAAATGACTGGGGGCAATTGTCCCAAAGAGGGCTACTGATAAAAAGGGCCACAAACCAGCGCCCTCTGAACACCGGGTTTGAGCGAATGCAGTCCGTCCATGAGCTTTTCATGGCCGATTAGGACATCGACGATTTGGCCGGAATAACGAATGGCGGTCTCGCGCATCATGCTCATCATCGGCCATCCCCATAAAGCCGATACGGTGACGCCATCCTGCATAAAATAAGGCTGGGTCAGAAAGCTACAGCTAATAACGGCTTCCACAGGGCTTCGGTTGGTTACACTGCCACCCACCAGATCGATCACCACGGACTGATCTGGAATCAGTTCCTTAAAGTGTCGATTGCTGACTAAAAAGTTTACGCCTCGCAACTCTGGAGATTGTTCCGCGCCGTTTATCACCAAGTCCACATCCTTGAGCCAGTAATCAATGCAATTCTTGGCGGTGTTTGAGCGGCTCAGCACATGGATCGTTTTGATCCCATGATCGTATAACTCATGCAACGCGCCCTGAGCCACATTGCCATAACCCAGAATTACCGCTTTGGCATTGACAATGTCCAGAGTCGGTTTATTTTTTTTCAATAATTCAACACCGTACCGCGCGCCGGCCTGGCCGGTTTCATGCAGACACTGGATGCGGCGCAACCCAAATTCATTGGGTGGGTGGCCAGCACGGTAATTAGCTATGGCCTGTTCACCATACCGCTGTTCAAATTCATTAAGATCAAACAGGTGGGTGCCGGCGTTTTTCAGTTTCGTTAGAATGTCTTGCCGATCATCAAAGTTTGGACTGTCATAAAAATATAAGGCATTCGGTCCAATTGCATTCAGCTCTTCAATGGCAAGCATTGGTTGAATGATTTGTAGCGAGCGGGGATTGCGATTGCCGCAACGGCGGATCGCACTGTGCAGTCGTTCACTCCATCCAATGATCCTGACCGCCAGACTGTTGACGGTATTGTCTGCAAAAAATGGCTCCAGGGACCTGGTCATGGCGAGGCGACCCAGAATTTCCTGATCTGAATTTACTTTTGGTGACTCGCATATTTCTTCCATGGCCACTACATTGATATGCTGATCCTGAAGCAATTTTGCTCGATCCGGATAAGAGTTAAAATGTGCCATGCAGAATAAGGTACACCCCTCACGCATCTCTTTAATCGAAGCGAGTGATGGGCCCTTAAACTTGATAATGAGCTCCCGGTCTCGATAAATTTCCTCTGGTGTTTGCATGGTGGCGCCGTTTTGCTGGTACTCACGGTCACTGAACCCAACACCCTCGCCAGCGCCGTATTCGACGTAAACTTTAATGCCGGCCTGAGTGAGTCTGCCAACATCTGCCGGCACCAGGGCAACACGTTTTTCCAGTGCTCCAGGATTCTCTGGAGACTCTATTTCTTTGGCGAGCGCTATGGATGAAAAATTTTGTGAAGATAAGGTCATAGAAATACTCAAATGAAAAAGGCGATAATGGATTTAACGCAACACAAATCTTTTATGGGCCAACCCATTTTTAAACAGGGCGGGAGCGGCTTTTCCTTCCTTAACTTATTGTTGTTTATAAAATTCCAGATTTAATGGACCTTGGATTATAAACCGCAAAGCCCATTTTTCTCTTTCGCCCATTGGATTATCCTGATTTTTTCAACAAAAACCAGATATAGCCACATTTGAAGCCTATTATAGTCGGTACAGACAAGTAGTTTTTTAAAGGGGTCATGTCGGTTTTTGAAGGATTCAGGCTGGGCCAACCACTATTGGAGCAAACGAAAGGAGGGGGCATGAGCAATGAAAAATCAGATGTCAAAGTATACGAACAGGCAGGCTCTGTTGCCATCACACTGGAAGAAGCCGCGGCCGCTCTTAACAATTGGGTTGCCACCATGCAAAAGGGCAGTGCCGAGGCAGTCTTGGCCCTCTATGATGAATCGCCAAGTTTTTGGGGAACCATGGCGAATCAGTTGGCAACAACACCGCAGAGCACATTGACCTACTTCCAGCATTTCCTTACAGGAAAAAACAACCTCCAGGTAGCCATTGATACGCGTTTCTCACAGTCTGTTGGCCCCGTCTGCCTGATATCAGGCTCCTATACGTTCCGCTTCACAGACGATAACGGAGAGAAGCAGACGGTGCCCGCCCGATACAGCTTTGGTTTTATGAAAAAAGGTAAAGGCAATGAAGAGGCACTTATCATTAGCCATCACTCCTCTCAATTCCCTGCTCCCTAGGCGGTCTCGCAGGCAGGACGGACCTATAAAAAACAATTTTGACAAATTTTATAAATCCCTTAGCCTGAAAAGTGAGGCGCATCCTGCAATAACTTGCAGATCACCGATTGAATCAAATTTCCAGATTCAAATTGCCTGAAATGGCCAAGTGATTGAGAGCGCATTATGGCAGAAAATATTGGCCTGTCAGAGTGGGTGTCACTCAAAACAGGGTGGCAAAGCTTGAAAATTTTTACACTTCCCGTTGGCATTTGGCTGGGATTTAGTGTATGCTTGTGAACTCAGTGGTTTGAGTTGGCACGAGAATGAGCGTGGTGTATCACCAGAACTTATTTTTCTGGCAGAGGAATTTCAGTATCCCTTCCCCGGTTGCTTTCAAAATTTCTCCCCCCTGTTTTTTCGTAGAGTCAAATAATCATCCCATTTCTTAAACCCATGGCGGAACCTTGCGCTCGTCAGTCGAGTTTTGCGGGGTGTCGTCCATGTGGTTTCACTCTCAATTAAAGTTAAAAGGAAATTATGTTGAACAATGCAATAGCTACACCCCAGGGATTCAGTGCCCTGAACCTGATCGACCCGCTCTGCCGAGCGGTTCATGCTCAAGGGTACACCGTGCCCACCCCCATTCAAAACCAGGCCATTCCTCCTCTTTTGGAAGGCAGTGATCTTCTGGGATGCGCGCAAACCGGAACGGGAAAAACCGCGGCGTTTGCCCTGCCCATCTTGCAACGATTGGCAAGCAACAAGAATCATCCCGGACCCCGCGGGGTTCGCGCCTTGATCCTCGCGCCCACGCGGGAGCTGGCGGTCCAGATAAGCGACAGCTTCGGCGAGTATGGCCGCTATCTGAAAATGACCCAAGCTCTGGTGTTCGGAGGCGTCAAGCCGGGGCCGCAAATCAAGGCCTTGTCGCGCGGTGTGGATATTCTGGTGGCCACTCCGGGAAGACTGCTGGATTTAATGAACCAGGGCTTTATCAAACTGGATAACATCGAGGTGTTTGTTCTCGATGAAGCCGACCGCATGCTGGATATGGGATTTCTTCCCGATATTCGCAAAATTTGTGGAAAGGTTCCTGCCAAACGGCAAACCATGCTGTTTTCGGCTACCTTCCCGAATGAGGTGATGCGCCTCACCGAAGAGTTTCTCAACTCTCCGGTTACCGTCACGGTAACCCTGCCCAAGGTGATGGTGGAAAATATTGACCAGCGAATCCATTTTGTGGACCGCGAAAACAAAGCCGCCCTGCTGGAATCTTTTATGCAGAATGAGCCCACCAGCCGGACTTTGGTTTTCACACGTACCAAGCACGGCGCCAACCGGGTGGCCAATAATTTGCGGAAGATCGGCGTCATGGCCGGAATCATTCACGGCAACAAGTCGCAATCGGCCCGTCTGCAGGCACTAGCGACTTTTCGTTCCGGTAAAGCCAGCGTTCTGGTGGCGACAGACATTGCCGCGCGTGGGTTGGACATCGATGGCATCACTCATGTGATCAACTACGATCTTCCCATAGAAGCGGAAAGCTACATCCATCGCATCGGCCGCACCGGCCGGGCGGGTGCTGAGGGAATTGCCATTTCGTATTGCGATGCCGGAGAACGTGGTTATCTGCGCCAGATCGAAAGGCAAATCAACCGCTCGGTGACCGTCGATGCGGACCATCCTTTTCATTCCACCAAGGTGGAATCAGCCCAGGGCGATGTCCGACGTAAAAGCATGAATGGCGGTGGCCGCAACCGGAAACCGGGCAATGGCAGGTCGCGTGCCCGGCGGCCTCAGCACGGATCCAAGAAGTCCGGCGGTGCCACGGTGGTTTTCTCCAGCCGCAATCGAAGGTAGTCACACGGCTTCGCTGGCAGTTTCCAGCGCGGCTGAAGTGCTTGGAAAATAGAAGGGCCGGGCGATTTTCGCCCGGCCCTTTTGTTTTTAACCTTAAATAGTTTGCTCGACGATTGCCCTGTTACGAATAATCACCGGTTGAAAACACGCTGGAAAAAAACATGCATGGCTTGCCAGGATCGTTGATCGGCCTGCTTATCGTATTTCATCGCCGCAATGTTGAACTTTTTGCTGAACGCGTCGGCCATGGGATTGGTGTAACTGTGCCGAACGCCTCGCAGACTCATGTAGGTGAAATCCGCGTTCGCCGCTTTCATTTCCTTGGTGAATTCTGCCACCGCGTCGGGAGCCAGAAAGTCATCGTCCGATCCATTGATGACCAGTATGGAAGCGGTGACCTGATCTTTGCTGAGCGGGGGTTGGTTGGGAAGCGCACTGTGAAAGGCGACCACGCCGACGAGATTAGCGCCGCCACGCGCCATGCGTAACGACACCGCTCCACCGAAACAGAAGCCGATGGCCCCAATCCGCTCCGCATCGACCGTCTCATGTGCTTGCAAAAGTTTTTTGGCGGAGTTGAATTTAGCCTGGGAGGCTTCCCAGTTCTGGAATGCCACATTCATGAATTCGCCGGCTTTTTTCGGATGGTCGGCGAGCTTGCCACTGCCGTACATGTCGAGCGCGAAAGCGGTGTACCCGAGCTTCGCCAACATGGCGGCCCGTTGACGCGCATGCTGGTTATGTCCCCACCATTCGTGGACCACCAAAATTCCGGGACGCTCACCCTTAATAGCGTCGTCATAGGCGAGGAACCCGGTCAGTTGAGTTTCGCCGGAGGTGTACTGGATTTCCTGAGTTTTAATGTCGGCGTTGGCGGCGGTAGTGACACTTAAAAGAAGTAACAGAGAGAAAAACCTTTTCATAAGGCGCTCCTTTACGAAATTTGATGTTCGGGCAAAAAAAAACCGGCAGAGCGCAAGCTCTGCCGGTAATGAATCGGGGAAACCCGTTTATTTTGGGATCACCTTGGAAGCCTGCGGACCTTTCTGCCCCATCGTTCTTTCGAATTCAACGACCTGACCCTCAGCCAGAGTTTTGAAACCCTCACCTTGAATCTCCGAGAAATGAACAAAACAATCTTCGCCCTCATCGGACTCAATGAAACCATAACCCTTGCTGTCGTTGAACCATTTTACTTTACCTTGTGGCATGCTGATTACTCCTAAATATTTTGGGAAAGACATTTCCTGTCAAAACAAAAAACAGCGTCCCTGCTTTTAATAAGGGCTGATTAATTGTCTGAACCTACAGGGAAGCGATTGCAAAACTCGCGTCTCAAACACGGACTCAATGTTGAACAATCGTCTTACCTTGGGCGAGGTGCGTAACACTTTGCTTCTCGGTGACTCTTAACAACCCAATTTTACTTCGCTACCTTACCTAAAACTGGTTTGATTTGCAATGGATTTAAACAAGTCGGATAAAATCAGTCGATGGGGTGAATCGGGTCACCCTCGAGGCTGGTTGATGTTTTTGTGAAAATTGGGCAAGGATATGAATTACAAGGGCTTTTTGGATTAAAAAACAGTTTTGAACGTCACGGAATGCCTTATACTGGAGAGGACGCTTGGGAGTGACTCTTGTCAAATATTCGGGAGGGCATTATGGCGATCAAGTTCAAACACATAGATACCGGAGAAGTCGAAACCACCGAGTGGTTTTTTTTCAACCAGTTCATGAATGCCCGAATTGATAGGGGTGAGGACTCCAACAGCGGGTACGATCCCATTCTGGAAGTGGGTCGCGGCCAGGCATGGCTTGAGAGTCATTGGCAGGAAACCAAGGCCAACGATATGAAGTATGATGAGGACGTGAACCAATACATCACTCTGGTTCTGGCGGAATTGGTGAACCCGAAATCGCTGGCTCTCGCTAATAAATATCTGGTGAATTTAAAATCCGACGCGGGTCAGGTCGCCACGGATCTGGAAGAGCGGTCGAAAAAATATTTCGTTTACAAAGTCAACGCCGACTTTTTATTGCTGAACCTGGGGTTATTCAATCCCGACACCAACCTGTTGGGCACTGCGTATTTTGATAAAGGCGAGTCTTATTATTTTTCCGCGGCCAGCAGTTTGAAGGCCATCATGGGCGGTCGTTCCGGCCAGTCCGACGTGCTGGAAAAGCTCTCCTTGAAATTCGGCAAGTATGTGGAAATATTAAGGCACATGAAGAACTCCGCCGATAATTACCTGAGCTTTCATTTTAAATTCCAAAAAATTGAAATGAAACAAATGGAAGCGACCCTCACTCAGGCAGTGCAAAAAAGAAAATCCTCCTGACCAGCGTGCCGTTGGCCGCACCCCTTGCAGAGGAGGCAACTGCCTATTCGTTGAGATTTATGCTTAATAATTGTTGAGGGCGAGGGGTGAATTAATTGTGGATGAACAAAAATAAGCACAGATGAAAGAATAAAAGCATTAGAGATAAAAGGAAGAAGCCCTCTAACCCCCTTCGGAGAAGGGGGGATCGCTCCTCGTGGGCCGAATTTTATATTCCTCCCCTTGCAAGGGGAGGGTATGGGAAAGGTTGATGTCAACCACCTTGGTATCCCCTCCTTGAAAAGGAGGGGAATATTTATTGTCACCTGCGGAGGTACTCCGCTTGGAGTGGATGTGATGGACGATTCGCGCAGTTCCAATGCCAAAGCCTACTGGAAGGAAAATATTCGCCTGGTGCTGATGTTGCTTGCCGTCTGGTTTGTCGTGTCGTATGGCATGGGAATTCTGTTTGTGGACACACTGGATCAATTCAGGTTCATGGGGTTTCGCCTCGGATTCTGGATGGCTCAGCAGGGGGCCATTTATTGCTTTGTCATTCTCATATTTGTTTACGCTTACAAAATGAACCGGCTCGACCATAAATACGGGGTGGATGAAGACCAGGACGATTTTGTTCCGGATGAAGATTATTACCATTTGGAAGAAGAGGCTGATGAGGAGGGCTCCAAAAAATGAAAGCGCACGGGTTTAGGGAGAACGCGGATTGATGGACGTGCAGACGTTGACTTATATTTTCGTCGGTGTCACATTCTCGCTTTATATCGGGATCGCCATCTGGTCGCGCGCCGGGTCGACCGATGAATTTTACGTCGCAGGGGGCGGGGTTTCACCCCTGGCCAATGGCATGGCCACGGCGGCCGATTGGATGTCCGCCGCATCGTTCATCTCGATGGCCGGAATCATTTCCTTCATCGGGCGGGATGGCGCGGTGTACCTCATGGGTTGGACCGGCGGCTACGTCCTGTTGGCCTTGTTGTTGGCGCCTTACCTGCGCAAGTTCGGAAAATACACCGTGCCGGATTTCGTCGGCGACCGTTATTATTCGAACGTGGCACGAGTGGTGGCCGTCGTCTGCGTCATTTTCGTTTCGTTCACCTACGTGGCGGGGCAGATGCGCGGAGTCGGCATCGTGTTCTCGCGTTTCCTCGAAGTGGAAATCACCACCGGCGTGATGATCGGCATGGCCATCGTGTTCTTTTACGCGGTGCTGGGCGGGATGAAAGGCATCACCTACACCCAGGTGGCGCAATACTGCGTACTGATATTCGCGTTCATGATCCCCGCGATTTATATTTCCATGATGATGACCGGCAACCCGGTTCCGCAAATGGGTTTCGGCAGTACTCTCGCCGATGGATCGGGCACCTACCTGCTGGACAAGCTCGACAGTTTGTCGCTGGAGCTCGGGTTCGGCGCATACACGGCGGGGAAAAAATCGACCATCGACATCTTCTGCATCACCGCCGCGCTGATGGTCGGCACCGCCGGACTGCCGCACGTCATCGTGCGGTTTTTCACTGTGCCGAAAGTGCGCGACGCGCGAATCTCCGCCGGGTACGCGCTGGTCTTCATCGCCATTCTATACACCACAGCGCCGGCGCTGGCTTCCTTCGCCCGGGTGAACCTCCTGCAAACGGTGAACAACGCGCATTACGCGGAGACTCCTCAATGGTTCAAAAACTGGGAGGACACCAGCCTGATCGCCTGGGTGGATAAAAATGCGGACGGCCAGATCCAGTACGTTGCCGGCAAAGCCTTCGAGGGTGAACCGCGGTTCCGGGAAGGGCGGGGCGCCCACGGCGAACGCCTGATTGCCAACCCGGTCACCGATAATGGCAACGAACTTTATATCGACCGTGACATCATCGTGCTGGCCAACCCGGAGATTGCTGGCTTGCCCAACTGGATGATCGCCCTGGTGGCGGCGGGCGGACTGGCGGCGGCACTGTCCACCGCCGCGGGTTTACTGCTGGTGATTTCAACCTCCATTTCCCATGACCTTTTTAAGAAAATAGTTTTGCCGTCCATCAGCGACAAACAGGAATTGATGTTCGCCCGCATGTCCGCGGCACTGGCCATTGTCATCGCCGGATACTTCGGGATCCACCCGCCCGGATTTGTCGCGCAAGTGGTGGCGTTTGCGTTCGGCCTGGCGGCGTCCTCTTTTTTCCCGGTGATCTTGATGGGCATTTTTTCCAAACGGATGAACAAGGAAGGCGCGATATCCGGCATGATCACCGGCCTCGTGTTCACCGCCAGCTACATCATTTACTTCAAGTTCGTCAATCCGACAGCCAACACTCCCGACCACTGGTGGTTCGGCATTTCTCCGGAAGGCATCGGCACCCTGGGAATGATGCTCAATTTTATCGTGGCTTATGGCGTGAGCCGCTTCACTCCCGAGCCGCCGCAAGCAGTCCAGGAGATGGTGGAAACCATCCGCATCCCGCAAGGCGCGGGCGCCACCTATCACCACCGGCGTAGCGCCGGAGCTAAATAGGTCGAACTCGAATAGGTATTCAAAAGTTGTGGGGTATGATTAAGCCACAGATGAACACAGACCGCTCTGTTTGTTGCCCCTACGGCCAGTAGCCGCACGGGGCGACCGGCGAAGCGCCGGAGCTAAATTAAAATTCCTCCCCTTTTCAAGGGGAGGCTGGGAGAGGTTGATGTTAACCTCCATGGCTTGCAAAAAAATAAAGGGTCTAGCAATTTTGGCTAGACCCTTTATCTCATTTGGGTAGTACCTGTCAACCAACAGGCTCAGAAGGTATATAAGGATTAGGACGCCACTGAAAGAAGTACGGATGTGGGACGACCGCCCCGATGGTTGGATTTATTGTGACTGGGCCGACTTGTTGAAAATTGCATAAATCACAGCAATAACAACCAGGCCAATCAGACCTTGCGCTCCAAGTGATGTGATGATTGAGGCGATACTACCTACCACATCGCCCCCAACAAATGGAACGGCATTCCCAAACAGAACTTGCACAATAATTGCCAAACCAAGTAAAGCAATTCCCGCTTCAGTTATTGTCCTAATCCATTTAGAGATATCGTTAAACATTTTTTTCTCCTACTAAGATTTTAAAATCACAAAAACGCTGTCAATTACACGGCTGCCCCTGCTAATGAAACGGGGCAATGGTAAAAATCTAAGAATAAATTTCTCTAAAAAAGCGAATCTAACTAATCGATGCTTGCCGGTTAAAAATTGCGTAGATCACAGCAATAGCGGCCAAGCCAACCAGGCCTTGCGCTCCAAGGGCTGCAACGATTGAGGTGATGGAGCCGATCACATCGCCTCCAATGAATGGAACGACCTTCCCAAACAAAATTTGAAGGACAATTGCCAGAGCCAGTAAAGCCACTCCTGCCTCCGTTAACTTCCTGACCCACTTCAAGATGTCATCAAACATTTGTGTCTCCTATTTTTATTAAATTTAAACAAAAATATTTAACTCAAATACTAATAACCCATTAAGATACTATAGATAACTTATTGATTTATCAGGAGTTATTTTTTTATTCGGCTGAGCCGCCCTTTTTCCCGCTCAAATTTTCGTCACGGCTCACCGCTACCACCCTTTAAAGATACCAAGTTGCGAACACCTCCCCTTCTCCGAAGGGGGCTAGGGGGCTTTTCCCTTGGGTAAGAAGGGGAATATTGAGTTCTTAGAACCATGCCCAACAATTATTGAATGCAGAGAAAAGTTTGATCCATTTAGTCCGGGCCTTGCCCGGCCCCTTGGTAGGGGAGGCAAACAGCTAACCTCTATTTCATGCCCAATAATTGTTGAGCGCCTATCCGAGTTTGACCCATTTGAGGCCAGCGTCACGCTGGCCTCTTGGCAGGGAAGGCAAATAGATAACCTTTATTACATGCCCGGCAATTGTGGAGTGCGTAACCGAGTTTGACCTATTTGAGTCCAGCGTCACGCTGGCCGGCTAGTTGAAGGGGGGTTGGGATTTGCGGAGCATTTCTTCTTCGGTCATATGTACCCGGCCTTGGAGCCGTTTCAGTTTGTTTTCGGCGATCGATTTCTCCTGCGTGTTGCCAGTGGCCTCCGCCAGTTGGAGAGCGATATCGATTTCTGCGATGGCCGGCTCCCACTTTTTCATCCGTTCGTAGACGCTCGCCAGGTTGAGGTGAGCCTGCAGATGATCGGGGTCGATGGCGATCACTTTCAGGTAAGCCGCCGCCGTTTCCGGGAGGCGCTGGTTGTACCAGTACTCCAGCGCGATTTTGAAATGAATTTCCGGATCGTCCGGCCTGAGCTCCGCGACCTTGATAAACTCCTGCGCCGCCAGATCGTTCAAATGGGCTTTCGAGTACACCGCGGCCAGGCCCAGCAGAGCCGGTTGATGTTTTGGGTCGATGGCGAGGACGTTCAGGTAAGCCGCGATCGCTTCTTTTCTGCGGTCCCATTCCTGGTAAACCGCGCCCATGCGGTAGAGCGCTGGGAGGAATTGCGGGTCGACAGCCAGCGCCTTGTCCAACAGCGTGACCGCTTCCTCGTAAGCCCCGATCTCCTGTTTTTTGAACGCGCCGTCCGTCAGACCCTGCGGAGTTTGCGTAACCTGCGTGTCTTTCGGCCCCTCGGCGCCGTCGCCACAGCCCCCCAGCAGAAGACACAGACTCAAAACCGCAATATTAACGTTTTTAAAATTAATCAATCCCATCTCCTGGTGCCTTTTTCAAATGGAATAATAACTTTAAGGGACCAATCTCATCCGTAAGTTATACCATTTTTCATTATTAAAGCGATTGTAAGCCCATCCGCTTAGTTTTTGCTTGGGGTTTGGGGTATAATCAGGGTAATATGATCGGTTTTTTCAGTTTCCCGCCGGCACCGCATTCAAGCACACCTGCAGGGTTTTCACACACTTATATGAATGAAGAGATACTAAATGAGCAGTGAGTTTATCAGGAATATTGGAATCATCGCCCACGTCGACCACGGCAAGACGACCTTGGTGGACTGCCTTCTGCGCCAGAGCGGCATGTTCAAGGAAAAAGAACTGGCGGGCAGTTGCATCATGGACACCAATGAGTTGGAAAAGGAGCGGGGCATCACCATCTTTTCCAAAAACGCGTCGGTGCGCTACGGCAAGTACAAAATAAATATCGTCGACACGCCGGGCCATGCGGACTTCGGCGGCGAGGTCGAGCGCATCCTTAAAATGGTCAACGGGGTTTTGTTGCTCATCGATGCCGCTGAAGGCCCGATGCCGCAGACGCGCTTCGTCCTTAAAAAGTCGCTCGACCTGGGCCTCAAGCCGATTGTCGTGATCAACAAGATCGACCGCCCCAGCGCCGACCCGGCGAAAGCGCTCGACGAGGTGTTTGATCTGTTCGCGAATCTGGGTGCGAGCGACGAGCAGTTGGATTTCCCCACGATTTACTCATCCGCCAAGCATGGTTTTTGCCGCCTCACGCCGGATGGGGAGAACCTCGACATGAAGCCGTTGTTGGACCTCATCGTCGCCAAGGTGGAGCCGCACGCGGGCGATCCGGACGGTTCGTTCCAGATGCTGGTGTCTTCCATCGACTACAACGATTACGTCGGCCGTATCGCCATCGGCAAAATCCACCGCGGCCATTTCGATGCCGACAAGCTCTACACGCAGATCAAGCGTTCGGGCGACATGGAGGAGTTCAAGGTATCCAAGGTATTCACCTTTGAAGGCCTGCAACGGATGAAGGCGAAGGATGTGGTGATGGGTGACATCCTCGGCATCTCCGGCATGAAGGAAGTGGATATCGGCGAGACAATCGCCGACCGGCTCGATCCGGAAGCCTTGCCGGTGATCGATATCGACGAGCCGACCTTGTCGATCAATTTCCAGGTGAACGATTCCCCGTTCGCTGGCCGGGAAGGTAAATTCGTCACGTCGCGCCAAATACGCGAACGGCTGTACAAGGAGATCAAACAGAACGTCGCCTTGCGGGTCGAGGAAACCGGCGCCAACGACACCTTTAAAGTTTCCGGACGGGGCGAGCTTCACCTCGGTATTCTGATTGAGACGATGCGGCGCGAGGGGTTTGAGTTTGCCATTGCCCGGCCCGAAGTGGTTTTGAAAGAGATCGATGGAGTGACCATGGAGCCGGAGGAGTTTGTCATCATCGATATCGATGAAGAGTACATGGGATCGGTGATGGAGGCCATGGGTCAGCGCAAGGGGTCGATGAAAAATATGCTGAATACCGGCACCGGCACGGTGCGGTTGGAATATGTGATTCCGACGCGTGGGCTGTTTGGGTTTCGCTCACAGATGTTGACGCTGACCCGCGGCACCGGCATCCTGAACCACAGCTTCCACAATTATATTCCTTATTGCGGCGACCTGGCGCGGCGCAACAACGGGGTGCTGATCGCGCTGGAACACGGCAATACCACCGCGTACTCTATATACAATCTGCTGGACCGGGGCACCATGTTTCTCCCACCGACCACCGAGGTGTATACCGGGATGATTGTCGGCGAACACAAAAAGGATTGCGATCTGGTGATCAACCTCTGCAAAGGCAAGAAGCTGACCAACATGCGGGCTTCCGGGTCGGACGATACCATCAGCGTTCCGCCGCCCCGCGTCATGAGCCTCGAGCAGGTACTCGGCTACCTGAACGGCGATGAGCTGGCAGAAATCACTCCCACCAGCATTCGTTTGCGCAAAAAGTTTCTGGACGAAAACGAACGCAAGCGCCAATCCAAAAAACAAAACGTCGCCTAACCAACCTGCGGTTGGATGCAAATGGCTGAGGCTTTTTGTTGTCTCCAACAATTGTTAACCGCGGGACAGAGTTCGACCCATTTGAGTCCAGCGTCACGCTGGCTGGCCAGGCGGGGGAGGCAAATAGCGGAGGCTTTGTGTTGTGGGGCGCCAATTAAAGTGGCGGCATTGTACCGCCCCTCACCGTGGCGGGCAGGCTGGGGGTTTTCAGGTAGAAACAGTTTTGAGTTTTCTGGCCCGTACCTGATGGCCTTTTCCCAGAAACTCCAACTGATCGAAATGGAATTGCGCGATAAAAATTCCTTTGGCTTTAACATTCCCCATGGGGCCGATGTTTTTCAAAACATTCTCATAATCAAAGCCTTTGCCTTCATCCGTGATCAACCATTCGCAGGCCAGGTCATCCCTGGTCTGTTCCACCACAATCTTGCGCCCCGCAAACTGAGGGTCCGACCTGCGTTTTTCATAAAGTTCTTCTAAATTCAGAGTGTTGAATTTATCTTCTTGGGAAATTTCTAAATTGCCGTGCTCAATAGCGTTGGCCAACAGTTCATAGAGTCCAATTTTTACATCCAGATAATCGCGTCCCACAAAGTCTTTGGCTACACCCTGCACCAACAGATTGACAAAATCACTTATTTTACTTATGTCATTTTCAAAAATAAATTTTTGTTGCTGGTCTTCGCCGGTTGGTCCCTGGCCCAGGGAGTCGGCCGCGTCCACCAGCGCCGAATATTTTTCAAGCAAAGGCAATATGTCATCATGACGAATCGGTTTTTGAAGGTAATTGTTGGCACCCAAACGGAGGGCTTTTAAAGCATATTCTTCACATCCAAAAGCGGTCATCATGACGACAATGGTCTCAGGGCTGATACCCCGAATGCGTTCCAACAAATCCAGGCCGTCCATTTTGGGCATCTGAATATCTGAAAATACCAGATCAGGTTTAAATTCTTTGAACAGCGACAGGGCTTGATAACCCTCTTCCGCCGTTCTTAAATCATGACCTTCCATTTTAACCATGTCTTCCATTAATTCCCTGGAAGCGGGGTCATCCTCAACAATCAATACTCGCATTTAATTCTCCGGTAGGGGGTCACCGTATTGTTTCTGGATTTTCAGTAATTTTGGAGTTATATCTAAAAATAAAGGTACTATTTTGGGGTCGAAGTGAGAGCCCTTCTGTTCTTCAAGATGAGAAAACGTGTCCTTCAACGACCAGGCTTTTTTGTAAGGACGCACGGAAGTGAGCGCGTCGAAGACGTCACAAATGGCGACGATGCGTCCTGCTTGAGGAATTTTTTCACCCTTGAGACCCTTAGGGTAACCGGAGCCATCCCATTTCTCATGGTGAGTCAGGGCAATGATTTCAGCATACTTTAAAATAGCCGATTGGCTGCCCGACCTGATAAAGCAGTCACAGCTCCACTTCCAGAAATAATCACATCAGCGGATTGAATGTAGCCATAATCCGGTTGGCCGGCATCCAGTTTGCCGGGGTCTTTGAAGACATACAATTCGTAACTAATTGCTAGCGTCGGTTGGTAATAAACAACCCAACTAGTCGGGCGACCACAAACGCGAGGAAAAATTGGCCTGTCACCGTTTCCAATATTGCCCAGGCACGAGCAAACTTGGTTAATGGTGTCACATCGCCATAACCCAACGTTGAAAGAGTCACATAACTAAAATAAGAAAAACTACTCCGCAATGCATGCACCAGGCTTTCCGGATCACCAGGTAATTCAATTGGAAACCTGAATGAACCCGGACGACTAATCTCCGTAACCAGATAAATGAACGTCCAAATCAGCCCTATATACATATAGAGGCAAATCGCTGAAAAAATCATATTCAGGCTGATTTGTTCCGTCTCAAATAAGAAACGGAAAATAAAAATGCTGATATAGCAAAGAAAGACTATGTAGAATACGCTTGCGATATATACATCCCAAGGCGGCGGAAATAATCCACTCCACCAGTTCGCCAGCAAGGTGGGTACTGCCAAGGCTATTCCAATCTTTAATTCGCGAGGCTGTTGGGCAATAAGATAGAGACTGGCTAGCAAGATGAGAGAGAGCATCCCCCTCAATGCCACACCACCCATTATCTGATTCTCAAAATAAGCAGGGACTAGGAGCGATGCTATTAGGCAGAAAAGCAAAAAGGCAAAACCGAACTTGGGTTCAGATGCAAGGCGCTCGGGTTTTTCAGCAGAAGTCATAAATCTCTTTCGCGGATCAACGCCTTTGATCAAAGGGGCTTGAGAATTTCACCGGGCCATTCTCACCCTATATTCCTTCCTCAAAACCCCCTCCCAAAGCGAGGTGCAAATCTACCCGTTGCGCCAGTTTGGCATTCTTAATTCTGATTAGTTGTATCCGGGAACCCAGCAATCTAGCCTGCATCTGCAACACACTTAGGAAATCGACATCGCCAATTTCATATTGTGTTTTTGCTACCTGCAAAGCATTT
>SMVA01050563.1_pt1 | contig 27059 bp, 20 predicted proteins | sample 2456451 | NCBI WGS metagenome assembly SMVA01 (sample SAMN11095933, study PRJNA526329) | marine sediment metagenome | biome: Marine sediment; feature: Surficial sediment; material: Deep marine sediment; isolation source: Hadal surficial sediment | place: Pacific Ocean | collected 2014-05 | depth... | reverse complement strand
TCATAATCCGCCAGTATGGAGCCGAACATAAAAACCGCCAGGCCGATGGCCAGGCCGGCGATGTTGATAAAGGCGTAGAGGCGGTTCTTCGCCATGTTGCGCAGTGCCAGCTTGATGTAATTTGAATACATGATGAGATCCTGTTCCGTTTGGAGGCCTAGGCGGCGCGCAAGCTCTGGGTGACGACATGGCCGTCAAACAGGTTGATGATTCTGCGTGCATAGTCAGCGTGGGCAGAGGAGTGTGTCACCATGACAATGGTCGTACCCTCATCGTTGAGACCCTGCAGCATTTCCATCACTTCCTGGCCGTGGACGCTATCGAGATTGCCGGTGGGTTCATCGGCGAGAATCAGGGACTGGTCGCCGACCACCGCCCTGGCGACCGCAACCCGTTGTTGTTGTCCGCCTGAAAGTTGGCTGGGGCGGTGTTTGGCGCGGTGGGCGATGCCAACCCTGTCCATAACTTCCTCGGCACGCCGCTTGCGTTCCCTGCTGTTGATATCGTGATAGAGCAGTGCGAGTTCGATGTTCTCCTGCACGCTCAGTTCGTCGATCAGGTTGAAGTTCTGGAAGATAAAGCCGATATTCTGTTTGCGAATTGCGCTCAATCTGCTTTCCGGGTAGCCGGCGACGTCTTCACCCATAAACAGGTATTCCCCCTCGCTGGGCCGGTCCAGCATGCCAATAACGTTGAGCAGGGTTGATTTGCCACAGCCTGACGGACCCATTATAGCGACGAACTCGCCCTGTTCGATGCCGATATTGACGGCATTGAGCGCGACGGTTTCAACTTCTTCGGTGCGATAGACTTTTGACAAATTGTTCAGATTCAACATTACTGCGTCCTCTCTTGAGACAGGCTTAGGGTGTATTGGATTTGTTGAGTACCAGCTGGTCCATGTCGCGAAAACCGCTGTACGCTGATGTGATGACTTTCTCGCCCGCTTCCAGGCCGTCTAGTACTTCGATATAGCGGGTGTTGCGTCGACCCAGTTTGACCGTGCGCTTGACCGCAGTACTGCCATCCGGGCTGACAACGAAGATCCACTGGCCACCGGTGTCCTGGAAGAACGAGCCATTGGGAATCAGCAGCGCCTCGTTGGCGTCGCCCAGGGTCAGCTTGGACTGAATCGTCTGGCCCCTGCGAAGATCATTCGGGGTCTCGTTGATAAACCGCATGTCGATTTCGAACTGGCCGTTCTCAACATTGGGATAGATCTTGGCGATACGCAGTTCGAACTTGCGACCATTGCGTTCGAATTCGACCCCTTGATCTATATCCACCCGCGCCAGGTAAAACTCGTCAATGTTGGCCACCAGCTTGAATTGGTTGGCGCTGTCGATCTGGCCGATGCGCACACCGCGAGCAACGTTCTGGCCGATCTCCAGGTTAAATCCCGAGAGCTTGCCGGCAACCGGGGCACGTACGTTCAGCTCCTGCAGGCTTTCGCGGGCATAGGCCAGGTTCTGCTCCATGACCACCGTGTTGTCTTTGAAAAACGCGAGCTGGTTAGCCATCAATTTTTCATCCGAGGCCTGACTTTCCAGGGTAACGGTGCGGCGAGCGCGGTTGTATTCCAGCTCATCGACCAGGTCATCATAATTCGACTGTGCCGCGAGACCCTTGACCAGCAGTTCCTGCTGCCGCTTGACTTCTCGCTCCAGGCGACGGATCTGGTAGTCCACTTCTACCAGGGTGCGCTTGTGCGATAGCCGATTCTGTTCCAGTCGCAGTTCCTGGTCGCGCATACTGTTGAGTTGTTCCATAATCCGCGATTCGGTACTCATCACGCTCAGCTGCAGGTCGGAGTTGGAGAGTCGAATGATCGCCTGGCCGGGCTCGACAGCGGCGCCATCCTCCACCAGCACCTCCTCCACTCGACCCCCTTGTATGGCATCGAGGAAAACAGTTTTAAGCGGTGCGACACGGGCCCGCACAGGGATGGTGTCTTCGAAGATACCGGCGCTGACCGGAGACAGCATGAGTCGATTGTCGGCAACCGTCAGGCTGCGACCGCCGGGAGACAAAAACGCGAACCAGCTACCGACCAGGAGCGCCGCCAGCAGAGCCAGTATGCCCAGTGGCTTGACCGGGAATGTTTTTTTCTCGATGCGCCGGTCCATGCCGTTGGCCTGTGATCTCGACGGTGACGTGACTTTTTCCTGTGGGCTTCCCATTGGGCTGATGGTTCCCATGCCTGCCTCTCTCAATTGAATTTTACTGGTACCTTGTGAATAAATAGCAAACACCGGGCCAACTTTGTAACGTGTTGATATAAAAGGGAATAGTTCTTTTTTCTCGCTACCGGCTAAGACCGAGGTGTACGAAATCGGACACACGCTGTACGATTACGGACACTTGAGGAGGGATAACGGTTGGACGACAAGCGCTGGAACCTATTGATCGTCGACGATGACGACGACATTCTCACCGCCGCCAAGCTGTTGCTGAAACGGAAATTTGGCTTTGTGCAAACCGCCAACGACCCGGCGCAAATACCGGCCTTGTTGGCGGCCAACAACTTCGATGCGATATTGCTGGACATGAACTTCTGCCCGGGGGAGAGCAGTGGCGAACAGGGCTTTACCTGGCTGGCCCGTATTCTCGAGCTCGACCCGGATGCGGTGGTGGTGATGATCACCGCCCATGGCAGTGTCGACCTGGCGGTGGAGGCGATGAAACAGGGCGCCACAGATTTCGTCGCCAAGCCCTGGGAGAACGAGAAGGTTGTGGCGACACTCTCTGCCGCGGTGACGTTGCGTGCCAGTCGCGCCGAGACCGAATCCCTCAAACGCAGCAACCGGGCGCTGGTTGCTGCCAGCGCGAGTGGCGAACAGGCCTTTCTCGGTCACTCAGCTGCGATGGCCGAGGTGTCGTCACTGATAGCGCGTTGCGCTCCCACCGACGCCAATATCCTGATCATGGGGGAGAATGGTACCGGCAAGGAACTGGCGGCCCGGCAAATACATCAACACAGTCATCGCGCCGGCGGAGTTTTCATGGCGGTGGACCTGGGGGCCGTGTCCGAAACCCTGTTTGAGTCGGAGTTATTCGGTCACCGCAAGGGTGCGTTCACCGGGGCCACGGAGGATAGAATAGGCCGCCTGGAAGCGGCTAACGGTGGCACGCTGTTTCTCGATGAAATCGGTAATATCCCGCTGCATCTGCAGGCCAAAATGTTGACAGTACTGGAGCAACGCAAGGTTACCCCAGTGGGCAGGAATGAGTCGGTGGCCTTTGATGTCAGGGTTATTTCGGCGACCAATGTGTCACGCCGACAATTGTCTGACGAAAGTCGTTTCCGACAAGACTTGTTGTTCAGGCTCAATACGGTGGAGCTGACCCTGCCACCCCTGCGCGAGCGAGCGGAAGATATTGAAGAAATCAGCACCTATTACGCCGGCCTCTATGCGCGCAAATACCACAAACGCGAGAAGACCTTTTCTGCTGAAGCCCTGGCGGTGATGAAAGCCTACTCCTGGCCGGGCAATGTGCGTGCACTTCGGCATGCGGTAGAGCGCGCGGTGATTCTGTCTGAGACCGCCGCCTTTGAGCCCGCTGATTTGCAGCTGGATGTACCCGCCGACAAGGCGGCAGAGCCCGCGGTTGCTGCCGGTGGTGCCGATGAGGTGGGTTATGACCTGAATCTGGAGCGTATGGAATTGCGCGTGATACAGGCTGCGCTGCAACAGCACCGCTACAACATCAGCCACGCGGCCAAAGAACTGGGTCTGACACGTGCGGCACTGTACCGGAGGATGGAAAAGCATGGTCTTTAAGCATTTTTCCGTTCAGATTGGCCTGCGAGTCGCCCTGCTGACGCTGGTACTGGTGGCGTGGGCAATCCTGTTTGTGGTGCCTGGTTATCCGATACTGTGGCTGCTGCTGACCGCGATAGCCCTGCTGCAGGTCCATAATATTTTTCGTTTTGTTACTCGTACCAATGCCGAACTAGCCCGTTTTCTGGAGGCGGTGCGCTATGCAGATTTTGGCCAACGCTTCGATATGCGTCGCAAAGGCGCGGGCTTTGAGGAGCTGGGCGGTGTTTTGACCGATATTGTTGAACGCTTCCAGGCTGAGCGCGCCCAACAGGAAGAAGACCTGCGGCATCTGCGGGCCTTGACGGAACATGTGCCGGTTCCCCTGCTGTCAGTGCACCCGGATGGCAAGGTGCAACTGCACAACAATGCCGCGAGACGGCTTTTTGGCAGCACCCGTATCGCTCGCCTGGAAGACTTCAAAACCTTTGGTGAGGATTTTTCAAAGCAGGTGCTCGCAGTCGAGCCCGGCGAACGACGGCTGGCGGTGTTCGAGCTTGACGATTTGGAACAACAGCTGACGATATCTGCCACCGAGATTGTCATTGCCGGCAAGCTGGAAAAACTGGTCAGCTTGCAGAATATCCAGAGTGAACTGGACGGGGTTCAGTTGCAGGCATGGCAAGACCTGGTCAGGGTGCTCACCCATGAAATCATGAATAGCATTACCCCGGTTACCTCGCTGGCGAAGACAGCAACTGAACTGGTTGACGACGCCGTGCGCAAGTTGGGGGAGTACTCCGAGGTAGCGGAGGAGCTGGCGGATGTGAAGAGTGCGGTGGAGACGGTGGCCCGGCGCTCTGAGGGTCTTATGCAGTTTGTGCAGAGCTATCGCCGCCTGACCCGGTTGCCGGCGCCAAAGTTGCGGCAGATTCTGTTGTCGGAGTTATTTGCCAACGTAGAGCAGCTGGTCGCCGCGGAGTGGGCGGAAAAAGAGATAGAGCTCTCCCTGCGAGTAGAGCCCAGCAGCCTCGAGTTGACCGCCGATCCGGATATGGTGGAACAGGTGTTGCTCAACCTGTTGCAGAATGCCGAGCAGGTACTGGCCGGGCGAGATTCAGCCAGGGTGAGTGTTGTCGGCAGCCTCAATCGGCAGGGGCATGTCAGCGTGGAAGTTTCAGACAATGGGCCGGGGGTCTCCGCGGATATCGCGAAGCGGATATTCGTGCCATTTTTTACCACCAGGCGTGAGGGGTCCGGCGTTGGCCTGGCACTGACCCGGCAGGTGATGTTGGCTCACGGTGGTACGGCGACACTGGGAACGAGTGACAGCGGTGGCGCGAAGTTTAGCCTGCTCTTTCTTGCCAACAGGGCGTGATCAGTTTAATCGGGGCGCAAGATGTATTTCGATTTTGATTACTATTGGCGAGTGTTGCGGCACGTGTGGTCACTCAAGCAGTGGCCGGGACGTTCGCGCATGCTGTTGCGCCTGTTACTACTGGTGCCGCCGGGTGCGCTTTTTCACACGCTCTGCTTCCTGCTGGATTACCTGTTGTTTCCCAGGCTCTGGCGGCAACAGGTAGAACGGCCGGTATTTATCGTCGGCCATGCCCGCAGCGGTACTACCCTGCTGCACCGCCTGATGGCTGCCGATGGCGAAAGCTTCAGTTACTTCCTCTACTGGGAGATGTTCTTCCCATCCCTGCTGCAGAAAAAGATTATTCGCGGCCTGGGCTGGCTGGACCAGCACTGGTTCGGCGGGCCTGTGCAGGCGCGCCTGCGGGCCTGGGATGACAAGACCTTCGGCAAGTATCGCCATATCCATAATATGAGCCTGTGGAATTCAGAGGAGGACCAGTTCGTGATGCGCGCTGCCTTCGTAACCCAGCAGTGGGCCCTGGATGTGCCGATGATGGATATTGTCGATATTTTCCACGTCGATCAGATGTCGGCAAAAAAGCGCCGGCGATGGCTGCATCACTATCGTGAGTGCATAAAACGCCAGCTCCTGCTCAACGGTGGTAACAAGATACATTTGAGCAAGAACCCGGTAATGAGTGGCTGGGTAGAGGCGCTGATCGAGACCTTTGCCGACGCCCGTATCGCGGTACTGATGCGCAACCCGGTAGAGTGCATGCCCAGTGTACTGAAACTGGTGGAAATCAGCTGGGCCGGCAAGGGTTGGCAGCGAGCGGATTATGCTGAATCCCTGCGGCTGTTAACCGATGTGTCTTTCGACACCTTTACCCACCCGCGGGAAGTACTGGCGCGGCATCCGGGTACGCCCCAGGTAGTGGTCGATTACCGGCGTCTGACCGGGTCGCCACGGGCGACCATTCTCAGTGTGTACAAGGCATTGGACATGCGCATCATCCCGCAGTTTGACGATTACCTGCGCGCCCAGGAGCAACGTGAAAAAAGTCACCGCTCCAGTTTTGAGTACAGCATCGATGATTACGAACTGTCGGTCGAACGCATAGAGTCTGAGCTGTCGGTGTTTTTCGATACATACCAGTGGCCCAGGTCTGGTGACCGGGCAGAAGAACAGGAGTTGGCACCATGAGCCAGGATGAACAACACACCGGGACGGTCAGGCAGAACTTGCGCAGGGCTTTTGACGAGATGATCGGCCAGTTGCAGGCTGCCCGCGATGCGATAGATACGCCAGACCTTGACCCGGTGCCGGCAGACGAGCGCAACCTGGCGGAGGGCTACCGGTATTTGCTGGGGTTTCTCCATGGCAGTTTGGAGCGGGCATTGCACGACCCCATGTATCCGCGTTTTATGCGCGCCATACAGCCGATGAACAGGGCGACTATCGACAACTCCGATGCGGTGTATCTGTATACAGAAATCGATGGCAATTACAGTTACCGAATTCGCGGGCGGGTGCAGGACAGCCGCCACTGGCGTGGCGAGGCAGCGGTGGAGGGGGCGCGTGCACCCCAGTACGTCATTTTTGAGCTGGCCAGTGGCTATGCCGGTGACTCGGGTAATCTGGGGGAGTTGAGGCCGGGCAGTCGCATCAACACCGATACCCTGGATTGCCACCAGTTGCAGGTGGCAGCCGACGGCTGTTTTGAAATTCTGGTCGCACCGCAGCCGCCGCTGGATTACCGCGGCAACTTCCTGCTCAGCAAGCGCGACAGCAAGGGGCGGGAGTACGTGGGTCGGTTCCTCAGCGTACGCGAGTTGTTCCACGACTGGGAAAACGAAGACCTGCTGGAGCTGGAAATCCTGCGCATCGATTGTGAAAAAAGCCCCCGGCCTCCCATCGATGAGCAGGGCGCCACCGCCATGATGCACGGGATCGGCGAGCTCACCAATAACCAGATGCGTTTCTGGAATGTGTTTTACACACAATTGCTGGAAACCTATGGCAAGACCGATGTCGGTTTGTCGGGGGAGGGTGACAGGCAGTTTATGCCGGTCAATGATATGAACGCCCCCAATGCCCTGGGCATTGCCACCGGTGGTGGCCAGAGCACCAATATATACGCTGGCGGCATCTATCAACTGGAACAGGGTGAGGCCCTGATCATCGAGTCCAGCGTGCCGGTGCCGCCCAGCTTTCTCGGCTTTCATTTATCAAACCTGTGGGGGGAGTCGCTGGATTTCGAGAGTTACCAGTCCAGCCTCAACCCGGCGCTGATGGAAATGACCGACGACGGTATCTATCGCTGGGTAGTCTGCCACTGTGACCCCGGCGTCCCCAATTGGCTGGATACCACCGGCCTCGGTCAGGGTTTCCTCACGGTGCGCTATACCTACGAGCAACAACCACCCAGGGAGCAGTGGCCGACACTACAGGTGACGAAGGTCGCCTTCGAGGATATTCGCCAGTGTTTACCGGCAGCTACGGGTGCGGTCAACGCAGCAGAGCGCCAGGCCAGCATTCTGATGCGCCATCGGCATGTGCAGCGGCGCTATCGCCAGTACTAGGCGCCTGGTTTGCCATGCCAGACCCGCCCTGGAATCCGTATTAATACGTGTGTATTAAAGAGAGCGATCGTCCTATACTACCGCTATGAGAGAAGCGATCTACAAGACCCGGCCGGTAGAGCCCAACGCGGTGCGACTGGGCGGACAGCGCATCAATGACTTCATTGTGTTGAGCGAGGCCTATTCGAACTGCTATTTGTTGCAGACTGACCAGGGCAATATCCAGGTCAATGCGGGAATGGGCTTCGAAGCGCCGATCATCAAGCAGAATTTTGACAACTTCAGCCAGGATCCCCTGCGCTACCTGGTGCTGACCCAGGGGCATGTCGATCACCTGGGTGGGGTGGCTTACTTTCGCCAGCATAACCCCGGCCTCTCGGTGATTGCCCAGGCGGGCAATCCGCAGCACCAGGATTATGATCAGCGGCTGGCGCCGTTTCGCGGTAACCGGTCGGCCTTCGCCTTTACCGGCAAGATGACCAACGCCTTTCAGTACTATGCGGATCATGGTTTTGCTGAGTTTCCCGAGCAGGATGCGCCGACGCCGGATCTGCTGGTGCAGCAGCGCCACGAGTTTTCACTGGGCGGGCTGGATGTGGTATTGATCGCCGTGGCCGGGGCGGAAACCAATGATTCACTGATCGTGTGGCTGCCACAGCACAAGATCTGTCTGACCGGTAACCTGTTCGGCTGTCCCTTTGGACACTTCCCTAATCTGGTGACCATTCGCGGTGATCGCTACCGGGATGCCCTGGTGGTCGCCGCCGCAGTGCAAACGGTGAAGGATCTCGGTGCCGAGACCATTCTCTATGGTCATCATGAGCCGGTGGCAGGCGCAGCGCTGATTGAGGCCGAACTCACTGCCCTGCACGGTGCGATCATGTATGTACACGATGCCACCGTGAAGGGCATGAACGAGGGCAAGGACGTGCATACCCTCATGGCGGAGATCCAGTTACCCGGGGAGCTGGAGGTGGGCCAGGGTTATGGCAAGGTGTCCTGGGGTGTGCGTGCCATCTGGGAAAATTACGCCGGTTGGTTTCACCATCGCTCGACCACTGAGCTTTACTCGCAGCCGCAAACTGCGATACATGCCGATTTGATTGCGCTGGCCGGCGGTGTTGAGCCGATTGTCGAACGCGCCCGGAGGCAGTTGGCGGCGGGTGATGCCACCGCCGCGATTCACCTGCTGGATATCGTGATGACAGAGCAGCCGGACCATGCTGTTGCAATTGAAGTGGCGATTGCCGCCCATCGACATTTGCTGCAATCCAGTGAGAATTTCTGGCTGACGTCCTGGTTGTCCAATCAACTGAAAGTACTGCAGCTACGGCTCGATTGAACCCGGAGAGAATTCCATGAAAACCATGTCGCTGGTACAGGTTCACGGGGTTGATGAGGTACGCATTGATGCCGTTGATGTGCCTGAGATCGGCCCCGACGACGCGCTGATAAAGGTAGCGGCCTGTGGGATCTGTGGCAGCGACCTCGGTTATATCGCCCAGGGCGGCATCACAGCGCCCGGCGTGCCCATGCCCCTGGGACACGAGTTGTCGGGTACTATCGCAGCGCTGGGCGAAAACGTCCGCCACCTGGCGGTGGGACAAAAAGTCACGGTAAATCCAATGGCCAACGGCCACGCCATCGGCAATGGGGGCGCGGAGGGTGGATTTGCCCCGCTGTTGCGGGTGAGGGATGCCGCCAGCGTAGCGGAGGCTATTTTGCCGCTACCGGCAGGGATGAGCTTTGACGAGGCGGCGCTGATCGAGCCACTTTCGGTGGCGATGCACGGGGTACACCAGTCCGGCATCGAGGCCGGGCAATCCGCGCTGGTCATGGGTGCGGGTCCCATTGGTTTGTGTACCGTGCTGGTGTTGAAATACTACGGTGTAGAGCGGATTGTAGTAGCCGACAAGTCTGCCATGCGACTGCAGCTTGCCAGGCAGTTGGGTGCCGAGGCCGTGTGTAATGTGCAGGAATCGGATCTCGAAAACTGCCTGCGCGAGGCGCATGGTGAGGCTGCAGTCATGGGTATGCCCGTGCCCGGCACCGATGTCTACATCGAAGCTACCGGGGTGGGGTCAGTACTGGAACTGGCGATCGGCCTGGCCAGGACCGGCGCCACGATTGTGGTGGTGGGTGTGCATAAAGCGCCGATTGAATTTCATCCCCTGACCCTGTTGATCAAGGAATTGCGGCTGCTGGGTGCAATGGCCTACCCCCGTGAATTCCCCCAGGTAATTGAGATGTTGCAGGGCGGGACAGTCGATGTTGCGCCGCTGATATCCCATCACTTCGAGCTGAAGGACTTCGATAAGGCGCTGGCGGTGGCGCAGGATCCTGAGCGGGCCGCCAAGGTCATGATTACCATGATTTGAGCGCCGATCGCCGCTGCTTACCGGTTCGCCCGATTTTCGATCAACTGCTCAACCACACCGGGGTCGGCCAGGGTGGAAGTATCGCCCAACTGATCCAGCTCGTTTTCTGCAATTTTCCGCAGTATGCGGCGCATGATTTTGCCGGATCGGGTCTTCGGCAGGGCCGGCGCCCACTGGATGATATCCGGCCTGGCGATGGGGCCTATTTCACTGTTGCACAGGTCGATCAGCTGCTGGCGCAGTGTCTCGTCGGGCTCTACGCCGGCCATGGGTGTAACGTAACAGTAAATACCCTGACCCTTGATATCGTGGGGGAAGCCTACCACCGCTGCCTCGGCGATGTCCGCATGCAATACCAGGGCACTCTCCACCTCGGCGGTACCCATGCGGTGGCCGGATACGTTGAGAACGTCGTCTACCCGTCCGGTAATCCAGTAATAACCGTCTGCGTCGCGACTGGCACCGTCGCCGGTGAAATAGTATCCCGGGTAGGTGGAAAAATAGGTGTCGATCATCCGTTGGTGATCGCCGTAGATACTGCGAATCTGGCTGGGCCAGGAGGCCTTGATCACCAGGTAGCCCGCACCGGGACCTTCTATTTCCTGGCCTTGCTCATCGAGCAGGGCCAATTGCACACCAAAGAACGGGTGCGCGGCTGAACCGGGTTTGAGGTCCGTGGCCCCCGGCAGCGGCGTAATCATGTGGGCACCGGTTTCGGTCTGCCACCAGGTGTCGACGATGGGGCAGCGGGAATCACCGATTGTCTGGTAGTACCACTCCCAGGTTTCCGGGTTAATGGGCTCGCCGACGGTGCCCAGCAGGCGCAAGCTCGCCCTCGAGGTCCTTGTTACCGGTGCATCGCCGAGCGCATGCAGGGCGCGGATGGCGGTGGGTGCGGTGTAAAAAATATTCACCTGGTGTTTGTCGCAGACCTGCCAGTAGCGAGAGGCGTCGGGATAGGTGGGAATGCCTTCAAACATCAGGCTGGTAGCGCCCACGGCGAGCGGGCCATAGACAATATAGCTGTGGCCGGTAACCCAGCCCACGTCGGCTGTACACCAGAACACTTCTCCTTCCTGATAGTCGAAGGTGTATTTGAAGGTCATCGCCGTCTGCAGCAGGTAGCCACCCGTGGTGTGTAACACACCCTTGGGTTTGCCGGTGGAGCCGGAGGTGTAGAGGATGAACAGTGGGTCCTCGGCATCCATGACTTGCGGCTCACAGTGCTTATCCTGGTCGTCTGTGAGTTCGTGGTACCAGACATCGCGGGAATCATCCCAGTTGATATCCCCGCCGGTGCGTTTTACCACCAGGCAGGTGTGTACGTTGGGGCAATCACCGAGAGCGATATCGGCATTGGTCTTGAGGGGAATGGTCTTGCCACCTCTGACGCCCTCGTCGGCGGTAATCAGGGTCTGGCAATCTGAATCGAGTATGCGGCCCTTGAGGGCCTCCGGAGAAAATCCACCGAAGACCACTGAGTGAACGGCACCAATGCGGGTACAGGCGAGCATCGCGTAGGCCGCCTCGGGGATCATCGGCATGTAGATACAGACGCGATCACCTTTTTTCACGCCCCTGGCGCGCAACCCGTTGGCCAATTGGCAAACCTTGTCGTGCAGATGGGCATAGCTAATGTGTTGGTCCTCGGCGGGGTTGTCCCCCTCCCAGATAAAGGCGGTCTGGTCGGCGCGCCCGGGCAGGTGGCGATCGATACAATTTACGCTGACGTTGAGTTTGCCGCCGCTAAACCAGCTGACCTCGCCCTTGATGAAATCGTACTCGCAGACCCTGTCCCAGGGTTTGTCCCAGAGCAGGAATTCAGCCGCCATATCACCCCAGAAACCCTCCGGGTCTTCTACTGAGCGTCGATACATCGCCTGGTAGCGGGCGCTGTTGATATGTGCTGTTTGTTTGAACTCCTCCGGAACCGGACGGATAGGAAAATCGGACATACTGATGCAGCCCCTTATCTTTTGGAGGAGAAAATCATACAGGAATTTTTGACCGCCGGGGCGGTGTTTGGCCGCCGATCAGTGGGCGTTGAGCATGCCCCAATCCGACACCGGGTTCAGGTTCAGGCGGATATTGTCGATCAACCGCGGCTGGCCCAGCCTGGCCGCCGCCAGGATGGCGAGTTCCTCGGTGTTCTCGGTAACTTCACCCAGGCTGCGGGCGTCGCGAATCTCAAAATAGTCGGGCTCGAAGCCGGCCCTGATGAGTTTCAGCTTGGCGTGAGCCTCCAGTTCGCGGAAATTGTCGAAACCGCAGGCGATGGCCTCGCGGCACTCCACCAGGGTCTGGTTGAGCAGGGGAGCAACCTTGCGTTGTGCTGCGGTCAAAAAGCCATTGCGTGAACTCAGCGCGAGGCCATCCTCGGCACGGGTCGTGGGCACGCCGATGATCTCGATGGGCATACACAGGTCGCGAACCATCTTGCGAATGATGGAGAGTTGCTGGAAATCTTTCTCGCCAAATACGGCTATGTCGGGCTGGACGATATTGAAGAGCTTACTGACAACAGTAGCAACGCCGGTAAAGTGGCCCGGACGGCTGGCCCCGCAGAGTGTGTTGGAGAGCTCGGGGACCTGTACCTGGGACTGGATGTCCATGCCATCGGGATAGATTTCTTCTACAGCGGGCGCGTAGACCATGCTGACACCTTCGGCGAACAGCTTTTCCTTGTCGGCGATCAATGTGCGGGGGTAGGCGTCAAGGTCTTCGTTGGCGCCAAACTGCATGGGGTTTACAAAAATGCTGACGATAATCACGTCACACAGCGTACCGGCTCGCCTGACCAGGTCGAGGTGACCCTCGTGCAGGTTGCCCATGGTGGGTACAAAAGCGATCGAACGTCCTTTGGCGCGTTCTGATCGAATCGCTTTCTGTAACTGCGCATTGCTTGTGTATGTTCGCATTTCAACCCTCTAGCAATCAGATCAGGTAAAAAACATCAAACGGCCTCATTTTTGGTACTATTACCAATTCAGGCGAGCGCAGTATGCCTCATGCTCTGAGTAGGGGCAACGGAAATTCATTGGTTGTTCATGCCTTGTTGTTACCAAACGAAGCATTTTTATACCTTTTGCATCAGGATTGTTACCGGGGCACGTAAGTAAGCGCAAACTAACCCCGTTGTAGGGTCGAATGTATTCGACCAATGCAGTTATTCGTAACTGTGTTCGGGGCCCGGGTATTCGCCGCTTTTGACCGCCTCTACAAAGGCCCGCAGTGCGTCCTGAATATTGGCCTGGCCAGCCATGAAGTTCTTCACGAAACGGGGGCTGTGGTCACTGAGGCCGAGCATGTCATGCATTACCAGTACCTGGGCATCAGTGCCCGCACCGGCGCCAATGCCGATGACTGGAATGCGGAGTTTCTCGCTGATATCCGCCGCCAGCTCCGTGGGTACGCACTCCAGCACTAGCAGGGAGGCGCCTGCATCCTGGATTTCAACCGCATCGGCGAGTATATTTTTGGCGCCCTTGGGGGTGCGCCCCTGCACGCGGTAGCCACCGAACACATTCACCGACTGCGGGGTCAGCCCCAGGTGTGCACACACCGGGATTCCCCGTTCGACCAGCTGATGGATGCTATCGCTGAGCCAGGTTCCGCCTTCCATCTTGACCATGTGGGCACCCGCTTGCATCAACACGGTCGCCGTGTCGAGACTCTGCTCAAGCGTGCCATAGGACAAGAATGGCATGTCCGCCATGATCAGTGATCCGGTATTGCCGCGGGCAACGCAGGTGGTGTGATAGGCCATGTCTTCGAGGCTGACTGGAAGGGTACTGTCGTGTCCCTGCAGAACCATGCCGAGAGAGTCGCCAACCAGCATGGTTTCAGCGCCGGCCTCGGAAATCAGCCGGGAAAAGGTTGCGTCATAAGCGGTAATACAGCAGAACTTCTCGCCCTTGTCCTTGAGGTCTTGCAGGGTGGTGGTGGTGACGTTGCCCATGGGTTCAGTGCCTAGCTGAAGAAGCTTGGATTGAAGTAATGCCGACCATTGCGAATATCCAGCATGTAATCCACCAGGTGTTGGTAATCTCTCTCGCTATTGACCAAATCGATTTCGCTGGCGTTAACGATGAGTAATGGGGCGCCATCGTAATACAGAAAAAATTCGCTGTACACTTCGTTCAGGGACTCGAGATAGCTCCGGGAGATGTGCTGTTCGAAGTCCACCCCGCGGTTTTCGATACGCGATAGCAGTACGTCGGTGGAAGCCTGCAGGTAAATGACGAGATCGGGTTGCGGGGCATCGATGGTCAGCTGGTGGAATACCTTTTCGTAGAGCTGGTATTCATCGCTGTCGAGATTGATCCTGGCGAACAGCGGGTCTTTCTCAATCAGGAAGTCCGCGACCCGCACCGGCTCAAAGATATCACTCTGGCGCATGTCCTGGATTTGCTGGGCACGCTGGAACAGAAAGAACAGCTGGGTGGCGAGAGCAGCCTGCTTGCGATTCTGGTAGAAACGCTCCAGAAAGGGGTTTTCTTCAGCCTTTTCCAGCAGCGCCTGGTAGTTGAATGTTTCCGCAAGGCGTTTGGCCAGGGTTGTCTTGCCAACCCCGATAGATCCTTCAACTGCGATAAAAGCAGGGGGAGTACGTCCTTTCAGCTCGAGGCCGGGTAACTTGCACTCCTGTGTCATTGTGGCCGCTTGCGCCGGCGTCGACGTCGGGGGCGGGGCCGGTCTTCCCTGGAGGATGTCCTGTCGACCTCGATATCCGGGTGTTTTTCCTGCAACTCGGTCCAGAACTGACCCAGTCCGTCCAGGTCTTCTCCGGCTTCCTCCCGCAGTAACAGGAAGTCATAAGCGGCGCGAAAACGGCGGTGGCTGAGCAGCGATACGGCCTTGTTGCCCCGATTCTGCAGGCGCAACTGGAATTCCCAGATTTCCCGCATCGGTCCGGTGAAACGGCGGGGTATGGCGATATGGTGCAGTTGCTCGGAAATGATGGTTTGTCCCGCCTCCTGAATCGCCGGCATCGGTTCCTGGCCGCTGTCCTCCAGGTCATAGCGCATCTGCAGCGCGGGTTCCCACAGCAGGGCGGCGAGCACAAAGGCCGGCGTGACCGGCTTTTCCTCGGCAATTCGTCGATCGGTGGAGCGCATGGCCGCTTCTATCAGCGGCTGTGCATAGGTCGAATGCTCCATCTCAGTGGCGGTGGCTGGAAACAGGTGCTCCAGCAGACCGTACTCGCAGAGCAGTTGGAAAGTGCTCAGTGCATGACCCGTCATGAACAACTTGAGCATTTCATCGAACAAGCGCGCCGCGGGGACGGCCTCAAGCATGTAGCCGAGTTCCGGGATTGGCGCGGCTGTTTGCGGGGCAATGGAAAAATTCAGCTTGGCGGCGAATCGGATTGCCCGCAGCATGCGTACAGGGTCTTCGCGGTAGCGCTGTTCGGCGTCTCCGATAATCCGAATCTGGTGCTGCTCAAGGTCCGCCAGGCCGTCGACATAGTCGTAGACACAAAAGTCAGAGCTGCAGTAGTAGAGCGCATTGACGGTAAAATCGCGGCGTACGGCGTCTTCTTCCAGGCTGCCGAAGACATTGTCGCGCAACAGCATGCCGGAATCTGATTGCTTGGAGTGATTGTTGCCCGATTGTTGTGCGGATTCCTCGTCATCGTCATCATCGATGCCATTATCGTGGTGGCCGCGGAAGGTAGTTACTTCGATGATTTCCCGGCCAAAGCGCACGTGTACGATGCGAAATCGGCGACCGATCACCCGGGAATTGCGGAACAATTCGTGCACTTCCTCGGGAGTGGCATCCGTGGCCACATCGAAATCCTTGGGATGATTGCCCAGCAGCAGGTCGCGAACCGCACCGCCCACCAGAAAAGCCTGGAAGCCCCCGCTGCGCAGGCGCGACATTACCGTGAGGGCGCTATCGCTGATATTTTTGCGGGATACAGGGTGGCCGTCCCGGGGAATGCGGGTGGCTGCAGGGCTTGCAGATGTCATTGGCTAGTAAATACGCTCATGCGGGAGCTGCGCAGTCTAACACAAGGAAATGATGACGGGGAAAACTGCGTTTTCCCCATCCAGGTCTCTCCAAGGAGTCTTATTGTTATTTCTGAGTACGTTGTTGTTCTTATCCGGTTCATAAGAACACACTTCGTGCTCTTAAAAATATCAATTTAAAACAGTTAGTTATAACAATATTTTCGATATAACTACCGTCAATTCGCCTGAACTGTTACCAAATTGGCACCGGGCTTACGTCCGTGTGGTCTGCGGTAACATTATTTGCCCCAAGTGGAGGGCGGTATACAAGTCATTGACTGAAAAGGGAAAATGAACGAAGGGGAAGACAGTGTCTTCCCCATCCAGGTCCATAGCGTGTATCGTTATTTTTATTGCGGCAAATTTTTATTTTTATTGTTGGCGCCGATGCAGATATTGCATGTGTCGTGCCAAGATAGCTAAAATCTATTAAAAACAACGAGATGTAAAATAAACCTTGTTTTTGTATGTCCGCTAAAGCAGGCTATTGTTACCGTTCTACCCCGACTTTTGTAACTTGGCAGCGTTGAGGTAACGTGTTTTGCTAGCCGGATTTCACACTGCGGGGGGTGGATTCGCCCTCGTGGTCGCGCTTGCGGCCAGCGCTTTTGCCAGCCGCTTTTTGGCGCGGAATGCCGAAACGCTGTCGGCGCTCCCACAGGCATTTGCGGCTTACGCCCAGTTTCTTGGCGAGCTCGGTCTCGCTCATTGAATCCTGGTGCTCAAGTACGAAGCGCTGGAAATAATCTTCCAGAGACAGGTCTTCCGGTGGGTCGTAGCTGGCGACCCTGGAGGGAATCGCAGTGGCCGGATTGCGCCCTCGCAATTGACTGATCCGCACCAGTTCCAGGTCGATGCCGAGTAGTTCGTTGTCGATTTCGATATCCTCGGAGAGGATGATGGCGCGCTCCACGGCGTTCTGCAGTTCCCTGACATTACCGGGCCAGGTGTAGGTGGTGATGGCCTGGATAGCCTTGGGGGAAAAGTGCCGCGCCGGTTTGCCCAATTCGCGAATACGATTATCGAGAATATACTCGGCCAACTCGAGAATGTCTTTGCCCCGCTCGCGCAGGGCGGGCAGTTGCAGGCGCATAACATTAATGCGGTAGTATAAATCCTGGCGGAACTTGCCCTCCGCCGTGAGTTGGGGCAGGTCGCGGTGAGTGGCGCATATCAGCCGTACACTCACCTTGCGTGATTCCACCGAGCCAATCCGTCGAATCTCGCCCTCCTGGATGAAACGCAGCAGTCGCGCCTGGGCTTCTACCGGCAGTTCCCCAATCTCATCGAGGAACAGGGTGCCACCGTCGGCGGCTTCGATCAGGCCGGTACGGTTGCTATTGGCACCCGTAAAAGCCCCCTTCTCATATCCGAACAACTCCGATTCAATCAGTGTTTCGGGTATCGCCGCGCAGTTGACGCAGATCATCGAGCGATTCTTGCGCAAACTGTGGTGGTGGATACTGCGAGCTACCAATTCCTTGCCAGTCCCCGTTTCTCCCAGCACCAATACAGTGGCGTCAGTGGGAGCAATCTTGCGGATGTGATCGAACAGGGTAACCATTTCCAGGCTTTTGCCGATGAACCCCTCGACGGCCCGCTCGACCTCGCCGGATGCGGCGGCCTTTTTTGAATCTTTATCTGCTTTTGGCCTGGGGCGTTCAGAAATATTGCGCTGCACGGCGGTGATCATATCGTTGTGATCAAAGGGCTTGGCAATGTAGTCCACTGCCCCCATGCGCATGGAGTCGACGGCTGAACGCAGGCTGGCGTAGCTGGTCATGATAAGTACCGGCACGTGACCGGCCTTTTTGATCAGGTCGGTGCCCGGTGCCCCGGGCAGGCGCAGATCGCTGATGATGAGGTCAAAAGCATCCAGTGCGTAGTCGCTCTCTGCTTCAGGCACGGAGGCCGCCTCGCTCACCCGGTAGTCGTGCCGCTCCAGCAATCGACGCAGGGCGGTTCGAATAACGGATTCATCTTCTACTACCAGGATCTGATGCATAGGTCGGTTCGCCGCTGGCGAGTTGTTAGCTGAAGTTCAGTGCCCTTACAAAATAACTCGTCTGCGGGAAATTTGCCAGTTGTCCGCTTGATTCAGTGATACTCCGCAGTGTAACTGGCGGCGGCCAGGGTGACACTGAAACAGGTGCCGGCACCGTTCTCGAGAGGACTTTGCAGGCCGACACGCCCACCCTGTTTTTCCAGGATGCTGTACACCAGTGACAGGCCCAGCCCGGTGCCCTGGCCGGGTTCCTTGGTGGTGAAGAAAGGTTCGAAAACCTGGCCCTGGATGTGCTCGGCGATACCCTCGCCGTAGTCGGTCACACGGGATATCACCTGCTTACCGAGAGATTCGCTATCGATTTCGACCATTCCCTGCACGCTACTGGCATCGCGTGCATTGCTGAGCAAATTGATGAATACCTGCAGCAGGCTCTGGCTGTCCGCCCGGACCAGGTGTTCGCGATCACAGTAATTGGCAAAGCGTACCTGTTTGGCGCTGTGATCAAGTTGCAGCAGGTGTATTGCCTCGTCGACGCAATCGGCCAGGTTCACCGCTTGTAGTTCGTCGGTGCTGGCAACATTTTTGCCGATGTGCGAAAAGTTGATCAGGGACTCGACAATTCGTGTTACCCGATCAGTCTGCTTGAGAATATCGTGCGCGGTTTCCTGCACCGCATCGATGTCTGCTTCGTATTCCAGGTTTTGTGCGAGGCAGGCAATGCCGGTAATCGGGTTGCCGATTTCGTGGGCCATGCCCGCGGCCAGCCGGCCAATGGACGCAAGGCGCTCGCTGTGCATCAGTTCCTGCTCCAGCATCTGGTAATTGGTGAGGTCCTCAACCACGATCACCTGGTCCTCGGAAACCCGTGAAGAGGATTCTACCGCCGCCTTGTGCAGGCTGATCCAGCGCTCTGGTGCGGGTGGTTCGGTCAGGTTCAACCTGGGCTCCGCCTCACGGTTTGAACTCACAAACGTGCCCAGCGCGGTGCTCCAGGCCGGTGGCAGTGAACTCAGGTAGGAACCGACAACTTCCTCGGCGGCGACTCCCGTGGTCTCTTCCATGGCCCGGTTCCAGGTCAGGACCTCACCATCCCTGCCCAGGGAAAACACCCCAATGGGAAGGTTGCGCAGGGTTTCACGGTGATAGCGCCGCAAATTATCGAGGTCGGCGGCCAGACCCGTAAAATGGACCTGGGCGTTGTCGAGTCGGCGCTCGATCAGGCTGATGTCTTCACTGTCATCAGGGGTACTGAGCTGGTAGGGCACACAGCTCTGCATGATTTTAAAGGCGACAGCCGGACCCAGCAGACCAGAGAGGTTGGCCTCAATGCGGGCTCGCAGTCGGCGCAATGCATAGGGTCGGCTTTCATCGTCGGGCAACTGTAGTTCGCTGAGGGCGCGGTCGACCTCGGCTTTTGCGGTGCCGTCACCGAGAATTTCTGCCAGCTTGTTTTTGAAGGCGTCAGGGTTTTGCAGGTTCAGGGTCTGGCGTGTCGGGCGGTTGAGGTCGTCCATGCAGCAGATCTCTGCCGCCATGGCTTCGTCTTCGCCGGTAGGCGTGAGCATCGACACCAGAATGAAAAGGCAGATGTTGATTCCCAGGGAGCCGATGGCAGAGGCGCTCCACAGACTATCAACATCGTCGAACCAGGCCAGGAAGAGGTAGCTGATGAATTGAGGATCAAACTCACTGACCAGTGGCAGTAGCAGAGTGAAGTACCAGGTGAGGAAGCCCGCCAGCAGGCCGGCAATCAAGCCCCTGCGGTTGGCGCCGGGCCAGTAGACGGTGGCGAGGATTGCCGGCAGAAACTGCAATGTGCCGACAAAGGCGGCCAGTCCGAGCTCAGTCAGGGAGCGGCCAGGGCCCAACAGGCTGAAGAACAGGTAACCCGCCAGGATGATGGCGGCAATCAGTACCTGTCTCAGCCAGCGCAGTTGCTCGTAGATGTCTGCGTTGGTGTCCAGTCGCGGACTCCTGGAACTGCGCAGCAGTAGTGGCAGGATGAGATGATTCAGGCACATATTGGCCAGTGCCAGGGTGCTGACAATGATAACCGCGCTGGCGGCGGACATGCCGGCGAGGAATGCGGTGATGGTCAAGCCGCCGGACCCGGTTTGCAAGCCGATGGCCAGGGCGCTGTAAGCCTGTGGCAGACCGCTGTCGAGTTTAAGGCCCGCCCAGGTGATGGGCAGTATTGGCAGGCTGATCAGAAACAGGTAGGCGGGCAAACCCCAACTGGCAGCCCGCAGGGCACCGCTGCCGGGATTCTCTGTGAAGGTCATGTGGAACATGTGCGGCATGGCGATTGCGCCGGCGAAAAATATCAGTAACAGGGCCCTGGCAGAATCCTGACGCAGTGGCGATTCGAGCAGATCGAGTACCTGAGGGTTGCTGTTAAGCCAGGCTTCCAGACCACTAAAGCCGCCGAATACCGCATAAGTACCCCACAGGCCAATAATCGTCAGGGCACAAAGTTTGACCAGGGATTCGAAGGCAATGGCGGCGACAAGACCGTCGTGGCGCTGCCTTGAGGTCAACTGCCTGGAGCCAAAAGAAATGGTGAAGATGGTGATCAACAGGCAAAACAGAAACGCCAAGCCTTCACCCTGTTGAGTAGTGGCTGTCGACAGGTCTTGGCTGCCATTGATTAGATGGATGACGTCGGATACCGCCTGGATCTGCAGGGCCAGCAAGGGCAACATCGCGGTCAGCATAACCAGTGTCACCAGTGCGCCCACCCAGGGGCTGCGGAAACGGAAGGTGATTATGTCTGCCAGTGAGCTGAGCTGGTGAATGCGCGACAGCCGTAGCAGTGGGTGTAATAGCAGCGGTGACAGCAGGAACATCAAGGTGATGCCAAAGTAGTAGAGCAGGAAGCTGTAGCCGTAGTGGAAGGCTAATTCCACGGCGCCGTAGGTCGCCAGGGCACCGGCGAGTACGCCCAGTGACAGCACGTAAACCACCGGGTGGGCGAGTATGCGTCGGGGAATCAGGCCGTGGTCGGCCATGTAGCCGACGCTGAACAGGATCGACAGGTAGGTGAAAATAAAGCCCAGCAGTTGAGGCAGGCTAAAGGTCATCGCCGTAACTCTTGCGCTGATTCCACCAGGCTACGGCAATTACCACCGCCCAGATCAGGAAGGGGCGATACCACTTGCTGCTGTCGCCGAGCGCCCATTCCTGGGCAGAGGGAATAAAGACGATGCCGAATGCCAGCAGCAGTAAAAGGCTACGGTTTATATACACGCCTGAAATAGTATCAGTAGATGCTGCTCTCCGGTATGCCCATCCGCGCGGGTATGGTCCGAATTTGCCAGTGTTCAACGGCGTGCTGCAGCAGCAAGTCAAGCCGCCGGATTTGTGACGCGGGGGGGCTCTGGCCGAGGAAGTGCAGTGCCAGGCGCAGATTGTCGATAGCCTGATCGTCATCGAGTGCCGGAGCGTGGGTTTGCTTGCTCAGCTTCTGGCCCTCGCCGTTGGTGATCACCGGGATGTGTGTGTAGGTCGGTGTCGGTAGCGCCAGAAGTTGTTGCAGGAAAACCTGGCGCGGCGTGGAGTCATACAGGTCGGAGCCGCGAACGACCTGATTGATACCCTGCCAGCTATCGTCCACCACCACCGCCAACTGGTAGGCATACAGCCGGTCGCGACGGCGGATGATGAAATCGCCGACCGCAGAGGCTACATCCTCCTGCAGCGGGGCTTGTAGTTGGTCGCTGACGGAAATAGCGGTTTCGCCTTCCACCCGCACGCGCACGGCGGCAGCTGTGTCTGCGGGTAATTTACGGTTGCGACAGTGACCCTGATAAATATTGTTGTGTTGGGCGAGTTGTGCGCGACTGCAGTCACAGTGGAAAGCTTTGCCACTGGTCAGCAGTTGTTCGACCACGGCGGCGTAGGCTTCATCGCGCTGGCTCTGCCACAGCACCTCCTGGTCCCAGTACAAGCCGTGGGCCTTGAGGCTGTTGAGAATACTCTCGGCGGCGCCGGGAACTTCCCGCGGAGGATCGAGATCCTCCATGCGCACCAACCAGGTTCCGTTGTTGGCGCGGGCGTCGAGAAAAGTTGCCAGGGCACAGATCAGTGAGCCCAGGTGCAGTGGGCCGGTGGGAGAGGGCGCAAAACGCCCCACATAGGCGGGCGGCTCAGCCGTGTTCCTGCTTTTCCTTGATTTCGTCAAGCGTTTTACAGTCAATGCAGAGTGTGGCGGTGGGCCGGGCTTCCAGTCGCTTGATGCCGACGTCTACGCCGCAGGCATCACAGAAGCCATAATCGTCGGCGTCGATGCGGTCGATGGTGCTGTCGATCTTCTTGATCAGTTTGCGCTCGCGATCGCGGGTGCGCAACTCGAGGCTGAATTCTTCTTCCTGGGTGGCGCGATCCGCCGGATCCGGAAAGTTGGCTGCCTCGTCCTTCATATGGGTAACGGTGCGATCCACCTCCTCCATCAACTCAGACTTCCAGGTAATCAGGATGTGCTTAAAGTGCTCCCGCTGGTCTTCGTTCATGTACACTTCACCACGCCTGGATTTGTACGGGACGAAGTTTTTGAACTCTGAATTGGCGGCAGATTTCGTTGATTTTCTGGGCATGATGGCTTCCCAATCGATGTCTGATTGTACGATTTTTGGTGGCTTCCAGTCTCTGCTGGTCAACCAAGGGCGGCAAAACTACCAGATATCGACTGCCCGCGCCAATAAAAGTTGCCCGCACTTCGATCAACACCCGCGCTTGTCAAGCGGTCGACAGGATAAGTGTGACAGGGATGGAGAAGTAGATGGCATTACAACAGGCATTTCCAACACCGCTTCTTCGCGCCACTTTGCTGCGTCGATACAAACGCTTTCTTGCGGATGTGGAACTGGAAAGTGGTGAGCGATTGACCGTGCACTGTCCGAATACCGGCGCCATGACCGGTTGCGCCGAACCCGGCTGGCCGGTCTGGCTCTCGATCAGTGATTCAAAAACGCGCAAATACCCACATACCTGGGAATTGGTGGAAACCGCGCACGGTATGGCCTGCATACATTCGGCCCGGGCCAATCAAGTGGTGGCGGCAGCGGTTGAGGGGGGAAAGATAGGCGGCCTCACCGGCTATCCCACCCTGCAACGAGAGGTGAAGTACGGTAGCGGCAGTCGTGCCGACCTGGTGTTGGACGGCAGTGGCCGCCGTTGCGTGGTGGAAGTGAAATCCGTTACCTTGCGACTGGCCGATGGCGTCGGCGCGTTCCCCGACGCGGTCAGTGAACGGGCGCGCAAGCATCTCACAGAATTGCAATCGGTGGTCGAAGCCGGTGAGCGGGCGGTCATCTTCTTCTGTGTGTTCCACGAGGGTATTCAGCAGGTGATGCCCGCCCACGATATTGACCCGGCCTATTGCCGGGCCCTGGCAGCTGCCCTGGCCGCCGGGGTTGAGGCGATGGCCTGGGCGGCCAGCATTACCGCTGAGGGTATTTCCCTGGATCGTGAGATCCCGTTTGTGCCGGACTCAGTGATATGCTGACGCTAAATCTTGAGTCGAGATTTGAAACATGGCACTGACGGTGGCGCAGTTGACCGGCCGCGAAGACAGCCACATCACTTACGCTGACAACGGCGTGGGGCTCACGGCCGAAACCTGGCAGGCGTTCACGACGCTGCGCAAAGCCGGCGCCGAACAGGGTTTTGATCTGCGTATTGCCAGTGGCTTTCGCAGCTTCGCTCGCCAGCTCTCCATCTGGAATGGCAAGGCCTGTGGGGATCGCGCTGTACACGACGATCTCGGTGATCCAGTTAGCATCCCGGATTTGCCCGACGTCGAGAAAATACATGCCATTCTGCGCTATTCGGCACTGCCTGGTGCATCACGCCACCACTGGGGCAGCGACCTGGATGTCTATGATGCCGCGGCAGTGCCGAAGGACTACCACTTGCAACTGGTTCCCGGGGAAGTGGCGGCAACGGGTATTTTTGGCCCCTTGCACGCCTGGCTGGATGCGCAGATAGAGGAGGGTTCCGCAGCGCAGTTCTACCGTCCTTACGCCAGTGATCGAGGTGGTGTTGCAGTGGAGCGCTGGCACCTCAGTTACAGACCCCTGGCCTGTGAATGTATTCCCAGGCTGACACCGGCATTGGTGGAGGCAGCGCTGGCCAACGCTGACATCGTTCTGGCCGAGGTTCTGCAGGAGCAGTTACCGGATATTTTCCAGCGCTATATCGAGGAGTAGTTTGTGGCAGTCGTGTCGCAGTGCTTGTAAGGCCGCGGGTGAGTTGGGTAGACTGTGCGCCCCTTAAATAATAAACAAATGGAAATACCATGGTTTTCAACCTGATGTTGCCACCGTTGCTCGGTGTTGCAGGACTCATAGTTGCGTTCTTTATCTACCATGTCATGACGCGTCATGACCACGGTGAAGACGCGGTCAAGAAAATTGCCGACCAGATTCACCTCGGTGCGATGGTGTTCATGCACCGTGAGTACAAGATGCTGGGTATCTTCGCTACCGTATTGGTTATCGGTATCATGGTGTCGCCGCTGGGAATCAATACGGCGATTGCCTTCATTGCTGGCGCACTATCCTCGGCCACCGCGGGCTACCTGGGTATGTTCGCGGCCACCAAGGCGAATGTGCGCACCGCCGTGGCAGCCAACAAGCACGGTACCGCACAGGCGCTGACCATCGCCTTCTACGGTGGTTCGGTGATGGGATTGTGCGTGGCGTCGCTGGGCCTTATCGGTCTCGGCGGTGTTTATTTCTACTTCGGTGGTGATCCGCATACTGCCCACGCGATTCACGGTTTCGGTATGGGTGCCTCCACCGTTGCACTGTTTTCACGGGTGGGTGGCGGTATCTTCACCAAGAGCGCCGACATCGGTGCCGATCTGGTGGGCAAGCTCGAAGCCGGTATTCCGGAAGATGACCCCCGCAACCCCGGTGTAATTGCCGATAACGTCGGCGACAACGTTGGCGATATCGCCGGTATGGGCTCGGATATCTTCGAATCTTATTGTGGCGCCATGATTGCCTGTATCGCTATCGCCTCGACCATGACCACGGCGACGGCCCCCGCCATGATGGCATTGCCGCTGGCATTGGCCAGTATTGGTTTGATCGCATCCTTTGCCGGTATCCTGATTGTGCGCCTGCGCTCTGCGGCGGCGCCGGAAGCAGCGCTGCGCAGTGGTACGCTGCTGTCACCGGTTATTTTCGCCGCCATGGCCTGGTTCCTGATGAAGGATATGGGTCTGGGAGCCAACCTCTGGTGGGCCGTGGTTGCTGGCGCAGTGGGTGGTGTGGCCATCGGCCTGATCACCGAGTACTACACCGGTGGCCCTCCCGTACGCAGGATTGCCAAATCCGGCGAGACTGGCCCGGCGACAGTGATGATTACCGGTTTGGCGATAGGTATGGAGTCAGTCGTGGCGCCGGTCCTGTTCCTGGCAGCCATCATCTATGTTTCCACTGAGTTGGCCGGTCTCTACGGTGTGGGTATTGCCGCGGTGGGTATGTTGGCGACGGTGGGTATCACCATGGCGATTGACGCCTACGGCCCGGTGGCGGATAACGCCGGCGGTATTGCAGAGATGGCAGGTATGGGTCCGGAAACTCGCGCCATTACCGATGGCCTCGACGAGGTGGGTAATACTACCGCGGCGATCGGCAAGGGTTTTGCGATCGGTGCCGCAGCATTGGCGGCACTGGCTATTATCGCGGCCTACGTTGAAACCGTGACCGTCAACAATCCCGGCTTCTCGCTGGAGATCACCAACCCGATGGTGTTGGTGGGCATGTTTATCGGCGGCACCATCCCATTCCTGATTGCGGCGATTACCATGAATGCGGTGGGAGAAGCCGCCTTCGAAATGATCAACGAGATTCGCCGTCAGTTCCGGGAGATTCCCGGGCTGCTCGAAGGTACGGCTGAGCCGGATACCGAGCGTTGTATAGATATTGCTACCACGGCGGCGCTCAGGCGTATGATACTGCCCGGAGCGATTGCGGTGCTGGCACCGGTAGTAGTGGGCTTTGCCCTCGGCGCAGAGTCCCTGGGTGGCATGCTCGCTGGTGCGCTGCTGGCTTGTGTTCTGATGGCGCTGATGATGGCCAATGCCGGTGGTGCCTGGGATAACGCCAAGAAATTTGTCGAGAAAGGCAACCTGGGTGGCAAGGGTTCAGAGACCCATGCGGCGGTGGTAGTCGGTGACACTGTTGGCGACCCTTTCAAGGATACCTCCGGTCCCTCCATGAACATTCTCATCAACGTGATGGCGATTGTCAGCCTGGTGATTGCACCTCTGCTGTAAAGTTCTGCATGCCGCGTCTGTCCGGGCGCGGCATACTTCAAAACCAGTTTTTTCTTCGCACCCCGCCACCCGGGGGTCTGGCATCGTGCTGTATGCCGCTGCAGTCAAACCTTGAAGCGTTTTTTCAGCTTACGTGCCACCAGCTCATTCTTCAGGCGCGCGTATTGCGGCATGCCGTTCTTATAGGGTGGGTAGTCCTCTCCCGCTATCAGCGGTGTGAGGTAATCCCGACAGGCCTGGGTGATACCAAAGCCATCGCGAGTAATGAAGTTGCGTGGCATCAGCTTCTCCACGTTGGCAACCTTGTCCAGCGGTACCTCACCGATTTTCCAGCTGTACTTTTTTCCGCTACCGCGCACGATAGAGGCCATAACGGAATTTTTCCCCGCCAGGGCCATTTCGACTGCGGCTTTGCCCACGGCGTAAGCCTGCTCTACGTCGGTCGCAGAGGCGATATGGCGGGCGGCGCGCTGTAAGTAATCTGCTACTGCCCAGTGATACTTGTAGCCCAACTCTGCTTTGATCATCTCTGCCAGGGTGGGTGCGACACCGCCCAGCTGGGCGTGGCCAAAGGCGTCGCAGGTGCCGGCATCGGCCAGGAAGCTGCCATCGGCATACCGGGTGCCCTCCGAGGCAACGATCACGCAGTGCCCGTGGCGCTTGACGCTG